>CEOC01032616.1_pt1 | contig 11455 bp, 5 predicted proteins | sample 356191 | NCBI WGS metagenome assembly CEOC01 (sample SAMEA2619952, study PRJEB7988) | marine metagenome | biome: marine biome (ENVO:00000447); feature: deep chlorophyll maximum layer (ENVO:xxxxxxxx); material: "saline water (ENVO:00002010), including plankton (ENVO:xxxxxxxx)" | depth 17 m
GATGTCAAGAACAAATCCTGATGGTCCAGTGCCATCTGCCTTATCAATATTCCACTGATCTTGTGGAACTTTAACATCAATAGTTTTTGTTACAACAACACCAGAAGATGCAACACCCTTGTAAGCAGGTTGAATGTGAATTTCAGTCTTGCTTGGAACATTTGTTACTCTGTAACTAGATCCTCGGATAACTACAAAATCTCCTATTGATAACTGCCCGTTAAGATTAGTATCAACACCGTTAACAATATTGCTATTAGGTTGTACTGAGACAGTACCACTCAACTGCTGCACTGATGATCTTCTTACAGCATATAATGTAGTTCCATCAAACTCGAAGAACATACCATTCTGATAGTCAAATAGTCCTGTACGAACAGCACTGTTACTCCAAGCATCAATGTTATATTCAATAACACCATTAGGAACAGAAGCATTTTCTCCATTGATAAAATATTCAAAAGTAAAATCATCAGATGCTTGAACTTGATGAGTTCCATTGTAAGCAGTATCACTAGCACCTCTAATAGTTACACTATTTTTTCTAGTCAGACCATGAGGATAAGAGGTGGTTGCCTTAGCAATTGATGTTGTGATACCAGCAGATTCAACAATTATACTACCTCTCATTGTTTCATGATTCTGACAATTATAATAATAAGTGCCAGCAGTCACACTTGTAGTATCCCAAGTTATAGTTCCTAAATCAGAACCATTATTTGTTATACCTGTTGTAACACTATTTGCAGTTCCAACTGACTGATCAGTCTTAACGAAAAGTGGATGGGAAGGGGAATTTACAATTAATTTCAGTGTATCACCTTTTGTTATGGTGATAGCACCATTTTCACCTAGAAGTCTACCGTCTCTATCATTACCAGAAATATTATAGGAGGAAGAACCATTATTATTTACGTTGATGTTAAAAGTCTTAGTGCTCAGTACAGTGCTCGCTGTACCAACAATATTATTAATTATCCTAGATGGATTAAAGTTAATAGCAACAGAACACTGAATACCTTTACCTGATTGATAGCGGAAATACTTACGTGTTTGTCTAACAATAGAACTGTTTGGAGAAGAACCAGCAGTAATTTCAACTCCACCATCAAACGGTCTATGAATAAACGTACCATCAGGTCTTGTATTAATTTTAGTTTCAACGTAGTAATTACCCTCAGTAATATCAATTCCAGGTTCTTCAGTAACAGTCAATTCAGTGTCATCAATAACTGATGCGATTTCAAAATCTCTATATCTTGGTGGGGATTGATCATCCTTAATCTTTATATTATCACCAGTTCTAAAGAATCTCTTGAATAAAGTATCTGTTCCTGTAATAGTTTTAGAATCTGATGTGATACCAATATTTCCCGCCGCCGATGAAATACCAGAGATAGATGGTATTGTTAGTGTAAATGCACCACTAGATGTTGTTCCTAAAGAAATAGTATTTCCAGCCTGAGCATCACCAACAGTTTCTGCAACTTGGAAATGGTCTGGTCCATTAGTCACAGAGTAATATGTTTGTCCGGATGTAAGTCCAGGGATTGATCCTGACGTAGCATTATATACAAATTTCTGGGTATTCTTCATTTTGAAGTCAGGTTTATTGATATAAATTACACCATCAATATCAACAACATCTGAAGATACAAGATCTACCTCTCTCTTAGGAATCTCAGATGAAGAGAAATGTGTAAGTGATGTAGCATCCTTTGCATCAATTGTAAAGTATCCATCAAGACCACCAGTTATTTCACCCGTCTGGAATGAAATAGGTGCTGTTCCAGAACTGGTTAAATCATATTCAATCTCACCTTCTGTAGTTATGGCAAATCTATTATTATTAATTGGTTTTGCAAAAACAATAGAGTTAGGATTTAATGCGGGACTTGTCAAATCATTCTTGATTTGATTGACAATATCGGATGCAATCTGTGAATTAGTCTTAACAGATCCAGAGGTACCATAATTAGAGGAAGAAGCAGTCCTATCTACAGGTATTATCACTTCAATTTGATATCTTGTTCCACCATAACCAAAGTTATAACACCATGGATATCTGCTGCTTGGATAGTATAGATTCTGAGTCCAACTTGCTTGGTGACCTGGCCAGTTAGTATTACTAACAATAATGGTCATGCATATATGTCCGTGATAACTACTAGTGGGGGTAAAGTAGTTAGTTTCATATGTGTATTGCCAACCATCAGATAAATTAATCCAACTTGAATAATTATTGTTCACATAATCAAGTGTTCCAGATCTTCCGTAATTATATCCAGATCTACTATTGAAATACATCTGAGTAGTGGTGGAACCTGAAGCCTGTGGATTTGGTACCTGCCATGCGTTAATGAAAAAATCGGTATATGTATTTGCTGTGAATGGAGTACAAACATGGTAATATCCCTTGTTACCAAGACTTGTTGATGCAAATGGATCCCATGCAACACCAGTAGCGAAGTTTTTGTTAGAAAAACTATCACTACCTACGCTAGTGGGTCCATTAACATACATTTGGTAAAGAGCATAATACATGTACTGATAAGCATTATCAAAATAAACTCTGCTACTTCTAATAGGATAATAATGAGAACTTCCATTGAATAAGATTCTTCCAGAATCATTCCCCATAGCAGTTTTGATGTTAGTACATGCAGTCTTTACAGAATTGTAAACTGCATTAAGAGTACTATTTTGAGGTGTTATAGCACCACTATTTGAAGTTGGAATTGCTCCACCATTACTACTGATGGTTATTTGTTGTTTAGAGAATAATTCATGCGAATCGAAATAGAAACTATTCTTTGTAGGATTGGTGACATTAGCAGAAATACTATAATTTCCACTGACACTATGCAATCTAGACGCATTATCAAGTCTTATCCTATTTGAAGAAACCCTCGTAAAGGATGTGCTTGACCCACTACTAAGAGACGTTGTGGTTGGGCTAACATTATATACCTTAGAAGTGTCAGTTCTGTATACGATATTTGATCCTGATGTAGTAGTTAATGTTCCAGTGACTCCACTATCAATACCATGATTTGGAATATACAAAGTATCTGCTTCTGGATCAGTTTTCAATGGGAAGAAAAATGTTGTCCCTTGAGTAAAATAACTACTTGGAGAAGAATAATAACTAGTAGTTCCTGTAAAATATCCTCTAAAATATCTTTGGTTAAAGTAGAAGTTACTCTGATATGAACTACCATTTCCAGTACAGTATCTCTCATAAGAACTTGTAGAATTAAATCGTTCAAAGTCTTCTAAGAAATTATATCCAAGATTGGGATTTCCAAATTGGAAGTTACTATTTCTATTTGTTCCATAATATGATGAATTAACATAGCTGGAACTAATATATCCAGAGTTTGTTGCAAATAAAAATCTTTCTGGTTTTTCACCACCAAGACCAAAATATCCAGAATTTCCATTAGAATCCGTAGAGTAAGTCAGCAAATCACGACCTGATCCAACTCCACTATTGTAATATGCTCTGGTATAATAATTGGTGTAATAACTTCTATATTGCTTATATGCTCTCCTTAACTCATAACCAAGAATTAATTGGTGTCTACCATAAGTAGTATCTCCCTGACTGTTGAAATTAATAATAGAATTAGAACCATAATTTCCTCCACTTACAGAACATAATGTAATGGTGTTAGCATTAGGTACAGTTCTTACATAATAAACCTGAAAATTGTCGAGACCACCAATAGCAGTTCCTGAAGATGGTGCAGAGTAGAGGAGAAGATCTCCCTGCAGCAAATTATGACCGGGCCAAGTAATAGTATTATTTGCAATGTTAACAGCAGAAGACGTAAACTTATGTGCATAAGTTCCAGTCATCTGTCTAGTCTCTGTCAAAGACGTATCAGCAACTAAAGTACTTGAAATTGTATTTACATGATCCACGTATGGTCTACCATCGGGAGCAGTGCTAGTTGTTGTATCTTCAATAGTTAGTCTTCTAGAACCAACAGTGTTTGTAAGATATAAACTAGAACCACGCTCAAATCCATGATGGAAGTCGGTATTAATTTTTAAGGATGATGGCGTAACACCATCAGTTTCAATACCAGTTTCTGCTTTGATATTAATATCAGATCCAGTATAGAATTCTCCGGGAGTGATAACAGTATATGTTCCGTTAATAGTTCCAGTTGATTCCTGTACTGCCTTTGCCTTATAAACAAATTGAGTATTACTTACAATTGCTGTGACAAGATACTTTCCTTCTGCAGTTCTTGAAGTAAGACCTTGAACGTCAATAGGGGATCCTACAGTCAAACCATGATCTTGTAATGTTGTTACAGTAATATTTTCACTTTCGGCAGTTGAAGTGACTGATGTTACATCAGAAATAGAATAATTACTTGCGTCAGCAAAGAAAGATGGAATGTTATTAACTAGTTCTACCGTTTCCCACTTAGTTGGTTGCAAACCATATTCAAAGTCAGTATCAATAAGGTTTTGTGGGTTTGAAACTCTTAACTTACTTACAGGATCAGTAAAGGTTTCTGAGAAATTGATCTTATCTTCTTGAATGTCAATGAAGATTTGAAGTTGATCTAGGGGATCTAAGTGAGAGGTGTCGTATTTAAGTGTTAAAGTTGTTTCATCTACAGATGAATCATAATATGTTGAACCACCCTTTGCATTATCAGCAAAGTTATAGATGATTTCATTGTTAGATGAAATCGCACCACCAATAGAACGACCAGTAGCAACAGTAAAAGTATCACCATCAACGACAGTAACAGGTACTGCTGTATCATAAATTGGGTCAGTTGTTCTAGGATAAGTGTGATCTGTAGCGTAATTATCCTTAGCACAAGTAAATGTGACTGACATTGGACGGAACTTGACCGTCGCACCAGTGCTTAATCCATGAGCGGTAGTGGTTGTGACAGTCATCACACCAGTGTTCTCATTCAACGAAGTGCCAGTTACAGCAATCGTTAAATTACCACTACCACCACTGATTACCTCTAGAGCACCTGTGGTCGCAGCAAATTCATCACGAACAAAGTTATGAGGATATAATCCACCCGTTCCAACATCAGTTACTAATTGCCAAGTCTTTGCTGGGTAATTACCTTTAATTACAATTTTACCAGCGTTAGAAGCACCAGGAGTAAACGTGTAGTTATATACTAACTTCTTTGCCATCTTGCGTGACTACCAATAATTTTATCTTAAGTTATTTAGTTCTTATAATGCTATTGCGTATGCGATAGCTAGTGCTTCAGATACACCACCGCCACCGCCGCCACCTCCACCAGAGGCAGTAGAATTAACTGTTGCTGTATTACCAGCCACACTTACGTTGAGATCCGTATTAAAGTTAATGGTATCTATAGTAGATGAAACCAAAGTTCCATTATTCTGAACATTAATTTTTTTCTCAACAGTTACAGTATTTGGATTGTGTAGTGGTTCAATGATAGCAGGACTTGCAATATCTAAAATATCAGGAATAAGTTCATCGCCATCAGCAATGATAAGATCTGCTCCATCTGCTACCTCAATGTCTGTATGTCTTACATATGCTATGTTAGAACTACCAGTTGGAACATCGACTGTAGTTGTTGTATCAATTAATAATGATCCAGAATAATAGAATTCGGCATCAGTGAATGGAACTGCTGTTCCAATTCCGTTTATGGCGTTTCCATCTTGAGATATAGTAAGTGCTTTTGATAATGTAGTTCCGATACCAACAGAAGCAATCGGTGTTGTGGTAATGGCAATACCTGGTCCAGCGATAATTTCAACAGGTTCTTCACCACTTGCTGCCAGAGGTTCAGAACCACTAACATACCAAGGATTGAATGTACTGCCAAGATCAACAAATGCTACGCCACTACCTTCATCGGTTACATTGAAACCACTTCCATTGTTAAACTGAAGTTCCGTAACATTAGAAACAGTTACATTAGTAGAACCACCCTGAGCCGAAAGTTCTTTTACAGTTAGAGGACTTCCTCCACCACCACTGGAAAATTCTGTTCCATTTTGAAGAAGTGTTCCAGTAAAGTTAATGTCACCAGAGACATCAAGGGTATAATTTGGATCATAATTTGTTCCAATACCAATTTTTCCATCACTCTTAACTTTCAATCTATTGGTATTATTCGTCGCAAGAATTATATCCTTAGACTCAAGATGACTTAATTTAAGATTTTCAGAATTATCAACACCTACAATTGCACCATCACCAATCCCCAATCCAGTTGTAGCGTTTGTAAATCTTATAGTTGCTTGTGAACTATCGGATTTATGAAGATGCAATAATGTATCTGTTGCTGGCATTGTAACGCCAATACCAACGTTAGTGACAGTATTAATACCAGCACTTGTTTTCTCCCAATAACCAGCGGCTCCACCCGCAGCAATTCCGGTAAGTTGAGATCCATCAATAGCAGGCAATATTGATGGGAATCTAGCATCAGGTATAGTTCCTGAAGAAAGATCAGAAGCATCAAGATTAGTTAAATTAGCGCCACTAACAGCAGGTAAAGTGCTAGGGAATCTAGCATCTGGAATAGTTCCTGATGATAGTTGAGAGGCATTCAATGATGTTAAAGAACTACCACTTCCACTAAAGGTAGTGGCAGTAACAACGCCAGTGATGTTAGCACCCTTTAATCCTGTAATTTGTTGTGGGGTGTAAACCGCGTTTGAATTACAGTATATGGCATTACCCATATACCCATGAAGGGAACATTGATAATGTAAAACAGTTGGAGTATTATCAGTAACTGTAATCTCAGTATATGTTGAAGCAGTAGTTACATTTGTAGAATATTGTGTAGTTCTATCTGCTTCAAGATAAAATCTAAATGGATGACTTGATTGATTACTCGAACTTAAATTAAACCTGTAAGTTCTTCCAGGAGTTAAAGTTAGAAATGGAGATTGTATTCCTTCAAGGACATATCCAAGACTACTTCCCTGACTCTGATATCTATGAGCGGAAGTTTTAGCAGCAACAGTAACACTTATATTAACAGTGCTACCATGTGGTGCCTGTTGATAATTAAATGTTAAATCTGTTCCATCACCAGAGGGAGTCAGATAATCAGTCCCTGCTGTAGCAGCACTAATTGTACCAGAACCATTTGATTTTACAATACCATTAACAGCACCAACGATAGGATCTGTTTCAGAGTATGATGTAAGATAATTATTGCTATCTACGGTTCCATCTGCTTTTAAGAACTGAGAGGATGTTCCACCAGTCTTATTAAAACTGGTTGCAGTGATAACACCAGAAGAAATGATGTTATGTGATTGAACGTTTCCTGTGCCTAATTCTAATCCCTGATCATGTAAATTTACTTGACCCACATACACACCATTGGTGTGAGATAATGTAAGTGCTGTTCCAACATTAACAGTATTATTATCACCATCAAAAGTGATTGAACTAGAACCAACTGTAAGGATTCCAGTAACAACAGCATTATTAGAAACTAATAAGTCGCCAGATATTGTAGCATCGTTTGTTACTGATAAATCTCCGCCAGTAACATTAATACCAGATCTTGCAGTTACAAGTCCAATAGCATCAACATTACTTACATCCTCGTAAGTAAGAACACCACCAATATCAACATTACCACTGAAAGACGCTGAGGAACCAGTGATTGCACCAACAGTTATATCAGGAGTGCCACTCAATCCACCAGCAGTTCCAGATACATTACCAGTAACATTACCAGTTAGATTACCAGTAACATTACCAGTAACATCACCAGTGAGATTTTTTACAACAGGATTCGGCAATCTATCATTACTAATCGTGCCAGTCAGATTGCCTGCTGTTAGGTTAGTTAAATTTGCACCGGATACAGCTGGAAGTGTTGCTGGGAATCTAGCATCAGGTAAAGTTCCCGAAGAAATATTTGCAGCATCAAGATTAGTTAAGTTAGCACCAGATACTGCAGGAAGTGTAGCAGGGAATCTAGCATCAGGTACAGTTCCTGATGAAAGATTTGATGCGTTTAAATTAGTGAGAAGAGAACCACTAATTGAGGGAAGTGTATTTGGGAACCTTGCATCAGGAACAGTTCCCAAACTTAAATTAGATGCATCAAGATCAGTGAGATTTGAACCTCTTACTCCTGGAAGTGTTGCTGGGAATCTAGCATCAGGTAAAGTTCCTGTGGTAAAACGTGACGCATTGAGATCAGTGAGATTAGCACCACTACCATTAAAGTTGATGGCAGTAACAACTCCAGCTACTATACCATTACTTACACTTATAGACCCTACAGAAATGTCAGGTGTTCCTAAAAGTCCTCCAGCATTATCAGCAAAAACAGCATTTAAAGCCGTGCTGGCGACACCTACAACATTACCTACAATTGTACCACTAAATGATGATGCTGTAATAACACCAACAAAATTAGCATTATTTCCACTTAGATCACCAACTAATTCAAGTGGTGATTCAATACCACCACCACGTACCTGTGTGAGTCTATCTAATGCCATATCAGGTCATCTCCATAAGGGTGACTGAAACGTCTATGCTATTGTTTACATCACTTTCGCATGTTAAAGTGTCTCCTGTTTCCAGAACAACTTTATTGCCCTGCATAAATTCTAAAGTAGAACCTTGAGGGACTGGTGCATCTTTTAATAATTTTACATTATCTCCAACGGGTCTATCTACCCCAATACTTACATTTATACCTGTTCCAGATATATTAGCGAGAGAAATTCCTATGATAGTTGTAGTAGTAGCAGCAGGAACCACATAAACATTTTGTGGTGTTGTACCAACACTAGACTTTGTTTTAAGTTTAAAGGTATTTGCCATCTGTTAACCTAGTGCATCTACAATTCAAGACCTCAAAGTATTTATCCAAAAGCAATAGCAAGACGAACAACATCATCTCCAGCACCACCCTGCTGAGCAGATTGAGCTGAGGCAGCAGCGATAGAACTAAGGTCAACTACAACTGTTGATCCATAACCAGTAACTGTTATTCCAGTGCCAATAATATTCATATCGGTGAATCCAAGACCCACCCTGCCCGTTATAATTCCACTCGTCGGTGTTACTGTCCCTACGCCAACACCAATTCCTGATTGTGGATTAAAAAGTACTCCGTCTTTGTAGAGTTCCTGACTGAAGTTTATATCACCACGAACATCCAGTTTATAATCTGGGGAGGTAGTTCCAATACCAACACTAGAACCAATGCCAAGACTCTGGTTGGAGTCATCGACATTAACTATAAAACCAAGTTGTGATAACTCCCTGTTGTTAGCCATTATAGGTTTTTAGTTATTTATTAGGTATGTTTCACCAACTGAACAATAATAAATCCACCAGTACCTCGTCCATTGATAGTAGGTGGAGCAGAATGAGTGCCACTACCATGTGGAGAACCCATACCTCCACCACCTCCACCATAATTTTGATATTGACCGTTATAATATAAAACGACGCCGCCGCCTCCGCCGCCGCCTCCACCATTGTAATTAGGCCATGGATTTCCCGCACGACCACCCTGTCCTCCTCCATATGGAGCAGGTTGTCCGGGTTGACTTTGAGTAGGACCATAAGAACCACCAGGCGATCCACTCATAGTCCAAGGAGTCGCAGGACCAGCATTTAAAGGTTGCAGATAAGTTGGTACACTAGCACTACCACCACCTCCACCTCGCCCATTATTAGGACCAAGGTGAGCACCACCAGCTCCACCACCAGCACCTGCACCAGTTACTGAGGTTCCATAAGTTCCAGAACCAGAACCACCAGCACCACCAGAATTACCGCTTCCCGCAACCATCACACCACCTGATGTACCTGGTCCTCCAGCTCCTGCTTCCCAAAGCGATGTTCCGCTATGACTTCCTGTTTTTACATAAACAGGAGAACCATTACCTGTAGGTGATGATGCCGCAGGAACTTTTATGTAAATGGTTTGGTCCCACAGTGGTTGTGCTGCTATAGAGTATCCAGTAACATTACCAGCACCACCACCTCCAGCAGGTCCTGGACTAGTGCCACTAATACCAGGAGCATTGCCACCAGGAGCAACACCAGCAATAACTATATTTTTAATTCCAGGAGAAACCACTAGTGTAGTTTCAGTATCTGGTCCATAAAAATATTCTTGATTAGCTACAGACTTAAGTAAATATCCACCAATGTTTATGGATAAATTAGATTTAACTAATTTACCACCACTTCTACCTTCTGATGATTTATACGGCACTAATCATTCCTCCCTATCACCTACAATTAAGAAATTAATAGTTCCACCACTTGCACCAACAACTAAAGTATCTCCCGTCGTATCTAAAACAATTGGATAAATTGGTTCAATCAAAGCAGTCTCTTGAGTGTTCAGATCAATATTGAAAATTTTGTTAGCAGTTCCTGCAGAACTCCCATTGGGAACAACGTAAATATAAGCAGTCGCTGCTGAACCATTTACATCATATGCCATGATAGATCTGATGTAAACTTTTTTAGACGAACTTACAGTAGCAAGGGTACTTGTATTACCTGAAGTAACCTGCACAACATTACTCAATTTTTCGTTAGTAAACGCCATGCCTATCTTTTTTTAGTTATTTAGGAATCAACCACCACCAAAAAGCCAAGTAAGATGGGCAGTTGTTGACGCATCTCCACCTCCTCCACCACCTATAATAATTTTACCACCCATATTTGGGTGAGCAGTGCATTGATAATATAGTTCATTTGGTGCATCAAATTGCACGTCCCATTCTAAAGTTCCATTACTTACATCATTGTTTGTGATACCATCATTATATTGTGTGCCCGTAGAACCATTTGCAGTTGATTGAATTCTAAATGGATGGGCATTCATGGTGTTGACAAATTTATATGTAACTCCACGCTGTAGATAAATCGTGGGATCACTTTCAGCACCAGTCAATCCAGGACCACTAAAGGTATAGTTGCTAGATCCATCAGCACCTAAAGTCCAACTTGCTACATTATCAGGTAAGTTAGTTAAATTAGCACCACTAACAGCAGGAAGTGTAGCAGGAAATCTATCATCAGGTAAAGTTCCAGATGAAAGATCTGAGGCATCGAGATTAGTTAAATTTGTACCAGATACTGCGGGAAGTGTAGCAGGGAATCTAGCATCAGGTAAAGTTCCAGTCGAAAGATCTGAAGCATCTAAATTAGTTAAATTAGCACCACTAACAGCAGGCAATACCGATGGGAATCTAGCATCAGGTATAGTTCCGGAAGAAAGTTGAGAGGCGTTTAATGATGTTAAAGAACTACCACTTCCACTGAATGTAGTGGCAGTGACTGTTCCAGTCGCATCAATACCACTTCTTGCTGTAATCAGACCAACAGAATCAATATTGGTTACGTCTTCATAAGTAAGGGTTCCACCAATAGAAACGTTTCCACTAAAATTAGCAGAAGTTGCGGTAA
>CEOC01064236.1_pt1 | contig 11424 bp, 13 predicted proteins | sample 356191 | NCBI WGS metagenome assembly CEOC01 (sample SAMEA2619952, study PRJEB7988) | marine metagenome | biome: marine biome (ENVO:00000447); feature: deep chlorophyll maximum layer (ENVO:xxxxxxxx); material: "saline water (ENVO:00002010), including plankton (ENVO:xxxxxxxx)" | depth 17 m
GTATTCTAACCGATCCTGTTGCATTGACGTTAACAATACCACTACCAGGATTAAACACCATGTCCGAGGTCGCGGTCTCTATCCTATTGGCTTTTAATAAAAAGTCGTCTACAATAATATATCCTGACCCGTTTGTTCTTAATTCTAAGTCAGCATTTGAAACTGTGTTTTGTATTACGTTTGTATCTATTTGTAAATCATCAATGTAGGCCGCTGATGCGTGTATGCTGTTCCATTTTTTAGTTGGTGTACCTAAATTATATGTTGCACTTGCATCAGGTTTTAGATCTGAAGTAATACCTGCTGTGATACTGATTGTATCTGTTGCTTCGTCACCTATTTGTACATTACCTGAAATAGTAATGTCACCGTCAGCAACTAAATTTCCTGTTATATCTATGTTACCTGTAACTGCTAAATCGCTTTGTATGTCTACTTTACCTGAACCATGTGGTATAATGTCAATGTCTGCGTTTGAAACTGTGCTTGAAATGACGTTTGTGTCAAATCGTAAATCGTCTACTTCAAATGTTTTTAATGCTACAACTTTGTCTGATCCAACAGTTGATAAGTTTAAATCACCTGATACTGAATCAATAGTGTTTCCGCTTATACGTACATCGCCTACGTATGCAGTTCCTGTTGTAATTAAATCTGTTGATCTTGTTGTTCCGTTGACGTCTAAATCGTATTGAGGAGTTGCAGTCTTAACACCGATTCTACTGTTATTAACATCCAGATAAAGTAAATCCGTTTGAAAGGCCAAATCCACGCCATTACGCAGAAGGTTGGACTTCAAAAGCGGACCTGATATACGACCTACAGCCACTTGTTTCTCCTAATACGGGGATCCTGTCCCTCTAACCTGATTGCATTGCCGGTTAACCACAGTTTGTTATATAAAACGTCTTTGGGTATCTCTCCCTCAGATGGTCATGTCTTATATTACAAGTATTTATCGTTTTTGGATATTAACCTAATGCTATGGTATAGATATTAACTAATTCACTCATGTATTCTTCAGTAACAGAATCACCTGCACCTGATACGTTAGCCCATTGAGTTCCGTCCCACGTTTCTAGGTATCTTAGTGTGGTATTATAACGTGTCATTCCAAGCTGTCCAATGGGTCTGTCAGCAACACCACCTGCTGGTATAACAAATCCACCAGTTCCGCCGAATTGTACAACACCTAAATCACCATTACCAAATGTGGTCATAGTAAAATCACCCGATCCTGTGTTTTGAATCAAGTTTCCGTTAATTTTTAAGTCACCTACATTAACAGTTCCTGTACCGTTAGCTGTAAACACAATGTCTTGGTTAGCCGCCGAACTTGATATGTTTGCATTATCAATGGTAATGTTACCTTGTGAAACTAGTTTGTTTGTTACTAATCCTTGGTCTGTAAGTGTAGTATTTGTTGCAGAATTTGTAACAAAGCTAAAGCTGTTATCATTGTTTGCTAATACGTAAGTGTTTCTATCTTCACTCCATATACCTCTTAAAGGAGTATATGCAGTTGAAAATAATTCAAAGAAATTTGTAGTTGTATTATAACGTGCATCTCTATATGAACTAGGTCTTTGTGCTTCTGTACCAGCTGGAACTTTCAAAGCACCTGTGGCAGTTATACCTACGTCTTCACCTCCTGGTTTTATTTCTAAATCATTTGATCCTGTGGTACTTAAAACGTTTGCACTGAAACGCATATCTTCAATAACAATAGCACCAGTACCTGAAGGTCTAATGTACATATTAGCATTGAAAGATTTTGTAGTTATAACGTTAGTATCAATGTTTATATCACCGATATCTGCCATACCAGAATTAATATCATTCCAACGTTTTGTAGCACTACCTAAATTTAATAAATCTTCTGTTCTGTTTGGAACCAAGTCTTGTGAAAATCTTACAAAGTCAAAATCAACTGTGTCGGTTGCTTGATTACCTATGTCAAAGTTACCGCCCACTGTTACGTTACCTGGAATGGTTACGTTTCCTGTTGTGTTAACGTTACCTGTAACTTTTGTATTTTTTAAGAAATGTACTTTACCACTTTGGTTAGGATCAAATACAATATCATCATTGTTTTCTCTAGTAGAAATAACGTTTGTGTTAAACCTTAAGTTTTCTGTGTGTAAAGTTTCTGCATGAATTATTCCAGGAGAATTTAAAATAATATCTCCTACAATAGATCTTACTCCATCGGTGTTAACTTCTAAGTTACCACCTGTTAAGCGATCGTTATAAATGTTTGGAGTATATATTTGACCAGCAACGTTTAATTCAGCACTAGGACTAGAAGTCTTAATACCAATGCGATCATTTAAATGTCCTATGTATAGAAGGTCAGTTTCAACCGCAAGGTTTGCCTGTGTTCTTACTAAATTGGCCGCTAATAATGGACCTGATATACGTGCTACTTGAGCCATATGACCCTCCTATAATTATATTTATCGGAAAATTATGTCCAAGGACGACCAGCTTTTAACGTACCTGTTGTAATTTGTTTTAAATTACCTGAGTCGTTATTACTTGGTGTATATAGTGTAGGCATATTACCTTTTTTAAGTGTAGATCTTTTGCCTGTTGCCGCACGTTTTTCAGCCGCAAGTTTTAACTTTGCTTCTTGTCTTTGTCTTTTATATTGTTTGTGTGATATACCGTTAGCGGACATTACTTGTCAAAGTTGTGTAGAACTGTAACTGGTTTTCCTGTAGGTACTGCTGTACCAAATACTACATACCAACCTGCCGCATAACCACCTGGGTTTTGTTCTAGAGTATAGTTTGTTGTTGGAAGTTGAAATACGTTTTCAACAAGTACGATTAAATTTTGTGCCGCCGCCGGAGCAGGGTTATAAGTGTCGCCATTGTTTAATGGACCAAATTTAGTTTCAACGTCATTACCGTTACCTAAACTTTGCATAACAATAGTTGCTGGTTCAAATCTTCTAATAGGTGCCCAGCTACCAGCTTGATAATTTTCAAACACATTTGTATCTGTGTTATATCTCATATGACCATTAGCGGGTGTAGTAATCTTGTCAGCATTTGTTCCTTTAGGAACCATCATCATGTCCCTGCTGTCAAGTACAATCTGTCCGTTAATATCTCTACGGATATCATCTTGTCCGTAAAGACCACGAGCATTTGTTGATTGTCTACGTAGGAATCTCATAATTATACCTCTAAATAACTAACAGTTATGCTTAGATTCAACGGTGCTTGACTTAATACAGTTACTTTGTCTCCAGCTTCTAAGATAACTTTTTCAGTATCAAATGTAAATGTTTCTCCACCTGGTACTGGCATTTCCTTTACAACCATGTTAGTGTTGGACTTTGCTTGTCCACTCTTTACAAAGTGTAAATCAAATGACGTATCGTTAGTTCCGGCGCTGTTGTATCCTGCATGGTTACAAACCATAACAGTAGTAATTGCATAAGACGTACTAGCCGGTACTGTTAGTACCACTGTGTCCGTATTTCCTATTGCCGCTTGTGCTATTGCCATTTTCTATCCTTAAAAAATCATGCTTAAAAGCAATGATCTGTTTTTACTAATTAATTCGTCTCTTACATTATTACTATTTACATAATATAAGCCTGTTTTACCTACTCCTTGAGTTTTGCTGTAAATCTTTAAACCGTCTGTTGGTTGTGCTGGATCTACTGCATTGTCGTCTGGACTAGGTGTTGATAAAATCTGTAATTGATCGTCAACAACTACTGATCCTGTGCCTGGTGCTGATAATACTAAATCACTTCCAGAAGTTGTTGTACTAATAGTAGTGCCATCAATTCTTATGTCGTGTAGTTCTGTTCTGTTGTTGTAAAAGTTTACAGTATTATTACCTTCAACTGTAATTGCCGCAACACTTTGTTGTCCTGAAACTTCAAAGTCACTAACAACTACCTGTGTAAAACTTACAGTACCTTCTCTAATCTTTTGAAAGTCTGCACCCGCAACCTGAGCCGCGATAGCAACGTCAACATATTTCTTGTTTGGAATATGATCGTCATCTGTAATTTGATTTTCGTATTGGTTAGTTCCACTTACACTAATAACACCTGTTCCAGCATTAATTAAGTATAAGTCTCCGCCACCTGTTGCAATACTTCTAACTTCTAATCCAATGTTTCCGCCATTAGTATCTCTTAACTTAAACGCACCTGTTTTTATTGTTTGTGTAACTGGATCATTCCAACTTACACTTTCATCAAAAACAAATTGTGTATCTACTAAACTACCTCTGTCAACTTGAATACCAGCAGTACCAAGTGTAACACCTGCACCCTGTTCTCCTGAGTTAACTTGAATAATATTATCTTTTAGATTTAAGTCTGTTGCATCAACTTGCGTTGTAGTACCTTTGACAACAAGGTTACCGGTCATATAAACTTGACCAATCTGATTACCTGTGTCCAGATAAATTGTACCTGAATCTGCTGTCTTTATTCTATAATCGCCGTCTGTTACTACATTCTTTGCCATCTAAATTTCCTTAAACTGTTGTGGGGACCAAAGCCCCCACAAACAAATTAATTACGCATTCGCGAAATCGTCGTCGTCAGTACCTGATAATGTGTTATCATCACCTGCTTCTTCAATCTGCGCCGCACCATCTGAACCAGATGCTGTAAATGTCCAAGACAATGATGTTCCTGATAGTGCATTTGAACCTGTACCATCTGGTGCAATCACTGTAGCTTTTCTACCTGCGATTTTAGAAATCTGATAAGTTTCGTTATCGTCACCTTTTACTGTAATGGCCATTTCACCTGCCGCTAAAGCACTTGCAAGTTTACCTGTTGTTAGTGTACAAGTAAATTCACCTGCTGTTCCGATTTCTTCACAAACGAATTTTTTTGAACCCTTTTGCTTTACGATATAACCTTCTTTAACTGCTGTGCCGTTATGAAAGTCTACTTTGATTTCATTTCCACCTGCTGTAGGTGTACCGAAAAATCTCTTATTAATTGGTCTTCCCATTTGTTTTCTCCTTTGACGTTCTAGGTCTACGGGGTTGTTGTCCCCATAAGTCCGCCGTAAATGCGGCTCGCTTTATAGACACAAGTATTTATCAAAGTTTAGGGAATGGGTAAAGGAAAGTATAAGCAAAATAGGTAGGACTTGGTTACACCTACAAGCACGTACCGGAATACCATTCTAATACGTACAACCTAACCCCGCTAGTGACTGCGATGTGAACCTGCGGATTTCTCCTACAAGCCCTGGGTACCACCCCTGGTTAGTCAAGTTCGCCCCTTCTGGTAAAGAGCTCTTCCTTGCACTATAATAAGAAGTTAATTACTCTCCTTATGCTTATAATACTAATATAGCACCACTAGTTACAAAAAGCAACCAGAAAATGCAAAAAGGTTTACCAAAATAGTTAAATTTTACTATTTTGATGATTAACCGATATATGTCCGGCAACAATGCCCGTATTTGGACCTTGTTTGAAACGATATCCAGAAGTCCCGCCACCATTAGTATCAATGGTATTTCTAGATGAAGCTAAAAGACGCTCTTTGCGTTCTTTCATTTTCTTCTCACGGTACTGTTTATGTAAATGATCGAATCTGTTCATAACACCCTCCCCTGTTAAAGTTTGAGTGCGTTCCTTCGCATTATGCTACTTCCGTCCTAGATAGGATGAACGATTGTGTAATAATATTTAGTCAAAAAGAAAGGCCCCGAAGGGCCTTTCTAGTACTTCTTTAGTTACATTAAGTAACTAATCCTATGGATTAGCTAAATGTTACGTTCGAGATAGTAACTGTACCTAAGTAGTCTGCCGCATTACCAAGAGATGATGCTGTGTTGTTTAACTCAACATAACCGTATCTTGTCATAAAGCTAACTACTGGCTCAAAGCTAGACGGATCTAGTACTACGCCACTTGACATTAAAGGAATGTAAGGGCAGTAGAACGCAGGTGCGTCTGATTCACTTGAACCTTTGTAACCTACTAATACTGCTGTTGCATCAGTGGCATATGAATCTACATATACTTTCATAGCTGAATTCAATGTTCCAACCATTTTAGTATTTGTAGGAGCCTCAAATGCACCTTCAGTTGTTCTTGCGAACGCTGAAGTTGTTGCAGATTGTAGGATAGTTAATGCGTGTGGTGATACCACAGCATAGTTACCAGCACCACGTCTAGTTCTCTGTGCGATGTTGTTAGCAACACGGTTGATCATCACAGCCAAAGCCGCGTGTTCATCACCTACGAATGTTGCAGTACCGCTTACAGCGTTCTGGTCGTATGCTTGTTGGTTTTGCGTTCCAGCTAAAGCTCTTAAAGAAGCTAATACTTCTTGATCGATCTCAGCAGTAATTTCTTGGGCTAATGCCGCCATAATTTCTGCTTCAATATCGATGCCTTGCTGTGCTTGAGCATCTTGAGCCGCTTCAAAAGTCCATCTAGCTGATAGCTTTCTAGTTTTTGCTTCGACTGTTTGCTTTAAGATCTGGATAGATAATCTCTTACCTGCTTGACCTTCAAGTGCCGCTGTTGCTGAACCTTTCGGTGTAGCGTCAGTGGCGTTACCTGAATATGCCGCCGCGATCTTAAATGGTGATAATGCTTCTTCACCAACTTCGTTACCATCTGACGAATCAGCGTAACGTACTCTTAATGTGTGGATTTGACCCACAGGACCTGTCATCGGCTGTACACCAACTAATTCGTTGGCTATTACAGTCGGCATAACACGTCTGATTACTGGTAGGATAACTCTGTTTAGAGTCGCAACATTACCGGCGCTTGTAGAACCAGCTGTAGCAGTCTCATTCAACCACTTGCGTGTGTTTTCTAGAGTACTTGCCATTACAGCCTTTTTGTTACCATTTAGGCCTTCTAAAAGTGCAGTTTTGGTATCCTGCCAGCGACTTTCTAGTAGTTCTGACATTGTTTTCTCCTTATTTCAATCCAGCAAGTTTTTGAATATGAATAATATTATTATTCTCTTCTTGACTTACTCTACTAACGTTAGATTCTTTATTGCCTGTTATTTCTTTTGCCTCGGACTCTGTAAGAGTAGCCTTCTTCTTCGCTGGAGTTTTACCGTCAATTACTGCCGGAATATACTTATCAAATGCTTTTCTCAAACCATCTGTCTGTACATTTTCCAGTAAGTCTACCATAATCTCACGCTGGTCCTTGCTCAAAGGTCCAGTTAATTCGTGCATTACTTCTTTGCGTTTAGCCGCATCAGAAATTTTATTAATTTCTGCGTCTTTACTCTCAACAATTTTCTTAACTTCTTCAACTTCAGCTTTCGCTTCAGCAACTGCTTTGTCTTTAACATCTACAACTTTTAACAGTTTAGCTGTCTCAGACTTTTCGTTCAAGTAACTATTTGCATACTCACCTGCGAATGTTTCGAAAATTTTGCGACCAAAATCGTTTCTACGTGCTGAATCAATATCTTCTTTAAGTTGAGTAATTTCACTTGTAAGTTTCTTACTAACTCCTTCAGATACAATTTTTGCACTTTTCTCAACAAAAGACTTACGTACTTTTGTCAAGTGTTCTTTGGCTTCACGTACTAATCTTACTTTAGTTTCAGCCAAGTCTTTTTTGTCTTCGTGGAACTCTGCAATTTCTTTAGCAAGAGCTTCTACAACAAAGTCCTCAAGTTTGCCAAATTTCTCTGACATTACTTTTTGGTCTTCATGTAGTTCACCCACTTCCTTTTTCAACTGTTCAAATACAAAACCTTTAAGCAGACCTGCGTTTTCACGCATAGCTACAGCATACTTGGCTCTAGCTTCTGCTAAATTTTTTCTGTCTTCAGCGAATTCGGAAATTTCTTCGTTAAGTTTTTCAGTAACCATAGAGTCAATTGCTTCAACCATAGTTGCTTTATCGTGTTCGTATTTCTTAGCGAACTCTTCACGAAGTTCAGCGGTTACAGCCAGTTTGTTTTCACTAACTTGCTTGTCCCATGCTTCTTGGATGTCTGCTCTGATTTCTTCTGAAATTGCGTTGTTTTCAAAAAGTGATTTCAGTGCTTCCAACATATTTTTCTCCTTATTACTGGAGGCCTTTGATGATATTCACCAAAGATTCCTTCAAATACTTTTGTGCCTTATTATCGCCTCGAACTTCTCGTGCTAATTCTAGTGCCTTGTACCCCCCACGGGCATTTAACAAATGCTCGTATATTGGTGTCGGGTAGGCACCTGGAGCACTGGGTTGAGCGACAACATCGACTGTTATAATCTCGTAATCGCTTACTTGACCGGAACCATCTTCCATGACGTTTCCGCTACCACGCGATGAAACACCTAGTTTAACTCCGCTTTCCAGCATTGTTTTAACTAGTTGCCCCATCGGCGTAGGTAATACCTTAAGTTTCCCGTAACCGTTTGGTCCGTCCATCCACATTTCTGTGATCATGTGCGAAACACGGTCTAAGTTTATGTTAAGTCCTTCTGGATGATCAACTTCGCCGAGAACTGAATATCCTCCCGTAATCTGATCGTTAAGAGTGTTGACAGCCCTACTGATCTCAGTAACAGGGTAAACTCGCTGGTTAGCGTTTTTTACGCCGCCTTGGATGCAAATTCCCTTCATGTAAAGGTCTTTTCCACCCTTGTCGTTTTCAGTAGTCTCAAGGACCAATTTAGCTTGGTCGAATGTCAAATTCTCTCTTAAGTTTATCACCTAGTTCTCCTTAACAACAACTATTAGGAACCGATAGTTGATTTACTATCAGTACCTTTTTCGCCTGCGCCTTTTTTCTCAGCGCCATGGCCTTTTGAGTCTTTCGACATACTCTTACTTGCTTTTCCACCTGGAACGTTTACGTTACCAGCTGAATCTTCTTTAGGAGCATCAGCTTTGCCGCCAGTTTCTTCGCCACCTTGTGCGATGTTCTTAGCGTCTCCACCCATGTCGTTTTTACCAGCTACTGGAGATTTAGTACCGTCTGTTCCAGTATCACCCATTTTAGGTGTTACTTTTGAAACGTACTCTCTCATTAGCTCTGCACTTGATTGAACTGGTTTTTCAGCGTTCTCAAATGCTGGTTGCTCAAGATCGGCTTCCGGAGCAATTTCCACTGCTTCGTCTTCCTTCTCTTCATCACCTTCGTCGTCTCCAGCGTCCATGTCCATTTCCATGTCATCGTCGCCTTTGTCGTCATCACCTTTTTCGTCACTCATCATAGTGTCGAATTCAGCTTTAAGATCATCAAGAGCATCTTCTAGGTCAACAACTCTGTCTTCTAAGTCTTCGTCGTCGCCTTTATCTTCTTCACCTTCACCGTCTTCGATGTCAGCAATCATGTCATCAGCGGCATCGCCACCCATGTCATCTTCGCCTTCTGGTGTAATTTGGTCTGCAAAGTTTTCTTCAACGTTTTCGTCTTTTTCTTCAGTAGCTTCGTCAGTTTTTTCGTCTTCATCAGTAGCTTCTTTAACGTCTTCGTCTTTATCAGCATCTGCTTTTTCTTCAACTTTGTCTTCTGCATCGTCTTCTTTTGATGCTTCTTCAACTTTGTCTTCGTCTTTAGCGTCAGCTTTTTCTTCTACTTTGTCATCAGCATCTTCTTTAGCTGTTTCGTCTACTTCAACTTCAGCTGTGTCGTCTGCTAATAGATTTTCGTATATATCGCGTGATTTCTCAACAACTATTTCGTGAAATAGCTCTTCAGCACCCGCTTTGTCTTCAGCGATTAACTTTTCAAGCATCGCTTCAAATTTAGATTGGTTTGCCATTTTTTCTCTCCTATTGTTTAGATATGGTAAGGCTGTCACTTGTATTTAACAATTTTGAAGAAAAGTGCGTAGATATAGGCGAAAATACGCCGGTTTTACATTAAGATTGTAAAATCTTAAAGTTATACATGAATTCTGCTACTGTAACGTGTTTAAAGTTGGTTAATTGCGTTAAGTTATTTGGGCAGTAATCCTCTTTACTCTGTACTACTCTTATATATCTCTTTTGAGGATTTTTCTGACAAACTATTCCTGTCTGCCTGGCCCAATTACCGTGGTATGTAGCAGGGTCATTGGATTTTTTATAATTTTCTGTATCTGCATATATGTTATTAATAAGTCCACCCTCTCCATTATGCTCATCTGCTTCTGTGCCCTTGAAGTCAAATCCTAAAATATATATGGTATCATGTTGGTGTGCAGTAGGGTTTTTAGGATCACCGTACGTTGCTAACCACAATGCTGTAGGTCCGCTACTCCAACCCAATGGTTCGTCAAAGAAATGTAACTTATGATAGCTGTCGTACATTTTGTTAGGATTAGTCCATACTTCGTGATTCCACTGCCACTTCTTTTTGTTTATCTCAGTAACCATCTTGGTATCTACTGCAACTAGATAATCAGGCTCAAAGTGTCTATAAACCGCATTACAGGCATATATCTTGCCGTGTGGCTTGAGTTCTTCTAATGGTATTGGTGTTCTTGAAGTTCCGTTACCTATGACAAAGGCTATGGACATTTAATTCCTCGTAAAGTTAAACAGCGGCCTCTTCTGCGTTAGCGGCCAAGCCGTACATTTGTCTTACAAAATGCAACTCTTTCTGTTGCTCTTCCTTATGTAGTTCACTTGCTTTACGAATTTTATTAATCTGACGTAGTGTTAATCTTGTTTTGCGTGTATCATCTTTTGAGACAATAGAATCGTCATAACTTGGATCGTAGTCCTTCTTTTCTACAGGCTCCAATGTTTCTTTGTCAAAATAAAATAGTTCACGTAGTATCATGTTAGTATTTATGCTGGAGGCGTCTGACCTGTACCGCCTGGTGCTCCTCCGCCTGTTGCTGTGCTTGGTGGTGCGCCTGTTCCACCGTCTACTGGTGCTGGTTCTTCTCCGTCTGTTGCAACGTCTTCACCTGCTCCTGTTCCGTCCAAGTCTGCGGCAATGCCGGCACTTGAAACTCCTGCGCCTCTTAATTCACCTGCGGCATCAGTTGGTGGAGGAGTAATATTTTCATCATTCTCTTCTCTCCACAGTCTTTCGTTTTCAGCAAGTTCCTCTTCAGTCATACCTAAGAAACGTTTCAATGCAAATCTGTTTGAGATATAAGGTATAGCACTCATCTGTGTATACGTTGGTACTCTTGCATTATCAATTTCACTTTGTCTATATGATGCAAAGTTTTGTGGTGGTTGGAATCTAAGATCAAACATAGCTGTATCTATGTTGATACCTTTTTCTAAAAGATAACGTTTAAATTCTTGATTAAATTCCTCTACTACTAAATTTTGTAGTCTTTCACAATATGTGTTAAATCTTAATTCTTGTATGTACGCAGTACCCACTCGCCCATCTTGGAATTGAGTAGCACCATCGTCAGGCCCTGTAGGAAGATAAGAACTAGGAATACGCAAACCACGTACCAACTTATTAGTAAAATATTTAAGATCATCAATCTCTCCTAG
>CEOC01071641.1_pt1 | contig 11424 bp, 11 predicted proteins | sample 356191 | NCBI WGS metagenome assembly CEOC01 (sample SAMEA2619952, study PRJEB7988) | marine metagenome | biome: marine biome (ENVO:00000447); feature: deep chlorophyll maximum layer (ENVO:xxxxxxxx); material: "saline water (ENVO:00002010), including plankton (ENVO:xxxxxxxx)" | depth 17 m
CCTTTGTGGTCCATTGCATGCAAACTATTTTGAATTAAATTATTAAAGAGTCTAATGAGTTGATTTTCATCTCCTAAAATTTTAAATGAAGTAATATTATTTTTATTTAATTTAAAGATTACCTGATCTTCATGTTTAAATAAATTAATGATTTTTTGTAAAGTTTTAAATAAGTCTACTTCTTTCATATTCCCCTTAGGGAGTTCTGCGTAATTAGAAAACTCATCGGCTATTTCGCTTAATACATTTATTTGTTGAACCATTTTAGATTGAAAATCTTTAATTGTTTTTTCATCACTTTTTTCTAGTAATAGTAAAGACCTAGAAAGATGTTGAACACTAAGCTTCATAGGGGTCAATGGGTTTTTGATTTCATGTGCAACTTGTTTTGCCATTTCTCTCCATGCATTCTGTCTTTCGTTTTGAGCCAATTGTTCTTTACTTATTTCAAGCTTATTAAGCATTTCGTTATAAGCTGTTACAAGTATTCCAATTTCATCATTATTCTTCCAATTTAATCTTTCGTTATTGTCGCCTATTTCTACACTTTTAATTTTTTGACTAACTGCAGCAAGTGATTTTGTGATATAAGTTGAAAGAAAATATGCTAAAATACCAGCCCCAAGAAATAACAAAAAGAATACAGTTAGTAACCTCTCTAAGAACCCCCATAATTCAGTTTTATTTGAAAAATTAGATGTGTGATATGGAATGTTAATGATTACCATTTTTTGATTCATCTTGTTAAAAGCATAAGAGTAGGAATTAATGTCTCCATTCAAACTGGGTTGTACAATTCTGCCAATTGGTTCATTATCAAGTTTTTTTAACAAATTTTTAGGTAACGAAATAGATGTAAATTTTTCTTGAAAAATAGTGTCACTAGTGTTGATTAATAATTCACCGGATAAATTATAAATGATGATGGGTAAACTATTTACATCCGAAATCTCTCTTACCTTATAATCAAATTCTTTGGTTATAAATTCATTTACCTGGCTGGGATTAAGGTCATTAAAAAAGTATTGCAAGGAACTGGTTACAGTTCTTTCCTTTCTTTGAATTCTTTTCAAATGATATTGAGTATTTTGACTTTTAAAAAAATAAAAAGTGGTAGTACCTATGACCACTAATGAAAAGACCACCAGGGCAAGTATAGAAATATAGAATCTATTTTTCAGTGAGGAGTAAAACCATTTCATCCACAGTAAATTTATGGAAAAGGTTTATAATAATTAAGATTATGAAAATTTATCCTCCTAAAGCCTCTGCCCCAGCAACAATCTCAAGAATTTCATTGGTTATAGCTGCCTGACGGGCTTTATTGTAAAATAATTTAAGTTCATTTTTCATTTCATTTGCATTATCTGTAGCTTTGTGCATAGCAGTCATTCGCGCACCATGCTCTGAAGCAAATGAATCTAAAAGAGCTTTATATAATTGTATTTTTAAAGATTGAGGAATTAAATCGTTAAGAATTTCTTCTTTATCTGGATCATAAATATAATCCGTATTAGTACTGGATTCATTTTTAGGTTGACTTACAGGTAAAAAAGGTTCATTCTGTATGGTCTGAATAGCAGCGTTTTTAAATGAATTATAGATTATGTATGCTTTATCAAATTGATTATTCTTAAATGCGCTAATTAATTTATTAGTTATATCTATAGAATTCTCATAATTTAAAGAATCCCATATAGATTGGGTATCTTTTGGTAGTTGGTCACTATTATTAATTAAATCTGATTTTTTAAATGCATCAAATACTTTTTTACCAACTGTTAAGATGCTGTACTTATTTTCAGGATTAGAAGAAATAGTTTTTTTTATTTCTTTAACAATATTATTATTAAACCCGCCACACAAACCTCTATTGGAAGATAATGCAATTAATAAAATTTTATTACCCTTGTTGCTTTTCATCATCGGATGATCAGAATTATCTAAGGTAGAGGAAACATTAATTAGAATATCATTAAATTTTTTAGCAAATGGCCTCATTTGAACAATAGCATCTTGAGCCCGTTTTAATTTAGCAGCTGAAACCATTTTCATAGCAGATGTAATCTGCATAGTTGATTCAACTGATGTTATTCTAGTTCGTATTTCTTTTAAATTGGCCATAAATAATTATGCTTCATAATTCTTAGACATATCAGCAACTACCCCTTTGATAAGTGTTGTTACCTCATCCGTTAATTTTCCAGATTTTAATACATCTAGTTCTGCTCTATGTTTAGACCTCATAAAATCTAGAAAACTTGTTTCAAAATCCTTAATTTTTGTAGTAGGAATTTTCGAAAGAATTCCAGTTGATCCACAATAAATAATAGCAACTTGCTCTTCTACAGGCATTGGAGATCCCTCATTTTGTTTTAATATTTCAACATTTCTAGCTCCTTTTTCTAAAACAGCCATTGTGGCAGGATCTAAATCAGAACCAAATTTAGAGAAAGCTTCAAGCTCTCTATACTGTGCTTGATCTAATTTTAAAGTCCCTGAAACTTTTTTCATAGACTTGATTTGTGCTGAACCCCCAACTCTAGATACAGAAATCCCTACATTAATAGCTGGTCTTATCCCTGCGTTAAACAGATTAGCCTCTAAAAATATTTGACCATCTGTAATAGAAATAACATTAGTAGGTATATAAGCTGATACATCTCCAGCTTGAGTCTCAATTATTGGTAGGGCTGTTAGTGATCCTCCACCCTTTACTTTGCCTTTTAAGGAATCAGGCAAATCATTCATCTGTTGAGCAATTTCATCAGAGTTATTAATTTTTGCAGCTCTTTCTAATAATCTGGAATGTAAATAAAACACATCTCCTGGATAAGCTTCTCTTCCTGGAGGTCTTCTTAATAATAAAGAAACTTCTCTATAAGCAACTGCCTGTTTAGATAAATCATCAAATATAATTAAAGCTGGTCTCCCAGTATCTCTAAAATATTCACCAATTGCAGCACCAGTAAAAGGAGCATAAAATTGCATTGGCGCTGAATCAGAAGCGTTAGCAGCTACTATAACGGTATATTCCATAGCTCCAGCTTCTTCTAGTTTATTGACAATCCCCGCAATAGTAGAACCCTTTTGACCAATAGCAACATAAATACAAAATACAGGTTCTCCCCTATCGTAAAATTCTTTTTGGTTAATGATAGTATCTATACAAACTGTTGTTTTTCCGGTTTGACGATCACCAATAACTAACTCTCTTTGGCCCCTTCCTACTGGAATCATAGCATCTATAGCTTTTACTCCAGTTTGTAAAGGTTCATTTACTGGTTGTCTGTAAATAACCCCAGGGGCTTTTCGTTCAATAGGCATTTCAAACAAATCGCCTTCAATAGGCCCTTTACCGTCAATTGGTTGACCAAGTGTATCTACAACTCTGCCCAACATTTTTTCACCTACATTGATAGACGCAATTCTATTAGTTCTTTTAACAGTGTCGCCTTCTTTAATATCATTTGAAGCTCCCAAGAGTACCGCCCCAACATTGTCTTCTTCTAAGTTTAAGGCGATTCCTTGAAGTCCATTGTCAAATTCAATTAACTCACCATATTGAACTCCTCCAAGACCATATATTCTAGCAATACCATCACCTATTTGTAATACTGTGCCTACTTCTTCAAGTTCAGCTTCAGATTTAAAGCCTGATAATTGCTCTCTTAAAATTGCTGAAACTTCTGCTGGTTTTATTTCTGCCATTTATCTAATTTTTAATAATCTTTTATGTAAAGATTTTTGTTATAACTATTTTTTAAATTTTGTAATTGCGTCTTAACACTATTATCTAACTGATAGTCTCCAATATTGATAATAGAGCCTCCTATAATATCTGAATTAATTTTTTCATTCAACTCTACTTCATATTCTGTATTTTTTTTAACCAGTGCTGTAATTTTTTCTCTAAGAGAATTGTCTAATGGGGCTGAAGTAATGACACTTGCTGAGATTATTTTATTATGTGTTTTATATAGTTCTACAAAATTTTTAGCAATAGAACTTAATAAAGACTCTCTTTTTTTCTTAGTAATAATTTCAATAAATAAAAGTGTTAATTGGGAAAGTTGATTAGAAAAAATAGACTTTATTATGGCTAATTTCTTATCTGTTGCTATTATTGGACTTTTTAGCATTAAAATAAAGTCACTATTTTCAGAACACACTTTATTAACCAAAACCAGATCATTATATGAATCTGTAAGTTGCCCTCTCTCAATAGATAGTTCAATTAAAGATTTTGCGTATCGTTTTGTGATTTTTGAAGATATCATAAACTAGTTCATCTGCTTTTTCAAATCTTCTTCAATTAGCTTTTTCTGACTTTTAGCATCTTTCAGCTCTGTTTTAATAATTTTTTCAGCCATTTGAATTGAAATATCAGCTATTTCATTTTTTAATTCCGTCATAGCTTTCATTTTCTCATTTTTGATTTGTGCTTTTGCTGAGGAAATAATCTTTTCAGCTTCTATAGAAGCTTTATTTTTTGCATCCGCAATTGTCTTAATCTTTATGTCCCTAGCTTCTTTTATAATAGAATCTCTTTGGTTATGAGCTTCATTCAATATTTTATCATTATCTGCCGAAAGCTGTTCCATCTCTGACTTGGCTTTTTCTGCTGAAGCAAGAGCTTCATTAATAGAACTATTCCTATCATCTACAGCCTTTAATATAGGCTTCCATGCGAATTTTTTAAGCAATATTAGAAGTAACATGAATATTACCACGGTCCAGAACATTAATCCTATTGCTGGTGTTACCAGTTGCATTGAATCCATTGTATAAATTTAGTTTTAAAAATAGAGCTGAGGCCAACCGCCTCAGCTTCTATTCAAATATATAATTAATAAAATTAGCCTTGTAATAAAGCAACTACAACACCAAATAAAGCCACACCCTCTACAAGAGCTGCTGCAATAATCATGTTGGTTTGAATCATACTTGAATGTTCTGGCTGTCTGGCCATAGATTCTAGTGCTGATCCACCAATTCTACCAATTCCAATTCCCGCACCAATCGCTGCTAAACCTGCTCCGATTGCTGCTATTCCTGTAATTGTTCCCATTTTTCTTTTTTTTAGGTTAAACAAAATTTTTAATGATGATCCACAGTTGCTAATCCAATAAAAAGGGAGGTTAACAGTGTGAAAATATAAGCTTGTAAAAATGCTACTAGCACTTCAATTAAATCCATAAACAAAACAAAGACAACAGCCACTGGAGATAAACTCCAAGCTGCTATATTGCCCAATCCGCTTTGAGCCATAAATATTAAAGAAATTAAACTTAGAATAATAATATGACCTGCAGAAATATTAGCAAATAGTCTTATCATTAAAGCAAAAGGTTTTGTGAAAATTCCAACTATTTCAATAGGAATCATTATAGGCATCAATGCTAAGGGCACTCCAGGAGGATTAAAAATATGTCCCCAATAAGATTTATTACCAGAAAAATTAGTGACAATAAGTGTAATAAATGAAAGCACTAATGTAATAGCAATATTTCCAGTAACATTTGCAGAACCTGGGAGAAGGCCAAGTAAATTATTAACTAAAATGAAGAAAAATAGAGTTAATAAATAAGGGAGATATTTATTATAGTTTTTACCAATATTAGGCTTGACAATATCGTCTCTAACAAATAATACTAGTGGTTCAAGAAAAGATAAAATACCTGAAGGTGCACCTTTATTATTTTTAGCCTTAATGCCAGAAATACCAAAAATTAATAAAAGAACCAACAAGCCAATAAGCATGGAGGCCACATTTTTTGTTATAGAAAAATCTATAAATGAAAGGCCAGAATCTTCAGAAATATGACCGTGGTGATCAATAGAGTAAGTTCGATTATCTTTGATTATTTTAGAATGCCCATGGTGAAAACCTGAAGACATAAAAATGTCAAAATTACCTTCAGTATAAAGAATAATTGGAAGTGGGATTGAAAAAGATTTATCCCCCTCTCCCCATAAATGCCACTCATGAGCATCAGAAATATGATGCATAATTGATGGTACAGGATTATACACTTCATTTTCTGATGTAGGGGAAGAGATATTGCCGGGATCAGAAGCTAGAAAACTGCTTATTGACAGCGTAAATAATACGATTATGAAAACTGATTTTTTAAGTGAAAATGAAATCATTTAAACGTAATGAATTTTAAAATTCGGCCAAAAATAATTAATTATTTCAATCACTAAAGTATTTTATATAGTTTATTATTTACTATCTTTTATTAATAAGAAAATTTCAATAAACAAATATGCAAAATATAAAGCAAAAAAATGTAGTACATAAGGGACTGCGTTCCCTGAAATGTTTGAATATATGGGGAATAAAAAAATTAAACTTATTACTATTTTAAAGAAGCTCAATGATAAATAAGTAAATGGAGATTTAGTTTTTATTTTTAGAAGCCACTGGTACAATAAAAAAAATAAGATTGTTAAAAAGAATAAAAAGAAATTGACAAAAAAAACATCTAAAGAATTTAGCTCTTTTAATTCAAAAAAATTAAGCATTAAATAATCAAAAGATAATAGTAATAAAAAAATAAAAAAAAGTTGAAAATATTTTTTATACATCTTTTTTTAGCGTTTTTAAAACTTGGTAGAAAGCAACAGAAATTGATAATATAGAAAGTAAAAGCGTCCACCAACGTGTTTGGTTATGGGTCCTAGAATCTAAGTAGTCTCCTAGAAAAACTCCCATAGTAATAATTACTCCCATTTGTATTGCTAAATTACTTAATAATAAAAATTTGTTGTGGTTATCCATAAATCATTGTTAAGCAAAAAAAATTATTTGCTATTATACCAAAAAAACTTGCTGTATTTTTATACTAAAATAAAATTAATAAAGCTAGTATATTGGAGGGGGAAAAAATAAAAAAGAATTCAATATTTAAAAAAATATTAATCCTTTTAACCATATGGTTATTGGTGTTGTCTCCTGCTATAGGCCTATGGGGGCTAATAGAAATTGCTAATGACGAAACACTTCCAAAAATTAAAGAATTAGAAAATCCTAAAACAGATTTAGCAAGTGTAATTTACAGTTCTGATTTAGTTAATCTAGGAAAATATTACCATGAAAATAGAACTAATATTCACTATAATTATCTACCAAAATCTTTAATTAACGCCTTAATTGCTACTGAGGATGAACGTTTTTTTGAACATTCTGGAATAGACATTAGAGCGCTTGGGCGAGTCTTTAAAGGGGTTGTCACAGGGAATTTAAAAGGAGGTGGGTCCACCATTACCCAACAGTTAGCCAAATTACTATTTCCAAGAAAAAAATTAACCAAATTTGAATTCGCTTTAAGAAAAATCAAAGAGTGGATTATTGCATCAAAACTTGAAAAAAACTACACAAAAGAAGAGATTTTAGCTATGTATTTAAACAAGTTTGATTTTTTAAATAATGCTGTTGGAATTAACTCAGCCTCCCAAGTTTACTTTAATAAAACTCCAAGTCAGTTAGCATTGCACGAATCAGCAATGTTAGTAGGAATGGCTAAAAACCCATCTTTATTTAATCCGGTTAGAAGACCAGATACTGTTTTTAAAAGAAGAGGTGTAGTATTATACCAAATGTTTAAAAACAACTATATCTCTAAGGAAGTATATGATTCTACAAAAACACTAGAACTTGATTTAGACTATAATAAGGTTGATCATCAAACCGGTCTTGCGCCGTATTTTAGGGAAATTTTGAGATTAGAATTAGGTAAAAAATTAGCTGAAAAGAATGAATTTGGAGATTATAATATTTGCAAATCCAACGGAGAAAAATATGACTTATATTCTGATGGACTTAAAATTTATACTTCTATTGATAGTAGAATGCAAAAACATGCAGAAAAAGCTGTAGAAGCACATTTTAAAAGCTACTTACAAGAAGCATTTGATAGGAATAATAAAAAATGTAAGAATCCACCTTTTTCAAATGATATAAGCCGAATTCAAATAGATACTATTTTAAATAAGTCTTTAAGACAATCTATGTTTTATAAAAAACTTATTGGTAAAACATGTTCATATTGTGAAAGACCAAAAAAATATATTCAAAAAGTTGATAACGGATACGAGTGTTCGTATTGTGGAACTATAAGTCCATTATACACCAAAATAGAAATTGATAAAAAACTTAACTCAAAAAGAAAAATTAAAGTATTTGACTGGAATTCTGAAAACTTTGAAAAAGACACTCTTTTCTCAGCTAGAGATTCTGTTAAATATTATAAAGGATTGTTAAGGTCTGGGTTAATGTCTATGGATCCACACTCCGGACAAATAAAAGCATGGGTTGGAGGGCCAAATTTTAAGCATTTTAAATACGATATGGTTTCAAAAGGTAAAAGACAGGTGGGATCAACATTCAAACCATTTGTATATGCAACAGCATTAGAATCTGGTGTTGTAGATCCTTGTTATAAAGTCCCAGATATAGAATATTGTATAGAAGTCCCTTTCAATGAATATCGAAAAAAACTATGGTGCCCTACAAATTCTGGAGATAATTTTAGCGGTGCTTTAACTTCTATTTCATTTGCATTAGCTAATTCTATGAATAATATTACTGCAAGTATTATTAAAAAAGGATCCATGATTAATGATGTTTTTAACAGAGTTGCACAGTTAGGTATTGATACATCTAAATTTGAAAAAGTCCCCGCAATGGCATTAGGAGTTTTTGATATTTGTGTTAAGGATATAGTAGGGGCAATTGCCCCTTTTGCTAATGAGGGAGTTTATGTAAAGCCTTTATACTTATTAAGAATTGAAGATAAATTCGGAAACGTTATATATGATCATGATATACAATCAAAACAGGTTTGGAATAAGGAAACTGCATTTTCAATCTTAGAAATGATGAAGTTAGTAACTAGAGGGGTTAAACATCCTACTTTAAAAAATATTCATGGAAATCCTATTATTGGGGGAACTGCCATAAGGATAAGAGGGGAAGAGACGGAAGATAGGCCTTATGCTGGAATATCTCAGCCAATTGCCGGTAAAACAGGAACTACTCAAAACCAATCTGATGGATGGTTTATGGGTTTAACCCCAGATTTAGTTACTGGTGTATGGGTTGGTGCTGAAGACAGATCGGTTAGATTTAATACACTAAGTATGGGCATGGGAACTAATACCGCCTTGCCTATATTTGCCTACTATACAAAGTTTATAAATGCTGATGATTCATTAAATATATCTCAGGAAGATTTTGAAATGCCTGAAACTATGATAAAATCTCCTATTGATTGTGACAACATCACCAATATTAGAGAAGACAATAATGAACAAGAAGATAATTGGTTAAATGAAGATATTTGGTAGTGTAATTTATGATTGAAAAAATAGTTTTAAATGCCAAAGATGCCTGTAAGGATATTAAAAGCGGTTCTACAATTATGCTAGGGGGGTTTGGTCTTTGTGGCATTCCAGAAAATTGTATTGAAGCCCTTGTTAATCTAAAAATAAAAGATTTGACTTGCATTTCTAATAATGCAGGTATTGATGAATTTGGATTAGGTTTTTTATTAAAAAACAAACAAATCAAAAAAATGATTTCTTCTTATGTCGGAGAAAATGATGAATTTGAGAGACAAATGCTTTCAGGAGAATTAATAGTTGATTTAATTCCTCAAGGATCACTAGCTGAAAGATGTAGAGCTGGTGGTGCAGGAATTCCGGCTTTTTTTACCCCTGCAGGATATGGAACAGAAATAAGTGAAGGAAAGGAAGTAAGAACTTTTAATGGTAAACCACATATTCTAGAAACAGCTCTAAAAGCAGATTTTGCAATTGTAAAAGCGTGGAAAGGCGATACACTAGGGAATCTTGTATATAAAGGAACGGCTAGAAACTTTAATCCTTCAATGGCTATGGCAGGTAAAATCACTATTGCAGAGGTTGAAGAATTAGTTGCTCCAGGGATTTTAGATCCAAATGAAATCCACACTCCAGGAATATTTGTACAGAGAATTTTTCAAGGTGAAAAATATGAAAAAAGGATTGAGCAAAGAACAGTAAAATAGTTAACTAATATGAGTTTAGATAAGATTGGAATTGCTAAAAGAATAGCTCAAGAGCTTAAAGATGGGTGGTATGTAAATTTAGGAATAGGTATTCCAACATTAGTAGCCAATTATGTTCCTAAAAATATTAATGTTGAATTTCAATCTGAAAATGGGATTTTAGGGATGGGGCCGTTCCCAACAGAAATCAATGTTGATGCTGATTTAATTAATGCTGGGAAACAAACTATCACTGCTCTACCAGGAGCTGTTTTCTTTGACTCTTCTATGAGTTTTGCTATGATAAGAGGACAACATATTCAACTAACCGTATTAGGAGCTATGGAGGTTTCTGAAAATGGTGATATAGCTAATTGGAAAATTCCTGGAAAAATGGTTAAAGGGATGGGAGGAGCCATGGACCTAGTGGCAAGTGCTGACAATATAATTGTAGCAATGATGCATACCAATAAAAGAGGAGAAAGTAAAATATTAAGTGAGTGCTCTTTACCATTAACTGGTGTAAAATGCATAAAGAAAGTAGTTACTAATTTAGCAGTTTTAGACGTTTTACCTGAAGGTGGCTTTAAGCTTATTGAAAGGGCTCCTAACGTTTCCATAGAAGAAATAAAAAATGCTACGTTAGGTAGACTTATAATACCTAATAATGAAATTCCAGAAATGAAATTTTGATTGAAATTGAATTTCTTAACTAAAAAAATAGCAATAGTAAAACTGACCCTAATTTTTATTTTAATTACTCAATTACTAGTAATTTTTAATATAAAACCATGGAAGAATGCCGATCAGAAAAATGCATTAATCAATTGGGATGTTACTTCCTATTATTCTTACTTACCAGCAATTTTTGTTCATAAAGACTTAAAATTTGAGTTTCTTAATAATTCCAAGATTAATTATGGTGAAAAACATCAATTTTGGCCAGAAACTGCACCAAATGGAAATAAGGTAATAAAAACGACCATGGGAATGTCTGTTTTATATTTTCCTTTTTTTGTAATATCCCATATTTACTCATTAATTAATGATAAAGTTGTCGCGAACGGTTTCTCTAAGCCCTATGAGATAGGGTTGACATTTTCATCAATTTTTTATATGATGATAGGGGTGTTTTTTTTAGCTAAAGTATTGAACTCTCTATATGATGAAAAAAAAGTTTCTATGTTACTGGTTTTAGTATTTCTTGGTACTAACCTATTTTATTATGCAACGACTGAACCATGTATGTCACACGTTTATACTTTTTCATTGGCCTCTATTTTTATGTATATAACCATGGAAATTTTTCAAAAAAACAGTTGGAAATTTTTCATTTTTTTAGGCTTAATATCAGGTATTTTATTTTTAGTAAGACCTACTAATATCATAT
>CEOC01000762.1_pt1 | contig 11416 bp, 11 predicted proteins | sample 356191 | NCBI WGS metagenome assembly CEOC01 (sample SAMEA2619952, study PRJEB7988) | marine metagenome | biome: marine biome (ENVO:00000447); feature: deep chlorophyll maximum layer (ENVO:xxxxxxxx); material: "saline water (ENVO:00002010), including plankton (ENVO:xxxxxxxx)" | depth 17 m
AATGCTGTTGAATTAAAAAGAACAATTTCTAGACTTAAAGAAATGGGCTCAAATACTTATATAACTAAAAACCTTAAAAATTTTATTAAGAAATGAAAATATCTCCAAAATCTTTTGGAAAGATTGAAGATGAAATTCTTTCCTTAAAAAAAGAAAAAAACGCTATTATTTTGGCACATTATTACCAGCATGAAGAGATCCAAGATATAGCTGACTTTATTGGTGACTCTCTTGATCTTTCAAAAAAAGCACAACAAACCAATGCTAATATTATTGTTTTTTGTGGTGTTAGGTTTATGGCGGAAGTTGCGAAAATTTTAAGCCCACAAAAAACTGTTATTTTACCCGACATAAATGCTGGATGTTCACTTGAAGAATCTTGTCCAGCAAACAAATTCGAAGCTTTTAAAAAAAAATATCCTAATCATATTGTTTTATCTTATATTAATTGCTCGGCTGAAATTAAAGCATTATCAGATATCATTGTAACCTCGTCTAATGCAGCAAAAATTATAAACACAATACCAAAAAATCAGAAGATTATCTTTGCACCAGACAGGCATCTTGGAAATTACTTAAATAAAGTTACAGGTAGAAATATGATTCTTTGGAACGGAGCATGTGTTGTACATGAAACATTTTCTGAAAAAGAATTAATTAAACTTAAAGTAAGAAATGAAAACGCCAAGATTATAGCTCATCCCGAATGTCCAGAAAACATTTTAAATTATGCTGACTTTATAGGCTCTACATCAGCTTTATTAAAATTTACATCAGATGATGATACAAAGAAATTTATAGTTGCTACTGAGCCACATATAATTCACCAAATGAAAAAAAATCAACCAAATAAAGAGTTTTTAGTAGCACCAGGAAATGATGGATCTTGCTCTTGTTCTACTTGCCCATATATGGAGTTAAATACGCTTGAAAAACTAAAAAACTGTCTCTTAGAAGTTGCACCGAAAGTTAATATTGATAACGAATTAATTCTTAAAGCAAAAAAACCTTTAAATGAAATGTTAAAATTAAGTTAAATTTACCAGTGAAAATTGAAAACATTTCACAAATAGCTGTTAGAAAACTAATTTCTGAATTAAAAGACGACTTAGGTAGCATTAATCTTAAAAATGATCTAACAAGTAAATTACTTCTTCCTTACTCTCTTACTGGTAAAGGAGTTATTAAAAATAGAGAAAGAATAATATTGTGCGGGCAAAATTTTTTAAAAGATTTTTTGAAACAAAGGTTCCCAATGTTGGTGTTCAACTCAAAATACAGTGATGGCGATGAACTTAATAAAAACTCAATAATTCTAGAAATAAAAGGTAATGTTAAATTTATTCTTTTAATTGAAAGAACAATACTTAATTTCATTCAACATTTATCTTCAATTGCTACATATACAAGAAAATTTGTAAAGAAAATTCAAGGCACCAAAACAAAATTATTAGATACAAGAAAAACAACCACAGGGTTAAGAGTTTTAGAAAAATATGCAACAAAAATTGGTGGGGCACATAATCATAGGAAAGGTCTTTATGATCAATTGCTTATTAAAGACAATCATATAAAGCTTTTAGGCGGGGTTGATAACACCTTAAAAATTATTGAAAAAAAAAAAATAAAAAAATATATGATTGAATGTGACTCATATTTACAAGTACAAAAGTGTTTGAAATTCGGTTGCAGTTATATACTTTTAGATAACATGACACCAAATGAAATTAAAAATTGTATTAACTTAAGAAAAAAATTTAAGAAAAAAATTATATTTGAAATTAGCGGTGGAATAAATCATGACAACATAAGTCTTTATTCGAATTTGGGAAGTGACTTTATTTCTTCTAGTAAAATTACTAATTCTGCTAAATCTGTAGATATTGGTTTGGACATAATATAGAATTATTCTCGATGAGTCATGATAAGAAAATCAGCCTTATTGGAGCTGGTAATATTGGAACAATACTCGCTTTTAGTCTATCTAGAAAGAGATTAGGGAATATTACCCTTATTGATAAAGTAAAAGGTTTAGCTGAAGGAAAATGCCTTGACTTATCCCAAAGCCTTTCAGCCGAAAACTTAAACACTAAAATCATGGGTACTGATGACATATCTAAAATTAAGGGAAGTGATGTAATTATCATTACCGCTGGAATTCCAAGAAAGCCGGGGATGTCAAGAGATGATCTTGTTGAAACTAATTTTTCAATTATGAAAGAAATAGGAAATGCAATTAGAAAATACTCTCCTAATGCTTTTGTAATTTGTGTTACTAATCCACTTGATGCTATGGTTTGGTCTCTTAAAGAAATTGCAGGAATCAATAAACAAATGATTGTTGGTATGGCCGGAATATTAGACTCAGCAAGATTTAAGTTTTTTCTGTCCAACGAGTTATCTATTTCAACTGATTCTATACAGACTATGGTCTTAGGTGGACACGGAGATACAATGGTGCCATTACTAAGATTTACATCTATATCAGGAATTCCATTAGCTGAATTTATTGAAGAAAAAAAAATTAGCAAAGAAAAAGTTGAAGAAATAATTTCAAGAACAAGAAACGGTGGTGGTGAAATTGTTGCATTAATGAAAAACAGCTCTGCATTTTTTTCGCCTGCTGCAAGTGCAATTGAAATGCTTGAATCCTATTTGTTCGATAATAGAAGAATTTTACCTTGTAGTGCTTATCTTGAAGGTGAATATAATGTTAATGGTTTATGCGTTGGAGTGCCGGTTGTAATAGGAAAAGACGGAGTAGAAGAAATAATTGAATTAAAATTACAAAATTCTGAAAAGGAAGAATTGGATAACTCTATAAAAGCTGTTAAGGAGCTTGTTCAAAAATGTAAGAAATTACTAGTCTAGAACTAAAAACTGTAATAGTGTGCCTTATCAGTGTTACAATTTTATTTAAATTGTTTCAAATGATTTTTTTTTAAGTATAATCGCGAACTAGGAAATTAGATATGGATATACACGAATATCAAGCAAAACAGCTTTTATCTAAATTTGGTGTAGTTGTTCCACCAGGTGAAGTCGTTTATCAGACTCATGAAGCTGAAAATATTGTTTCATGGTTGAATGAAGAAAAAATAATTGTGAAAGCTCAAGTTCATGCAGGTGGACGAGGAAAAGCTGGGGGAGTAAGGTTGTGTAAAAACAATGAAGAAGTTGTAGAAACAGTTGATAAAATGATAGGAATGAAAATTGTTACCCCTCAGACAAGTGAAGAGGGAAAAATTGTAAGAAGGGTCTATCTAGAAAAAGGGTATGAAATTGAAAAAGAGCTCTACTTTTGTATAACAGTTGATAGAGAAACCGGAGGAAATACAATAATTACCTCAAAAAAAGGTGGTGTAAATATTGAAGAAGTTGCAGAGAAAAACCCTGAAGAAATTCATAAATTAAAAATTTCTCCGGGAGGTGATCTTCTTACACACCATGCTAGAACAATAGCTTATAATCTTGGTCTAACTGGAGTAGCAGCAAAAAAAGCTCAAAAAAATATCTTAGGTATATATAAAGCGTTTACTACGCTCGATGCAGCTCTTATTGAAGTTAACCCTTTCGCCGTTGTAAAAGGAGGAGATGTTGTAGTTTTGGATTGTAAAGCTTCTTTCGACGATAATGCACTTTACAGACAAAGGCAGGTTGCAGAAATGAAAGATGAAAATGAATATGACCCACTAGAGCTCGAAGCTGCTAGACATGACTTAAATTATGTTAAGTTAGAGGGAAATATTGGGTTGATGGTGAATGGTGCAGGCTTATCAATGTCGACTATGGATATAATAAAATACTATGGAGGAGAAGCAGCAAACTTTATGGATGTTGCAGGTGCAGCTACACCAACTAGGGTTGCAGCTGCTTTTAAACTAATTTATAAAGATCCAGACGTAAAAGGAATTTTAATAAATATTTTTGGGGGTATGATGAGATGTAATGACATTGCACAAGGTCTTGTAGATGCCTCTAAGGAAGTTGGTTTAGATAAACCTCTTGTTGTAAGACTGGAGGGAACAAACGTAGAAATGGGTATGGACATTCTAAAAAACTCTGGGTTCCCAATAAAGCCAGTTGATACTATGGAACAAGCTGCTCAAGACATTGTAGATTTAGTCAAGGAGAGAGAGTAATGGCAGTTTTACTTACAAAAGAATCTAAAATTATTTGTCAAGGGTTTACAGGAGCACAAGGAACGTTTCACTCGGAAAGAGCTATTGAATACAACACCAATATAGTTGGAGGAGTTACTCCAGAAAAAGGTGGTACAAAGCATCTTGATATTCCAGTCTTTAATACCGTTGCGGAAGCAAAAAAAAAAACTGGTTGTAATGCTAGTGGTGTTTTTGTCCCTCCTCCGTTTGCAGCTGATGCAATACTTGAAGCAGTTGAAGCTGAACTTGATCTTGTTGTATGTATCACCGACGGAATCCCAACAAGTGATATGCAAAGAGTTAGAAGAGAAATGAAAGGTTCCAAAACTAGACTTGTGGGACCAAACTGCCCTGGAGTATTAACACCTGGGGTGGGAAAAATTGGAATTATACCTGGTCACATATGTAAACCAGGAAGAATTGGAGTTGTTTCGAGATCTGGAACTCTGTCCTATGAATCAGCTGTTCAAACAGCTCAACTTGGACAATCAACTATTATTGGTATAGGAGGAGATCCAGTTAACGGAACAAATTTTGTTGATGCACTTGAATTATTTCTTAATGATTCTGAAACTGATGGAATAGTATTAATTGGAGAAATAGGAGGTACTGCAGAAATTGAAGGTGCTGAATTTATTAAAACCTGGAATGGTAAATTCAAAAAACCTGTTGCTGCTTTTGTAGCTGGTGCCGCTGCCCCAAAAGGTAGAAAGCTTGGTCATGCAGGAGCTATTGTAAATAGTGGTGCGGAAACTGCCGATGCAAAAAAAGAAGCACTTAAATCAGCTGGTGTTGAAGTTGCAGAAACTATTACCAAGATTGGAGAAGCAATGAAAATTTCAATGGGAGTTTCATAATGACTGAAAACGTTCTAATTTCCTATCTTGGAGAAAATAAACCAAACCTTATATCTGAAATAACCTCGCATCTTACAGAGATAGGTGGTGAATTCTCAGGAGTTACTTTTGCTACATTAGGAAGAGTCTGTGAGTTAACAATGGTTTATCAAACTACCGACAAACTCAATTTACAAAACCTTCAAGAAGAAATTTCAAGTCTTTCATCTTTAAAGGACGGACAAACCCAAATTAAATCGCTTCCAATAAACACAGATACTGGTCCAACTTCAAAAATTACACATAGAATTGTTCTATCAGGTGATGATAAGAAAGGACTACTTCATAAAATAATAAAAACACTTGATGAAAATAATGCGCTGATAGTTAGAATGAACACTGAAAAAATATCTTATCCTAAAAACACTCAATATATATCACGATTTGCAATATCAATTAGAGATGAAAACGCGCCAGAATGTTTAGCACAAATAGTTAAAGTTGCTGGTGAAATGAAGCTTACATTTAGATATGAAACATCATAATAAAAATTATGACCTAGGATGATTTTTTTTAATAATCTCCTTTAACTTCTCCTGGCTAACCTGAGTATACTTTTGTGTTGTAGACAAAGAAGAATGACCAAGAAGTTCTTGGATCGATCGCAGGTCAACCATTTCCTCTAAAAGATTTGTTGCAAATGTATGTCTAAAAGAATGAGGTGATGTTTTTTGGTGAAGCATCAATTCATTTCTTATATTTCTTATTAGTCTTTGGATCACCTCTGGTCTTAATTTTTTTCCTCTTATTCCTAAAAAAACAAAATTATTGCTCATATGATTTTTAGAGGATACTTCGTTCAGTTTTTTCAAAAGATTTAATGTTTCTAATGAAATTGGTATAATTCTGCTTTTATTCCCTTTACCAGTTATAACCAGATTAGAAAATTTTAAATCACATTTTTGTATATTTAAAACCTCACTTATTCTCAAACCGTAACCCCACATTAAAATAATTATTAAAAAATTTCGTAAAATTATCCATTCTTTATTGCCTTGACAAATCTTTTCAACGATTTTTATAACTTGTTTTTTTGATAGTGGTCTTGGGAGATCAAAACTAAATTTTGGTCCTTTCAATCGGAGGATTGATGAGAACCTTATAAATTTATTTTTTAACAAGAAATTTAAAAAACTTTTTAGGGATGAAAGTGCCCTTGCATTACTCCTATGGGTGACGCCACTTTGGATTCTAGATACGAACCATGATGTAATAGAATCTGAATCTAGACACTCCAAATCATTTGATTCTATAGGCTTATTGATATATTTTTTTAAGAAATTTAAAAAACAAAACAAATCTCTTTGATAAGATTTTTGGGTATTAAAACTTAACCTTTTTTCTGAAGTTATCCATTCTTGCCAGCATTTTATTTTATCATTTAATAAAAAACTCATTAATATAGCTTTCGTAATTTAAACTGAATTATTTTAGAAAGAAATAATATTAAATCATAAGCTCTATTACTAACAAAGTGTTTATCTGTACTTGCGAAGATTAATAAAGGAAAAAAATTCAGCGACTTTATATTTAAAGAGAAGATTGCATTCGAATATATTTTTTTTTTTATATTTCTATATAAAATTGTCTCATCATCAACTGCGTCCATTATAAAGTGATTATTTAAACGATAAGTTTTCTCAACTTCTTTTTGCTCGAGGAAAATTAAATTATATTTTGAACTTAATTCTTTTTTCGTACAAACAATATTTACAATTTCCAAGTGAAATAAATTTGGTAATTCATTATTTAAGTAGTTAAAAAACTCTTTTAGGTTATTTGTATTTATTATTGAAATTACAGCCTCATGGATTTTTTTCTGTGTCAAATAATTATATTTTGCATTTTCTATTAGTCCCTGCTTCTCAAAACGTAAATTATTTATTAACCAATCTTTGAAGGATACTACTTTATTTTCAAAACCATTTTTTTTTTTTAAGGAAGGGAATTTTAAGCCCTCAAGAACTTGAGGTTGTTCTATAAAAAAATTAGGGTTTTCGGATAGAAATTTTTCAATATCTTTTATTTTTATTTTTTTACTCAACATAAAAAAAAAAATTTAATGTTATAATACTTTAATGTTTCTGTATAAATTTCAAGTTTAAATTTAAAAAATGATTCTAGAAATACTTTTAGCACTTCCAGTTAGTGATAAAACCTTTTTCTATAAACACAAAAGATTAGAAACAAAAAAACCAAAAATTGGTCAAATTGTTAAGGTAAAATTTAGAAATAAGGAACAAATCGGTATAGTTCTAAAAACACCAAATAAAATAAGCATAAATAAAAAATTATCTAGCAACGTAACTAGTTATGAAAATTATTTTTTCAATGAGGAGATTCTTGAAAGTATAAAGTTTCTCTCAAAATACACTTGTAGCTCTTTATCAATAATACTTAAAAATTTTTTATCAGGATTTAGGGAAAATTCAAAAAAATTAGAACTTATTTGTCATAATCATGATTTTAAGGCCCCAATTTTGTCTGAAGAACAAAACAAAGCTCTTTCAAGTATTAAAAAGGAAAATCAAAACTCATTCGGTGTCATATCTCTTTATGGGGTTACAGGTTCGGGTAAAACTAGAGTTTATATGAATCTTGTAAAAGAGAAACTTAAAAAAAATTTACAATGTCTAATTTTAGTTCCTGAGATAATTTTAACTAAAGAATGGGTAAATGAAATATTTAATGATTTTGGAATTGTAGCTGAAATTTATCACTCATCAATAAAGGCAAGTCAAAAACAAAAAATATGGAATCACATTATTTTAAACAAATCAATTTTAATAATCGGTACCCGCTCTTCTTTATTTCTCCCATTTAAAAATTTAGGAATCATTGTGGTCGATGAAGAACATGACCCTTCTTATAAACAAGAGGACAAATTAATTATAAATGCAAGAGACTTTGCTATAATAAGAGCGAAGAATTCTAATTGTCCAATAATTCTTAGTTCAGCGACTCCGTCAATTGAAAATGCTTACAATTGTAAAAAGAATAAATTCGTAGAGATTCAAATGTTGAAAAGAGCGAACGAAATTCCTCTTCCAAATATTCAAATGGTAGATATGAAAAAAGAAAAAAATATAATTTCTGAAAAGCTAATTCTTCAAATTAAAAAAAATTTAAATTTGAGGCTTCAATCAATGATTTTTGTCAATAAAAGGGGCTATACATCTTTTACTCTTTGTAAAAATTGTGGATTTATTAAACAATGTCCAAACTGTAATGTATCACTAGTTCTTCATAATTTTATAAATAAAGAGAGTTTTTTACTTTGTCATCATTGCTCCTATCGTGAAAATTTTCAAAACTATTGTAATAATTGCAAATCAGAAAGTTCAATAATTTTTCCTGGGGAAGGTATTGAAAAAATATATGAAGAAATACAAAAAAAATTTTCAGGTTCAAAAAGTATATTTATATCTAGCGACTCAATAAAAAATAAAGCAAATTTGAATTCTATGCTTAAAGAAATAATTAATAATGAAGTTGATATAATTGTAGGAACACAAATTTTATCAAAAGGACATAATTTTCCATTTTTAAAAACGGTTGGAATTTTAAATATTGACCATTTTTTAAATGACTTTGACTTCAGATCTTTTGAAAAATGTTTTCAACAAATAATTCAAGTTTCTGGAAGAGCTGGAAGAAAAGATCAAATAGGAAATGTAATTATTCAAACTTATCAACCAGATCATTTAGTTTTTAAAAATTGTCAAAACTATTCTTTTAAAAATTTCTATGATCAAGAAATTCAAAGAAGGAAAAAATTTGAGCACCCACCTTTCTCAAATTTTATTTCTTTGATAATAACTTCTATAAATGATAACAAAAGTAGACAGTTTGGTAATTTTTTATCTAATAGCTTAAAAAAAAACTTCAAAAATACTGATATTTTTGGTCCTGCTCCTGCTGTTATCTCAATGAAAAATAAAAAATATAGATACAGATTATTAATCAAATTAAAAAAAAACTATGAGTTACAGTCTAATGTAAAAGAATTTATTAAAAAATTTAAAGTTCCATCAGAAATAAAATTATATATTGATGTTGATCCAATTAGTTTTTTGTAGATTATTAAATAATCAATGATTGAATAGATTTAATTCTTGTGATAAAAACCCTAAAGAAATATTGGTGAGAACATACTTTGAGTAACAAATTTACATATAAAGCTGAGACAGCAAAAAGGTACGGTAAAGCATTATTATTATCTTGTAATAACGATGACTCAGATTTAAAAAAAACAAAAAATGACTTTGATCAATTTATAAAAACTTACGATAAACTTAATGAATTAAAGTTTTTTTTTCAAACACCTTTAATAAACCCGTTAAAGAAAAAAAAAATATTGTTAGAAATTTTAAAAAAAACTAGCTTAAGTGGAAACTTTTCAAATTTTTTAATTACACTAGCAAATAATGGAAAGCTTTTTTTATTAAAAAAAATATTTATTGAATTTAACAACCTTCTTGACGAAAAAAATGGAGTTATTGAAGTTACCATCACAACTATAGATTCAATTGAAAAAACTTTACAAAGTAAAATTCAGTCATCCCTAGAAAAAACTCTGAATTGTAAGATAAAACTCAAGGAGATAATTGATAAGAGTATAATTGGTGGGATTATCTTAAAAGTAAATTCTATAATGATAGATAACTCCATTAAAAATAAATTACAAGATTATAACTTTAATGAAAGGTTAAATTAATTATGTCTATAAATGCATCAGAAATATCATCCATCTTGAAAAAAGAGATAAAAGACGTCAGTGATGAGGCAAAAGTCTCTGAAGTTGGGACTGTGTTAACTGTTGGGGATGGTATTGCAAGAGTTTATGGTTTAGATAATGTTCAAGCTGGAGAGATGGTTGAGTTTCCCGGTAAAGTAAAAGGTATGGCACTTAATCTAGAAGAGGATAACGTTGGTGTAGTTATTTTTGGAAGTGACAAGTCAATTAAAGAGGGTGACGTTGTTAAAAGAACACAATCAATAGTTGAAGTTCCAACAGGTAAATCCCTTCTGGGAAGAGTAGTTGATGGACTCGGAAACCCAATTGACGGAAAAGGCCCACTAAGTGATGTAAAGATGAGAAGAGCAGAGATTAAAGCACCTGGGATAATACCTAGAAAATCAGTACATGAGCCTATGCAAACCGGTTTAAAAGCAATTGATAGTCTTATACCAATAGGCAGAGGACAAAGGGAGTTGATAATAGGTGATAGACAGACTGGTAAAACTGCCGTGATTATTGATACAATTCTTAATCAAAAAGAAGCCAATGAATCAGACGACGAATCAAAAAAACTTTATTGTATTTATGTTTCAATTGGACAAAAAAGATCCACAGTTGCACAAATTGTTAAAACTCTAGAAGAAAATGATGCATTAAAATACTCAATTGTAGTAGCAGCTACAGCCTCTGATCCTGCACCACTTCAATTTTTAGCCCCTTACACAGGTTGTGCAATGGGAGAATTTTTTAGAGATAACGGTATGCATGGAGTAATTTTTTATGATGATTTATCTAAGCAAGCAGTAGCTTACAGACAAATGTCTTTGCTTCTAAGAAGGCCACCAGGAAGAGAAGCATTTCCAGGTGATGTTTTTTATATTCACTCTAGACTTTTAGAAAGAGCTGCTAAAATGAGTGACGCAAACGGATCTGGCTCCTTGACTTCACTTCCTGTAATTGAAACACAAGCTGGAGATGTATCCGCTTATATTCCTACCAATGTTATCTCTATTACTGATGGACAAATTTTCTTAGAAACTGAACTTTTTTTTAAAGGGATTAGACCCGCTGTTAATGTTGGTTTATCTGTTAGTCGTGTGGGTTCTGCAGCCCAAACTAAAGCGATGAAACAAGTTTCAGGATCAATTAAGCTTGATCTCGCTCAATTCAGGGAGATGGAAGCCTTTTCTCAATTTGCTTCTGATCTCGATCAATCAACGAGAAGTCTGCTCGAAAGAGGAAGAAGATTAACAGAAATACTTAAACAACCTCAATATACACCTTTAAAAGTTGAGGAACAGGTCGTAGTTATTTTTTCTGGAGTTAAAGGCTTTTTAGATAAGATTGATATTTCTGAAATAACAAGGTTTGAAGGTTTTTTACTCCAAAAATTAAGAAGTCAAGGAAAAGATATTCTTAAGACAATCAAAGATGAAAAATCTTTATCTGATGACACAGAAAAAAAACTTAATCAATTTCTAGAATCCATAACAAAAGAATTTTTACAGTAAACAGATGCCAAGCCTAAAAGATTTAAGAAATAGAATATCAAGTGTTAAATCAACCAAGAAAATTACATCTGCTATGAAAATGGTTGCAGCTGCAAAATTAAAAAG
>CEOC01149829.1_pt1 | contig 11400 bp, 12 predicted proteins | sample 356191 | NCBI WGS metagenome assembly CEOC01 (sample SAMEA2619952, study PRJEB7988) | marine metagenome | biome: marine biome (ENVO:00000447); feature: deep chlorophyll maximum layer (ENVO:xxxxxxxx); material: "saline water (ENVO:00002010), including plankton (ENVO:xxxxxxxx)" | depth 17 m
CATCGGAGATTTTACCTCCATCAATAAAATCAGTCTTCATAAACTAGGCATTCTGGTTCCGAGGGGTTCTGGTCACAGAAGAGTTCCAAATATGTAGGATCGTGGTGATCTCCTGCTTCGATTTCTGCTTTATGGTTCTCAGCGTACTCCTCTAGGTCGTGCAGTTCGCCTTCGATGTGACGACGCATTTGAGGGGATACGGTGGGATCTTGAAGGATTTCTTTGTCCTTTTCAATATGTTGTTCGATGTTCTCCATTAGAGTATGCTGTCCTTTGAGAGATTTAGTTTGGTTGTTACTCCAGTTGGGTGATAACTGTGTTTCACCCCAAGTATAAGATACTTACCTGAGTACATTTCGTCAAGTTCTACACGCCCTGAAGCTGATCCAGATGCGGGTATTCTGACATTGACGACATCGCCAGCACATAATGCAACGTTGCCTGGTACGGTGATGTCCAATTTAATCGCATTCAACAACTGCCATCGCGATTGTGAATACGCAGCGGACTTAACCGTATCAAAACTCATATTGGCTGCGTTGCCATCGGGGTTTGCCGTACCTTGCGCGTTTTTCATCGAAGGTAATGCACGGATTTTCACTCTACTTGGATTTTTATCTGAGAAATACTCAGAGTCTACCTTGAAGAATGGGAATCCCCGATTGAGGTGTTTTGATAAACCCCAAACCGTTTTTGCACCCATAGCGACAGGAGGATTGATAGATCCCGCTGGGGAACTATCTTTCTTTCCTTCACTGGTTGCTCCATCACTAGGAAGGAACCCAGATGTCATTGATGACATAGAAATGCCAATAATGACATTACTATAAGCACCTGTGCGAAACTTTTCTAAGTGGTTTGCTCTGTCAGGGTAGTTGAGATTTTCAATCTTGAAAGCATTCTGACTACCAGCTTCAGAGGTACCAACGTTTGCCTGCTCATACGTATATGTAACAGGTTTACTGAAGGTCTTATTTGATGCCGAACAGAGATAATCCATAGTAACAAAGTTACTTCCTCTGTACGTTTCAAAATAAAGGTATCCAGGAGAACCCGAAGTACCACCTACAATTTTATCTTGTACGTAAGCAATAACATCGTACGGTCTCCAGGACGGGGAAATGAAATTAAAGTTGCCTCTGGCATCTTCCCATCTATCCTTTTTGACTGCCTTTTTTAGATATTTCTTTTCAATGCTACGTACAATTTCGTGACCAGGTTTATCCATAAAGGACTGAAAAACCTTGTTAGATTCATTATATTGCATTCCAGGTGAAGTCGTGTACAAGATGTACGTTACTGCACGCTCAGATTTGGTAACTTCACCAATCTTGAAAACTTTTTGAGTGATTGACAGTTCAACATCAGGGTCAGTATCAGTTGTCATCACTAGACGTACAAATTCATTACCATTCAAATTATTAATCATATCCACAGTATCGTAGACAACGATCTCCATCCTGGTTGTTGGAGAATCTACAGATTCATAATAATTAAATGCCGATACCAATCCACGCAAGTCAAAGGCGGTATCACCAGAAAACTTCAAATTCGATAGATCTTCACTGGGTTTAATGTCTTGCCCAACTTGAAGTGCGAATTCTTTTATATCGTATCCCTTTGCCTGTGCCATCAGAAGAAGTTACTTAAGATTGTAGATGCTTCACCCATAAAACCAAATCTGCTTTGCAAGAATTGTGTAGCAGGGTTCTGTTTACCCTCCAGTACAATAGGTGTAGAAGGTTCTCCCCCAGGTGCGGCGACCGTACCACCAGGAACCTCAATAGTATCTAGAACGATTGTCTTGACCTTTCCTGCAAGATCACTATCTTCTGCCATTCCTTGTGCATCCTCAAGTGCCTTCATAACCTTCATAATAGTATCACCCGTACTAGCAGGGTTGAGACCAACCATACCTGCTGCAGAAGCAACAGAAGGTGCTACGGAAGCAACCTGAGCAGTTGCTCCAAGCATCTTACCAACCGTACCAGCAACACCGCTAATTAGTCCACCAAGGCTCATCTTAGGAAGTTCACCACCACCAGAGAAATACCCAAGTCTAGATGCTTCTTGGAAACGTCTTGCGGTAAGACCAGGATCTCTGCGCGTATGGGGGGTATCAAAAGGTACTACAAAACCCCCAGCGGATCTTTGTGCCACATATTCTGTTCCGTGTCCGATAAAGGATACGGACCTTCCACCATCCAGAGATACAGGGTACCCTGACTGTGGTCCAGTGATCCATCCACCCTTCGACCTTTCTGGTACCGATTTACTTGGAAGGAAAACAGTTTTGGGTTTATTAACAACTCCACCAATCGAGTATTCACCAGCTTTATACACACTGGTGTACGAACCACCTCTGATCGTATTATAGGTGTTATTAACTTCCGTCGTATAGAAGTTGCCACCCATAGAGTGCTCTGGTAAAGCAGTATAACTTAATTTTCCACCAGCAGACTCCAGGTCCACCATATCAATGTGTTCCTGAGGTATGGTATCACCGCTGGTGGCTTCGGTGGCACCTTCAGGAAGTTGGTTTTTGTTCTTATCACCACCAGCAACCCATTTCAAGATCGCCGTCAAACCCTTAAGCATTCCAATAAGTGGTGCAAATGCTACCGTACCCAAGAAAGTTGCAGCTGCCTGCAATTTGGGAAGGTGGGGTTCAATGAAGTCTACAAACTTCTGAATTGCTGGACCTAATGCCTCAAAGAACTCCTTGGTTGCTTTCTTGATAGGATCAAGGAAAGAGTTGACAACCTTCATCACCTTGTCAAAGAACTCCTTCAGTGCATTGAAGGTATCCTTAACAATAGGACCTAAGAATTTGCCTGCGTGCTTACCAAGGAATCCACCAACAGCATTACCGATCAGACCACCAAGAGGACCTGCAATCTTGTTGCCGAGCATTCCCAGTGCCATACCACCAGTGGTAGCACCTACACCTGCACCGATTGCAGCTGATTTGCGATCCTCAGTTGGAATAGACTCATCATTTATAACATCTTGATATGCTGCTACACCTTGACCAACTGCAAGTAGTGTCTGTCCAATGACATTACTACCGAGGAATTTACCAAGGTTAAGAATACCTTTACCAACTCCGACAAGTAGTTTACCAAATAAACTTACCGTACGTAGTGGATTCTTCAGGAAAGCTAGTCCTGCAACTGCCAGTGCTACACCACCAAACAGTTTGGCAGCACCCTCCATCCTCTCTTGGAGAGTCTTATCCTTACCAAAAGTTTTCTCCCAGTTCTCTGAGAAGAAACTTACAACGTTAGTGAAGAAGTTATAGACTGCCTTGAAAAACGCACCTATCCTATTAAATGTCCGCGTAATATTTTCTAAATTCTTTGGATCCGATAACCAATCCAAAGCTGCAATCATAAACATACTCTTGAGCAGTCTACTCAACCACTCAAGCAAACTTGGAGCAGCGACAGAAATAATTCCACCAATTCTCTCTCCAATATTCGGTCCCTGACTCTCTATCCTATTTTCTTCTGATTTATCTCTCGCTAATTGCTGCCTTCTTGCTAATTCTGCTGCTGCAGCTTGGTTTGCCTTCTGCTGCTTCTGTAATGCTACTCCAATACTATTGACAGTTGCACCAAGGGAATTAATTGCACTTAATGTACTCGCGAAACTTGCACCACTAAGTTGCTTGCCACCAACAGTAAGGGTCGATCCCTCAGTCTTGGGTCCAGTGACAAACTTGTAAAATCTAATTCTTGGAGATGAATCGACTGCCATTACCTAATTGTTGCTCCTCTGTCTGCGAACTGTACGTCTGGACCCGATGAACCTCCACCAACTACTTGCATACGGCGAATCTGAGGTTGAATGATCACCGCTGCTCCACCACCACGCTTCTTGGTTCTAGGACCAGGTGCAGTGGGGAGTTTGGAGTTATTTATCGAAGATACTGGGACTCTTGTCATCCTCACACCACCTTGCTCAGGACTGTCAGGTACAATCGTGTTCTGGTGTGATCTTGGCGTGCCAAACAGTTTCGGATAAATTTGGTGTGGACTCAGGTCTCCACCTTGTCCCTTACGATAAACCTCAAAGTGGAGGTGAGTATCATTGATACTTCTTCCAGGGATAGTGCTCATATCAATGAGTTCACCAATCTTCTGACCTGCCTCAACACGTGCACCAATATTAACGAAAGGCATCATATGGAGATAACGTTGATCATATCCATCATCACCTCCAATCATCATACCAGCGAGATAATTATTAGATTTTAAGTATTTCTCAGCGAGGACCTTACCGCCGACAACTGCGACAACATCAATTTTTGGATCAGATCCAAAAGGATATTTCTCAACCAAGTCAACACCCAGGTGAGCAGATCTACTAGCATTTGGGTGACTATTATGATACTGATAAACCTCACCAGCAAAGTGACCCTTAGGCATTGGGAAGAACTGACTACCCTTAGCACCAACAGCACCTGCTTCAGCTGTACGTTGTCTCTCTTCTTCTTCTAACCTCTGTAATGCTTGTTGCCTAGTGGTCTCTAAATTGGCAGTTCTATCCTCAATAAGAGTAGCAATCTCTCCAGAGAGTGCTTGCTCCATATTTCTAATGTTATTCTGCTCCTGCTCAATACGTTTTGAAACCGTATTGAGACCAGCATCATTATGTTGTCCAATACGAATTCTAGAGTCTGGACCGTGCTCAGCCTGATGTGCTTTCAAGAAGGCAAGTTTCTCCCTAGCATTCTTGAGATGCCCTTCAGTTCTACTCTTTCTATTCTGTGCTTCTCTAAGTTCTCGTTCAGCAGTTACAACATCATCTTCCAATCCAAGGACATTCATAAACCTGCCACCTTGATCGGCAACACCTTGTACCACTTTCTTGCCTTGCTCAATGAACCAAGCGGCATTACGCATAAAGTCAAAGACTTTTTGAATGTACCCTTGGACCAGAGGACCATTAATAAACTTGACAATATTCTTGAAGACCGAATCAACGATCGGTTTCAAGAAGTCAACAATCATATTGAAGACAGGAACTATTCCATCTTGAAATAGTTCGATCATAGGATCGATTACTGGTTTCAAGAATGATTTGAAGACTGGAAAAGCAATCTTCACAAAATAGTTCTTGATCGGTTCTAACAAAGGAGTGATTGCATCACCCAGGAATGCACCAATCTTCTCACCAAGGAATGATCCAAGCAACTGACCTACGATGGGACCAAACGGACCCAAGATAGGTGTCAGCAGTGCAGACATAGCAAGACCACCAATCGTGGCACCAGCACCAGCACCTACCGCTTTCTGCATCGACTCACCTTTAGCAAGTCTACTTGCAAACGCAGCACCACCTGCAAGTACAGAGAGACCACCACCTTTCAGAAACTTACCCGTACCCCTCAGTCCTTTCATACCAAAAGAACGAAGCTTCTTCATTCTCCTGATACGTGCGATATTTCTCGCACGTCGTCTCACCAACTGCTTGTGAGACATTTTCTTAAGTTTCTTGGGATCTGCTCCCTTCTTCATACCCTTACGAAGAAATCTCGTAAGTCTTGCAGCATCACCAATAAGTTTCCAGGGTTTTAATATCCTATCTGCCAACCACAGCAAACCTAGACCCGCTACAAGTTTCAGAGCACCCATTAAGGGACTCTCTTCACCAAAAGCACTCAGTACAAAACCAACACCAGTTGAGAGTACCTTCCACACCGTACCCAACCAGGTTTTCAGTACGTTAAATCCAGTTTTAATCGTTTCTTTATTCGCAGGATCACTCAGCCAATCAAGAACAAACCAAGTCGCTGCTGCAGTGATGAATCGAATAAAGGGTTGAAGTAATTTTTCTAACCAAGAAAGTTTACCTTCGTCAGGTGGTTCCTTTTCAGCACCCTTCTCTAGATCTTTCTTCTTTATATTCTTTGCTTCAAGTCTAGCTTCTTCTCTCTTATCCCTCTTAAGTTGTGCCGCCCTATCGTCCGCCGCTGATGGCATACTGACCTGCATACTACTGACAAGAATCTTACCGATGTCTTCGACAGTAGCTCCCAACCTATTCACTGCTGTTGTCATAGCAGTAACAGGATTTTCTCTGATAGATCCCCCTACCTTTGAAGGTAAGAAGGATCTGACAGAAATCGGTTTTGCAGCTTTAGTAAGTGCCATTAAAGTGATTGATGTTGTGCAGAAGCAGCTCGTTGTCTAGCTTCCTCCTCTTGTAGGAAACGGATCAGCATATTAACGTACACATCCCTTTCCCAAGGCATCATATTCTCTAACTCAGTGAGACTGTACTTATGGTGAGTCATCAAGGCGAAGTTCACCTCGTACAGGTTCATCAATGAATCGTGGGCAAGGGCTACGCGAAAAAAGCAGCCATTCCCTCAAGGACTACCTCACTCTTGACCTCAGTCTTCGGATTGAAAACCTCGATAGTGTGAGAAAGTTTTGGCATAGACTCGAAGAAACCTTGAATCTTTTGGAACTGTGCAGAGTTCATTGATTCAAAGAAGTCAACAAGTTGGGCTTTCTTGTATGCCTTTGCATCCTCAACATCGTCTCCATTTGCAATCTGATCTACACAATCAGCAGCGAGTTGGAAGATGTCATCCATTCCAGGATTATCGGAAAGATTATTCTTCACAAAGGTATCGATTGATGGATACTTCATAACGATAGTCACTTCATCTGTGACTTTAATCTTCTTAGTGTGGTCAGGGGGTACGATGACATTAACCTCATCGAGATTAACCTCAACATCTACCTGTGTCTTCTCATCATCTGGACAAGTGATTTTGAACTCACTAATTTCACCAACAGACTTACCACGGATACGAAGGAACAGCAGTTCAATCTCAAAGGTGGCAAGATCATCCACCTTCTTCACACTGGTACAGTTTTTAATAATCTCTTTGACTGCTTTAATCATTTCTTTCTGGTCCTGAGATTCCATTGCCAGGTACAGCAACTTCTCTTCTCTAACCAGGAAAGGACGATAGGTTACCTTCCTTCCAGAGGGTAACACGCATTCATATTCAGGCACCACCAAGGTGGGCAATGGCATAGGCATAATTTTAGAAAACCAATTCGTATAGGTATTTAGTCACTTACCTGAAAAGACTTCCAATACTATTAATTGCCGAGCTAACACTGTCAACAGCACGTGTAACCTCACCAATAGCATTGATCGTTCTATCAAGTGCAGGGATACCAGACCTACCAGGTGTATCAGTACCACTGAAAGCAGAGGATGCGACACTTCCTGTCTGCTCAAAAGCAAACCCTGCATCCTTAACAATATCGTTAGTCCAATCACCCTGTGTCTTGACCAGTCTACCCATACGGAAACGTTCACAGTAGAACTGTACGTCGATCTTCATCAGTTGAGTCTGATCGTTTGTGAACTGCATCTGACTGATGTTGTAAGGGAAGACACCAACTGCCCTCCACTGTGCTGTAATTTTATTGTTACGAATCTGTGACGGGTTACCATTTGAATCAACGTACCGTGTGACGTGATTGGAACCAGACTCCCACTTATTAATCACAAGATCTGTAACATAATTGTCGTAGAAGAGACTTCTGTTCTCAGTGTCTCTAGAAATACTATTAATCCAGTGCTCAAAGAATCCTCTATGCCACTGATTCTTGGTGACAATAAATGATAAGGTTATTTCCTGAGGTGTTTGTCCTGTTGCATATCTCCTCATCGATCCAAAGTTAGTAACCTCACCTGTCATCAGGTTACGTGAGGGTACGGTCGCTTCTGAGCACAAGTAATCAATCGCCTCATAAAATCCTTGAGGACCACCAAACTCGCCAAGTTTATCGCGCATAAAGATAGGGATACCCATCTGCACACTGAATAGATTTGAACGTGCAGGTTCAAATTGACCAGTAGCAATGAGATCTTTGAATCTAGTGAATGAAATTGCCATTAAGCGAACCGATATACTGTTTGAGAAGGAACATTAATATTCCTCCCGTTTATGGTAGTTACAAACTGCTCACTAGGTATTAAACCTATATCATCCCACTCAGAAATTGGAACGTCAAACGTTGCAGATAGAACATTAGACCGTAAGTATTTATGGAAAGTAACGGGAGGTATGTCAAGTACCCCTTGCTTTAGTGTCTGACCCAATGACTGTCTGCTAGCTGGAGGTATGTAATGAAGGTTTGCACCCCAGAATCTGTTGCCATCTTCACCAAGGATGTAGACCAGAGGATACTTATCCCAGAACTGCATCTGTTCACCGTACTTAGCATTGTATGCGAACGTGACCATCCGTCCGACCTGAGGCACACCTGCCTGCAGACCATAGAACAGTTGACTACGCCACCACGATTGCTTCTGTGACTTGCCTTCTGATAGATCTCGTATGTCCTCAAATAAACTCAAACCAACAACTCCTTCTCAGTGAGAATAAGAAACTTCATTTTTCGGTCCTCACAATACTCACGTGCTGCCTTCCACTTAGCATCATTCACTGCCCACGTACGTACCTCATTGATATATGTCTTTGTTACTCTGGACTTTTTCTTCGGAGGGTGAGTCTGCGAGAGCGGTTTAACTTCAATAATGAACTTCTCAAACCTTCCGTTCCTTGTTCGTGCTCTGATGTAGAAGTCGGGAAAATAGCGATGAACCCGATTATCAACAGGACTAACATAGGGGATGATTGTTTCTTCACTACCCCACTCAGAAACTTTCTCATTGTTGTCACACCATACCATTAATTTACGCTCCCACAAACTACGATAAATAATGTTTGTAGGATCACCTTTGTACTTGCCTGGGTTGCTAGGTTTGAATCGTCCTGAATAACTTTTCTGAGGCATATGGCTGAAGCTCCATTAGTATATCCACGTTCAATCCCAACACAAGTACCTGGTGATTCGACGGCAACGAGTGCGATACGCAAAGCAGATGCGTATGGTACGACAGTTGTCGATTACCTAAAAATCAAAGTCTACAGTAGTGCAAACGGTAATCCGTACACTAAAGTAGGTGGAGGAGGTAGAGGAATTGAAGGCGCACTTTATAAAACTATTTATTTATATCTTCCTCAAGGATTGAAGGAGACATACGGTGCCGAATATAACCAAGTAGCATTAGGTGCTGTCGGTCTTGGTGTCGGTAATATGTTGAAGCAAGCAGAAGGTGGTGCTAAGACTGAAGACATTGTAAAGACACTTCAAACAACTGCTGGTGCTGCTAAACCTGAAGCAGTTATGAATGCTGTTGGTGCTGCAATCGGTACGGTAAACTCTGCTCTTGGTGTTGCTGGTGGTCTGGATGCAAACCAGGTTGCGGCAATCACTAAGAAGAGAATCTTCAACCCGTATGAAGAGACTGTATTCAAAGGTTCAACGTACAGGTCACACAACTTCAACTTCAAGTGTCAACCAAGGAACTCCAAAGAGGCACAAGAACTCTACGAAATTATTCACTGCTTGCGTCTGGCAATGCTGCCTGGTGAACAAGATGGTACACCTGATCAGATTTCTCAGAACTCTGCAGCACAAAGATTACTTGGTAATAAATCTGGTGGTGGTTCAGGTAGATGGTTGACCATCCCTGACTACTTCAAACTGGAACTGATTCGTGTAGAAGGTAAGGTGAATGCTGAGGGTGACCTTGACATCACTGCTGGTCAACCTACTGGTCTCAAAAAGATTATGCAGTTCCCTCTCAAGATGGTGCTGACTAATCTTGATCTGGATCTTACTCCAGACGGTCCTTACAACTCACTGAAAGACATCTTTGATAGCATCAACGACTATGGTCCTGCTGCTTTCAATATGGCACTTACATTTAACGAGACCGCATTCCTCACGAAAAACTCTATTCAATCGTACTGATGGCATATTTCAAGTATCTACCCAAGGTTTACATCAGGAGTAAAGGCAGAGTCAACGGTATCCAACCGTACGAACTTGCCGTAAACCTGTTTCGTCGTATCAAAATCCGTGATGACCTTCAGGGTGCACTGCTTGGATTTATTCAGTATGAAGTGATGGAAGGTGAACGTCCCGACCAAATTGCTAATCAATTTTATGATGACCCTGGTCTTGATTGGATTGTACTGCTAGTCAATAACATTATCAATGTAAATGAAGACTGGCCACTGAGTCGTGAAGATTTACAAGACTATGTACAAGATAAGTATGGTTCTGCAGAAGGTATTAGACACTATGAAACCAGAGAGTATGTAGACCCTACAACTGGTCTAACTCTACTCCCTGGTGGTATGGTCTGCACTGAGGATTACCAATACATCAAACCTGATGGTACCATTGTTCCTAAGAGTGAGTCTAGGAATCCAGTGTCATACTATCAGTATGAATCCAACATTAATGAGATTAAAAGAAACGTATATCTATTACGTCCAACGTACGTTACTGACTTTGTAGCAGAGTTCAGAAAACTATGTGAATACCTACCTCACGCTGAGATTGATGAGGATGGTAACAAGAAGACCGAAGGTTCTCTTGCAGAAGAGTTCATTGGTCTACCCAGATACAACAGACCAAGACAATCCACAGCATCTACAGGTTCTGCTGCTGGTGGTGGTTCTTCCACGGCACTCCTAACTGGAGGTGTATCTGCTGGTGGTGAAGTAACAATCACCAGTGATAGTGGTGCTACTATTACAGCGACACTACCTACTTCAAGCACTACGTCTTCAAGCAGCAGTTCTAGTTCTAGTAGCAGCAGTTCTAGTAGCAGCAGTTCCAGTAGTTCTAGTTCCAGCAGCAGTGGATCTAGCAGTTCTTCAGGTTCTTCTGGATCCTCTGGCAGTTCTGGTTCTAGTGGCGGCGGATACGGCGGCGGATACTAGAAACACCAAGGTCCTTTCTTATAGAAGTAGCAAGGAACTCCGTGTTCATTGTGCTCGTTAGGAGTAAATGATGGAACGTGACCACTACCATTCCAATGATGATGGTGGTGGTGATGATGGTGTCTACGCCTTGGCACTGGTTTGTACCAGCAGTTCCAACCAAACATAGGATCCAACACACAGTGTGAAGGAGTTACCTCGTGCTCGCCACTCATCATTCTGTGACGTTTATGGTGTGCCATCGCTGCAGATGGTAGCAGCAACGGTACGGTCAGGAGGAGGGGAAATAATTTCATCAGTCTTCCGTTGATACTATAATTATATAACAAAAAAGGGTCCCGTAGGACCCCCTGTGACAGTTTATCGATTGAATGCTCTGTCCATTCTGAGTTTGATATAGTACATACCAACCACCCAAAGGGAGAAGAGAAATCCTTCTCCGTAACTCATTGTATTCCAGGCGTGTACTGCTTCACCCATCAGTCTTCCTCCGCCAGTTTAGCGAAGTAACTCAGGGCGTCGTCTTCTTCAGCAACTCCTGCAGGTGCAGAAGCTTTTGCCTT
>CEOC01099914.1_pt1 | contig 11392 bp, 5 predicted proteins | sample 356191 | NCBI WGS metagenome assembly CEOC01 (sample SAMEA2619952, study PRJEB7988) | marine metagenome | biome: marine biome (ENVO:00000447); feature: deep chlorophyll maximum layer (ENVO:xxxxxxxx); material: "saline water (ENVO:00002010), including plankton (ENVO:xxxxxxxx)" | depth 17 m
AGAAGAAGTCGCAGAAGAAGTCGTAGAAGAAGCGCCCATAGACGATGTTCCGCTACCGCCACCAGAAGGATATGATGAAGAAGGTCGGTTCTTGAGCGTTAGAGGCGACGATGACTTCGAAATCATTACTAGAGAGGACGATGATGAGCCAGAAGTAGTGGTTGTAGAGCCAGCACCAGTTAATGTTTCAATGCAAGGATTAGAAGAACCAATCAATCGGCTTTCTTCCTCTGTCGATTTAGCAGCAAGCGAGTTTGGCGCTGCAGCAACTAAGTTTGAAGGTGCAGCAGATGCATTCGAGTCTGCAAGCGGCAACTTACTACAGGCGTCTAAATATTTCAAAGAAGCCAGCGATGAGTTTGCTAAGTTACCAGAGGCAATTAAAAATAGTTTAGAACAAAGGGAACAACGGCTCGAAGATAAGATATCGGAAATCAATCCTAAAATTCTAGAGGGCGCTTTAGAAGAAATAAGCGAAGAAGAATTTGGAGACTATATGGAACTTGCAGAAGAAGACTTATCTGGAACAGGTGTAACTTTGGTTTCCGAGTATGCAGAACTCACATTTAGCACACTGCCTGAACTCCTTAAAAAATCTAGATATAACTACAAGGAGTTTAAGAAACTTAAACCACTAGTTAATAATGACCTTAGTGCTAACTTTGATGTAGTTATTCCAACTGTCAAAACTAAGAAGCAAACACTTAACTGGATTAGCGACTCATTCGTTGCTACACTAAGGCATCTTGCCACCGATAAGGCACTAGATGTAACCATGCTAAATAAGAAAGAACGAGAGGAATACAACTGGCGACAATATATTTTAGGAGTAATGGAAGTAGCCAAAGATAAAGGTCGTTTCTTACCAATGTTAGGAATCACTCCAGCCGATTGATTGAATTATGGCGTTCTCATAGGGGTAATCATGCGGGACTACTCTAGTATGTATGAGCAGTTTTCTGTCTTCGTTAATCTTGTCGAAGCACAAGGACGGATTCCTACCGAATCAGACATAGAATACTTCGCCGAAAGATTCCTCACTGATGCCTTTGGATTCCTTTATCCAGAAGGCTCTGGTGGCGTCTATATTTATTCAGCCAACTATAATAATAAAGAAACGGGAAAGAAGTTGATGGACACTAGCGGGGAATCTTTCAAAGATTTGTTCAAAGAAGTTTTACCTCTTTTGAAAGAGAAAGCCTCCGAAGTCTACGAAGGATTAGGAAGCGTAGAAGAAGCCTATGACTGGAACCCCGAACCAATAGATGAAATGACCCTCGCTAAAAGATATGCTATGGAATCTATGGAAGCAAGCGAATGGGAGCGACTTCCAGGAACAGAAAAAAGAAACCATCCAGCATTCATCAAAGCAGTAAAAGAGTTAATTAAGATAAAGTCTAGAATTAAAGAATACAACAAAGAAGTCATTCCTTTCATTCTAAGAAAGACGATGTATCACCCTTTAGCAGCAGGATTTTATTCTACAACTAGTGGGCAATCAAAAGTAGTTAGAAACGCTGGAGGAAAACCATTTTCAATAAACTCTGAAGAAGAACTACAAAACTATCTATCTTCTTCAACAGTTGCGGGGTTCCCTGCGGCTCTACATGACGGCCTTCGTTATATCTGGTTTCAACCATCCCCAAGCGGGAAGAACATCAAAATGGCAGTCGTCGATATAGATAATCCTGCAGGCATTAGCGACAAAGATATTAGAAAAGTGGTTAGGTTTGTAGTAAAAACGCTAACAGATAATGGTTACCCAAACATCGTCATGTTCACGGGTAATTCATATCAAGTATGGTTTGGGGCAAAAGAAGGAGATGATTTAGGGGACATCCAAACTGCTAGAGATCTAGTTAAGTCATTACTTTATAACCCAGAAATTATAGCATTCAAAAGAAGCACTGCAATAGATAACAAGGTGGCCCATATTGACGATAGCGTTTTGTTTCCCAATCAGCCAGTTAGAATGTTCTTTAATCTGCATTATCCGACAGGGACAGAGCCAGCAAAAACATTTACAGGATTAGCAGCAATACCCGTTGTCCCTGGAGATATTGAACGGTTTGACCCATTGGTGGATGCACATCCAGAAAGAGTCCTAATTAACTTCAAAAGATATGCAGCGATTGTGTCTATGTTCTTCGACACGGTTAAAATTGGGCAAGACTATGAAGACGAAGGAGAAATAGAAACCATTCCTCCCTGCAATCGCTATGAAACTAGAGATAAAGAAAACAAACTCCTCGATAATCTTTCCGAAGAAGATATGATTGTCGTCCCGTCCGATCAAATTAGCGGACTACTTTCTGACGAGCAAAACTTGATTTGCTATGTTCAAGAGCGAGGAGTGCCCGCAGTATTGCATTACAAAGCAACAGGAAATATCCGTATTGGCGGTAAAGTGCTATCCTCTATACGCAAAAGGCAAGTTAGGAAAGCCATCAAAGTCGAAACCGAAAAAGTAAAAGCAGTTTTGCTAACAAAAAGCGGAACAGTCGTCTACGATGATTTTATCTGTAGAGATATTGAAAGATATTGCGCGGCAAAAGGAATCACAACACTTACCCTAGTAGGGACAGTAGTTAAGAGAGATATATCGGGTAATAACCTAGGGTCTCAAGAAGTAAGGTCTATCCTACAGAGTAAAGAGGGAATAGACCCCGCTAGAGCGAGACTTCTAACCTTTGTTCCTCACGAATTAGTGGACTTTAATGGTAGCACATCTAAACTACCACTCGCTGATCGACTAGAAGAAATTGGAAAGATAAGCACAAGTAGAATCACTCCGACCCTGTTCTATCCAGAATTAAAATCTCCCGTTGTTAGTAAAGTTAAGAAGTTATTCAAAGACTTACTACGGCAAAGAAAAGTTGGCTCCCTTATTGCAGTAGGAGATGAAAAGTATAAGATTACTTCAAAGCGAACGATTCTTGCGACCATTGTTGGTATAGATAAGACAAGTTCGGCCTTCAAGTCAGATTCCAAAAGTATAGGACCAGTATTTATTGCAGTCACAAAAAGGCATTCTAAGTTTGGACCAGTCTATATGATTGTTGCAAAAGCGGATATTGCTTTGCCAAAAGAACAAAGGGAGCAACTAAAGCAAATGGTCTTAGGCGAAAAAGTCCAGAAAGAAAATCGAGATGGAGACATAATCGAATTCTTTTCCAATGTGTTACCACTTAGCGCGAGGACAGATACTTTAGCAGACCAAATTCAAATCTTAGAGCCAACGGTGGTTGTCGAAGTTCAGTATGATGATATAGGCCCAATGTATATGAACACGCTACCTTTCCATTATAGGAAGACCGATCGAGGAGTATTTTATAGAGGAATTGCGACAAAGCAATATGCAACTCCGATACTTGGAGCAAGAGTATCAGCCATTAGGACTGATTTATCTGCAAAGAGAACCGGAGACATTGATATTTCACAAGACCCACTATTAGATGTTAAGTCTAGTGCACCTAAAGGATTTTCACTGCTAGATGCTTTACCAAACCCAAGAAATAACCCCGCATTCTTCGGAGTTCCCGCCTCAAGGAAAATAAAAATCGGAGGAACTTATTCCGAACATTGGTATGACCCTAGAACGAAAACATGGTATTCAGGAGTGGAAGGCGGAAGAGAAGCAAGAGTCGATTTAATAAACGATACTAAGAAAGTTCCAGGGGAGTTCTCCAAAGCATTTAGGAGACAGAAAAAAGGAGAAGACGGATTCAAAGTATTCGTTGATGATACTTCTAAAACAACTTTTGGTTCAGCAGAACCCTACTATGCTATCACAGGAATGGGTAACTTTTACCAGACCGCAGTAGATGACACATATGGCATGGGGCAAGATGGGTTTAGGGTTACCTCCATGGATGGCGGGGTAAAAGATGTTAAGAATTATGCTGATCAACTAACGATGCATCAGCAGCATAATAAGTCTCAATCAATAGAAGATAGCAAAATATTGGCTACACAAGTAGGAATGGTTCCCGGAGATCCAAACTCGGAGAATCAAGGCTTTGGAACTTATAGGTCATATGACCAGAATTATGTTCAATCAGTAAAAGCCCTTGATAAGAAATTAGATAGCGCTATGGCTAAAAAAGGAATGTTAAAAGATGACATTAAGAAAATGTTAGGCTCTAAAGGTATTACTACTAACCCACCCATAAAACAAGACTCGTGGCAATCAAGGGTTAGCGAATATGCTAGTGAATACGAAGTTTGGAAAGATTCTCCTGATCCGAAAGAACCTTGGGGAATGGTTTCACAGACAAAGTTTCAGTCATGGGAACTACCTATTTTAGAGAAGCAAAGATTACTTAGAGAAGCGACGGGTGCGTATGCTTTGACGGAGTTAGAATTAGATGCGATTAATTCTAGATTCGGTGAGCCTATGTCCGGAGATTTACTAGAAAGCGTATTATCAGATTTATATTCGGAAGAAGAGCAAGCAGAGATTGAAGAGGTTGAAGAAGATGATGGGGCCAGTGCAGAGGATAACTGAGTCAATCGTTCACGACGCTCTTCCTCTTCCTAAAGTAGGCGCAGTGATCGGTGGTAAGAAAGTAAAAGAAGTTAGAGTTCAAAGCACCGATAGAGATTATTATACCGTAGGTATTACGCTAGAAAGGGGAGCAAAGCGAAAAGACATTCAAGCAGGATTGTCCGAACTTCTTAATTGCCACATTCTTAATTCAAAGGTCGGCGACTTAGCAGTTAGGGTGACTCACTTTGAAATGGTCCCCACCAAAAAAGGACCAACAATATATGTTGTTATGCGGATTATCCCCATGGTGTATAACAATCCAGGGAAGGGCGAATTAACCGCAAAAGAAGACTTTGACAAACACTATGGAGAAGGATTTTCCGCTAAAAAGCCTAAGAAATGGTTTAGAAATTTCCCGCTAAGAAACCCACACGGCCCCGCACATCGAGACAAACTATGGAAGTTTGTAGGGTGGGTAGGAGAGAGTTATGGCTATTGTGATAAAGATACAATATATCACCGAAGGGCATCGACTATTATGCCCAAGATTAAAATCACAAAAGCAATTGATGGTGCAAATACATTCTACCATACTCACCCTAGCAAAGATGAGCCGTCATTAACTTCTCCAGACGATTATATGCTTTATTTTGACTTATCACAAGAGCCAAGAAACATTAGACATTTCTATACCATTATGAAAGATAGAATAGATTATTTCAAAATAACTCCTAGGAAGGAGAATAGGGATGCATATGTTAGGATAGACCAAGATAAATTCCTAGATGAAGTAGATGCTAAGATTGATGCTTTAATGGATAAGCATTCAGACGATTTTCCAGATGATAAACAAGGTGGACTTAACTTTTGTGAAAAGGTAACAAAAGAAACAGTCAAGTGGCTTAACAAAAAGTATGGGAAGTATGTTAAGATAACTTATAGTTGCTTTTATCGAGTTAGAAAGAACCCCGAAGAATCAGACTTTACTAATCTTCACTTGGGAGACTCGTTTATTGCAAGAGCAATAGCAGACATCAAATCTGGAGATTATTCTTGGCCTAGCGCAGATGTTAATAAAATGCCTCAAGAAAAATACGCATATTGGTTTGGGCAATACTACTTTATGGATGACGACCCCGAAAAACAAGTAGGTCTCTTAGCCTCACAGCAAGAGTCAGAATCTGTAGGTCGTGTGAGGGACAGAACCAAGAAACTAGGGTTTCTTCCTGGAAGACTTAGGGGCGTAAATCATTATCTAGATTTGAAGATTCATGAGGACTATAGTAACTATGACATGATGAATCTAATGAACTTACACATCGACATTATGCGCTTAGACTCCAATGTAACCGATGGTGGGGGAGTCAAAACTCGATTAGAAGAGTTAGCAAAACAATTAGAGTTGCCAGACGAAATTAGAGATAATCTAATTATGATTGAAGAAGCAAGGATTTTAGGAGCACACACAGAAGAAGCGAAAACTCTTTCTGGCGACTTCTACATAGTTTTACTTTTGGTAGACCTATGCCAGCGAGCAGTAGAAGTGATGGATGAAGTAAGAGCAGGGACTAAGACTCTAGAATACGCGAAGTATGAAATCTATGCCAAGTTAAAGGAGGAAGCGATTAGGCTTATTGATATAGAAATAACTGCATACATGAAGGCTTTTAATCAAGGTAAGAAAAGTATGCGACTCAATCCTCCACCGCGTTTTAAAAAAGGAGAGTTTGAAGCATTCATACCTCCAGAATACTTACAAGCGACGGGAATTGTTACAGAGGCTTTAGAGCAGTATGCACCATATCAAGAAGGTAAGCCTTTCCTCACTGGAAGAAACAAAGTCAATATGCGAGTTCCTTCAAACGGGACAGTATCTACAGTTATGATTGGTTCTTTGAATACAGGAAATCTACAAATCATTGTTCCCGCGAAAGGCCACCCCATGCCTGACGATGCATCGGCGACCGCACTAGAAGCATACCAAGCCGTTGTAAATCGGCTTAACGAATATGGTCTTAACATTCCTACAGAAGAACAAGAAGTAGGGTCAGTTACGGTTTCAAATCCGCGAAAGAACAATCAATTAATTATTATTGCCGGACCTAGTGGTGCAGGAAAATCAACCACTTTAAGGAACTTAGACAAGATGTTACCCAACTCTAAATTGATTAGAAGTTATGTTACTAGACCAAAAAGAAAGAGCGACCGTGGCGGAGAAAAGAACTTTGTAACTGAAAAGCAGTTTAAGGAAATGGTTGCAAACGGAGAATTCCTAGAACATACTAGACAAAAATCCGGAGACTACTATGGTAAAAGGCTAGAGGATTTCAAAGTTGATGCCGATTACTTAATTACAGAATCGTCTTTGCCAGGAGTAAATAGACTAAAGAAAGCATTCCCTAATGCATTCACAATATACCTAGAGCCAAGTGAAAGCGCAGAAATGATTCGCAAGCGATTACTTCGCCGGGGAGATATGTCTCCACAACAAGCAAGAGGGAGATCGAGCAAGATTCCTAGCCACATTAAGTCTAGCAAGATGATGCCCTTCAATAAGAGGATTATTACTAGACAAGGTAAGTTCGATAATATAGCCTTAGAGATAATAGATAGTATTCCTAAGAATAATCCTGGACTACCTTTTCGGGTTCCAGAGTCCGCTAGGCCAGAAATGGAACGCCGACTCACAGAAATGATGATGCAGCCAGGATATAAGCCTGAAACAATAAAAGATGCAATCGCAGAAGGAATCTATGATGATCAACCTTCTAATTTCTCTTATGCACAAGGAGAGTATGAAGAGTTCTTAGAAGAAATCGAGAAAGGAGATATGGATGAAGCCTTTGCAGAATATAGTGATGTAGAAGGCCATGTTGCTTATTGGAACTATACTAATCATGGTATAGAAGTTCCAATTTATAACACGATTCATTTAGATAAGACTCGAAAACGGATACAAGTGTTCGCTAATATATTTGCAGACTTTGGATTAAAAATGGATTCTAAGTATCTGAAAGGCGGTAGTAATTTCCAAAAGACTACTAAAGTAAGACTCGCTTTAGAAACTGCTGCACAAGAGCAAGGCGTTCCTTTCAATGCAACAGATAACGAAATCAGAGATTCAATCACTAAAGCGGTTCCAGGGGTCGTAATGGAGAACCCTTCATACCCCACCAATTATTATAATGCTCACCTTCACACAAGTAGAAGCACAAACAATTTCTTCCCAGGCGATGTCCCAGTAGCGCCACCAGACATGTTAAGGGGTAACCCAAGCAAGAAACCTGTTTCAGTTAGAATCGAAGAATCGCCTAATAAGGAAAAGAAAATGGTTGCTTACTTCTATGATAAGGATGGAAAGAAAGTAAAAACGACACATTTCGGTGCAAGAGGAATGAGTGACTTTACCCAACATAAAGACCCTGAACGCATGAAGCGTTATCTAGCAAGACATGGTAAGATGGGTGAAGATTGGAAAGATCCCACAACCGCAGGGGCATTATCTCGATGGATACTTTGGGGCAAACCAAGTCTAAGAGAATCGTTTAATGATTACAAAAAGAAGTTTAGACTAGAAGGAGTAATGGCTGTAACTAATACAAGAATGAATCCGAATCGCATTCCTAAGAAATACGAAGGACAAGACCCTAGTGAGCATTCCGATTTATTTACTGACGAAGACCCTAATAACACAATCAAAGGCTTGGGGTTTAAAGATAAAGAAACAGCAGAGCGCTCTATAGAAATAATTCGCCGTGCAGATAGGACGCACGCACATAAAATGCAAGCAGCGATGGCTATGGAACAAAGAGCAAGATTCCATGCACATCAAACTCCAGGCATTAGAGCAGGGCAAAAGGTCTATGCTAAGTTCATTGAAGAAATGAAGAAGAAAACCAAAGAGATGCGAAAGAACCCTCCACAAGTCTACTATCATGGCTCTCCCGTTGATAACATCAAAGTATTGCGAAAAGGAAGTTATGTTAGTCCAGACTACCAAACCGCTTACGACATGGGAAGATATCACTTAGATACCAAAAAGAGTTGGACAGATGAAGACTTAGCAGTTCCTATGGATTGGGGGACAAGACCTACTTTCAAGAAAGGAAGAGAGCCTAAAGGAATACCAACAGTATATACCGTCGAACTTTATGATGATGATTTAGTAGAGTTAGGAGTCGATGAAGATGGGGTCAATTGGGAGTATCAAACTTCTATAGACGCACCAGTAGTTAAGAAAAATCCTAGTCGAACACCCGAAGGAAGAAAGATTCCTAAGAAGTATCTAAAGGGCTTAAACCGTGTAGAGATGGCTATTGCAGCAAAAGAAATAGACAAGGGTTACAAGTATGATAGTGACGACCCCAAAGCATACGAAGATTGGAAGTCTGACATCAAAGCAAAGGCAAGAGGTTACAAAACCGTTCCTAGCAAATACAAGAAGAAGTTTATTGAAATGTATGGGCCACTCCCCGAAAAAGGAGAGTTCCTAGACAAGATGGCTAAGGCCACAGGCATTAAGAAAAGTATTCTAAAGAAAGTCTATGATAAAGGACTTGCAGCATGGGCAACAGGGCATCGTGTAGGAGTTGCGCCTCACCAATGGGCCACAGGAAGAGTATATTCATTTGTCACATTGGGCAACACCGTAAAGAAAGGAAACAAAAAGATGCCAGACTATTCTTTAGCGGTCGAAGCAGGACTAGTAAAAAATAATCCGCCTCGTCACAATTTCGTGGATGAAGACAAAGATCCGTTCAAAACCATGTTTGTTTGATAATAATATTAATAACCTGACTACTACACGCCATAATATGACAAGTATAGTTGGCCGTGATGCAGAAACAAAGATAATTACCATCTCCCTATCAAAAGAACTTTTGCGAGAGATAGACCTAAAGAGAGGAGTCGAGTCTCGATCTTCGTTCATTCGTCGCGCAGCACAGAACCAATTGAAGTGATAGCGTGGTCGAGCCTAGGATTCTCGATTCGGTGCGTGGTCGCCATACAGCGATTATCGGCATCACCCGTAGTGGTAAAACGACTTTTGCCGCCGCAGTTCTAAGGAAGTTATGGGGGAGAAGCACACATACAATTTTCGTAGACCCTAAGCACGACGAAGGATTTTCTAAGTTAGGGACAGTATGCCACGAACCAATGGAAGTCTATGAAAGGCTCCTAGCAAAAGATAAACAAATAGTATTCCGACCTAGTGGAGATTCTAACGAAAGAGTAGAACAATTAGACCGAGTAGTAGAGTTAGTCTTTATGTTAGCAAAGAAACCCGGCTTCAAAAGAATTAGAAGAGTTATTGCGATTGATGAATTACAGTTATTTGTAAAGAAAGGTTCTTCTAAAGCCATAGAACAAATATGGACAGTAGGTGCAGGAATGGGTATAGTTGGCATGGCTATGACTCAGCGAATACAATTACTTAACGAAACTGTATGGAGTCAATCTGATAACAAGTTTATCTTTAGAATAGAAGATAGACAAGATTATCTTAGGTCAAGAAACTTAGAACACTATGTTAATCAAATAGATTTCTTTACAGACTCTATGAATAAGTATTGGTTTTACTATACAATAGGTGGCGGAACATGGAAGAAACATAAACCCGTAGAAATCAATACAACTAAAAAGCCGAAGCGTCTGCACCTAAAACGATGGTAGTTATTACAATCCCCAACAATAAGCCGCCAAAGGATGAAATAGGCGCAGTAGAGTTTGCTAAAATTATGAGCGACACTACTATGAGCGAATATGATTTTCACTATAACGATAACCACACAGAAATAATTGATGTAGAAACTTTCGCGGGTAAAAACACCCAATATGTAAAGGAGTTTTACCAGAAGTTAAAGCAACATCCGATACACATTAATCTAAGAAGTTATGATGTTGAAGACGACTTGTTAAAGAAATACGATGTAGTGGTCGCTTACTTTGCAGGCCTCACGGATATGAATATGGTTGATGCTTTAGTTAATACGCTATCAGAAGTATGTGTAGTAGATAAAGTAGAAGCCGAGTATTCTACCCATAGGTTATCCCTAGTATCGGAAACTCTATTCGATAAGCCAAGTATAATCCTCTATCTTAACGAGGGGGCAATCGATCTGTATTCTGCGGTTGCGGAGGAACTTGTGAAGTTTTTACTGGAGCGACCCGTTGTCCAAAGAATCGGTTAGGGTCATTTTCTAAAGTCCACTTTAGATAATCTAATGCTGCATTGACAACATGCGACCTAGATTTAAACGCTCTTCGCTGGAGCAATACATCGATAAAGTCCATTAGTTCTCTATCTATAGTGACGGTTGCAGGAACACTTTTGACACGGCGTTGGGCCTGTTGTCTCCGGTCCGTCATACCCCTAGCCACTATACCCTGGATATTTTATCCTTGGGTAAAAATAGGCGTTAAACCCCAGAGTATGATTTAGTCATACTTATCCCCCACTTTATATGTAGGAAGTATATCGGATAGGTTGATCGACATGCCACTACAAGAAGTTGTCATTTTGAACCCTCGTCGTAAATCGACTAAGAGAAAGAGTGCAACTAAGAGCCGTTCTAAGGCTTCTAATAAAAAGCGTAGTTCGGCTAGTCGTAGAAAATCTGGAGGAAAAAGTATGGCAACCCGTCGTAGAACAACAGCAGCCCGAAAGACGAGAGGTCGTCGTAAGACAACCTCCCGCCGTCGCACAACTCGCCGCAAGGCAAGTCCGCGTCGTAGAACAACCCGTCGTAAAGCATCGACCAAGCGCAGACGCACAACCCGTCGTAAGTCACCTGCTCGACGCAAGACAACACGCCGCCGTCGTGCAACACGCCGCAAACCAACGACCCGTCGTAAGCGTCGAACCACTCGCCGCAAGACTACTCGTCGTAAGTCACCGGCTCG
>CEOC01016383.1_pt1 | contig 11326 bp, 8 predicted proteins | sample 356191 | NCBI WGS metagenome assembly CEOC01 (sample SAMEA2619952, study PRJEB7988) | marine metagenome | biome: marine biome (ENVO:00000447); feature: deep chlorophyll maximum layer (ENVO:xxxxxxxx); material: "saline water (ENVO:00002010), including plankton (ENVO:xxxxxxxx)" | depth 17 m
TCATTTCTAATAACTGTGGAATTATTTAAAAAAATATTTTTAAGTATTTTATACTTTTTTTCAACTATTTCTTTTCCTCTGTAATCTTTAAGTGGTATTTTTTTTACTGAGTCGTAGTAGTAATAAGACTTAATATATTTTGATTTTTCAAAAAATAAATCTCCCATTCTAGTCATTGATTTTACTTTTTGTTGGTTATCATTCAAACTAAGATTGATTGATTTTTGGAGCTGGTCAATGCCTAAGGCTTCATTCTGGTCTGTAAATGAAATTTCTGCTAATGCATAATAAATTTGATCGAAATACTCTATATTTTTATCATCCTTAAGCATCTTTAATAGCTGTGCTTTTATAGATTTAGAGTCTCCTCCGCTGAAGGATAAAGCTCTATTTATTTTAGCCTGAAAAGCCATTTCATATTCTGGATTTCTTTCAACAACTTCTTGATAGTATACAGACGCTTTATAATTTCCTTGAATATGGTGGAGCTGAGCCAAAATAAATATTAATCTTGTTTTAAAAGACTTTTTATATTTATTTTCAATAGCTAATTCCAGAAACTCTATTGCCTTTTTATTGTTTTTACTTTTTATATATAAATCTGCTAATGTTGGGTAAATGGAATTGATGATTTTGTCAGGTATTAATGCTTCCTTCGACTCTAAATAATCTACTCTAGCATCATAATCTAACGCAAGTTTTAATTTATCTTTTATGGAAGTTTTCTTTGCCGGTTGTTTTTCCTTGATTTGTTCTTCGTGTTCTAAAAGAAGGTTTGATAATATTTCTTCAGCTTCATCGAATGCTCCCATTTCAATTAGAACTTTAGCTTGCCAAAAAATACTTTTATAATAATTATTTTCAATAGGATATTTATTTTCAATATGCTGAAAAATTTTTAGCGCTTTTGGTAAATCTTTCTTAAAAAACCTTGTTTTGCCCATAGTCAGCCAATTATCGTCAATATATTTTCCCCACTCTTTATTTCGATATTTTCCCTTCTTTTTGTGAGGCATTCTGTGTCTATATATTACTAATTCACACTTTCGGTATGCTGTATCCATTGGTGCATACCAGTTTTTTGATTGCTCTTCACTTGGCAGGGGAAATACAGGTAAAATGGAGTTATAATCTTCTTTTCTAGATTTCAAAAAATCATTATAGGTGAGCTTAATAATTTCATTAGCGTTAAAAAATCCATTATATTTTGCATGAAGGTTGTGAAACCCCCTATGGATTATAGAGTTTTTCTCAGTTGAACATTGTGATAGTCCAGTTATAATAAAAATTAAAACAAAAAATTTTAATGCTTTCATTGTTAATTAAAGTATGCAATATTAACCACAATACGTACAACTTATTGTATAGTCCTTATTGATTATTAAAATTTTTAATTAATGAGTAAATATATTTTGAGATATTTGTGATAATAAGTTAGAAAAATGTCGAATTCTAAAAAAGCAGAATCTGGTTTTAAAAATTGGATAAATAATCTTCAAGAAAAAAGAAGAGTTGTTGTATTAGATGAGGAAAGTTTTGAAGAAAAAAGAAATTTTACTACCTCTAAATTCACTATTTTCATACTTTTTTTATTTGGAATTATTGTTTTTTCAATTACAATATTCTTACTTATTTCGTATACATCTTTAAAAACATTTATTTCCGGATATCCAAATCCTACTGCACAAAAAGAACTTATTGATAAAAATATTAAACTAGACCAAAAACTCAATGAACTATTAATTAAGACAACTAAAGAAGAGCAATTTTTAAATAATTTTCAAAAAATTGTCAATGGAGGAACACCAAATAATAGAGATACCCTTATAAAAGTTTTTAAGTCTCAAAATATAAATAACGATCAAGTTGTTTCTGAATCTGAAAAAACAATTAGAGAAAAGGTAGATAAAAGAGAGAAATATGATATTGATGTTATAACTGGTGGAGCTCTAACTAAAGATGTTTTACCTGAACTATTGTTATTTCCTCCAATAGTTGGAGAACTAACCAATAAAATGAATATTTCTGCTGGACACTTTGGAGTTGATGTAATAGCTCCAAAAAATGAAGCTGTTGTTGCAATACTAAAAGGGACTATAGTCTATCAAAATTGGACTCCTACTGATGGTCACGTCGTTCATATTCAACATAAAAACAATCTACTTTCCATATATAAACACAACTCAGAAGTACTAAAAAAAATTGGTGATTATGTAGATGCCGGGGAACCTATTTCAATTGTAGGTAATAGTGGTGAACATTCTACAGGACCGCATTTACATTTTGAACTTTGGCACAATGGGTATCCAATTGATCCCGAAAAATTCATCAATTTCCAATAAAGTTTTTTTCTTTAGGTCATTATACTTAAATTCGCAAACTATTTCAAGGAATGAAAAAATTAGATGAATTTTGTATTCCATTTTCAAGTTTAAAACTTGGATCTAATGTATTTAACTTTGAAATAAACAAATCGTTCTTTGAAGCTTTTAATTATTCTGTTTATGAAAGTTGTGATTTAGTATTGCAGCTTGATTTTAGAAAAGAAAATAATTTAATGGACTTACAGTTTCATTATCAAGGAATTACATTTACAGCATGTGATAGATGTTTAGACAGCGTTTCAGTTGATATTAAAAGCAACTTTAATAGTATTCTAAAATTTGGCCATGATGTTGAGCAAGTTATTAAAGATGATGTTGTTTATTTACCATATGAAAGTTATGAATATAATATTGCTCAACCATTTTATGAGCACTTTTTATTAAACTTCCCTAGGAGGGTAATTCACGGTAATAATTTATGTGATTCCAAGCAATTAACTCTTATGAATAAGTACTCAAGTAAGTCTGATAACGTTAAATTTGACGATAGGTGGAGTAAGTTAAAAGATTTAAAAAACGATAAATAAAAATATTAAAAAATAAAGTTATGGCACATCCTAAACGAAAACAGTCCAAAACAAGAAGAGATAAGAGAAGAACTCATTATAAGGCTTCTTCCCAACAATTGGCTACTTGCCCAACAACTGGGGAAACTCATTTATACCACAGAGCTCATTGGTCTGAAGGAAAGCTTTACTACAAAGGTAAAGTTGTTATGGAAAAAGAAGCTTTAGCTTAATTATCCTCTTTTGAGAATTGGATTAGATATAATGGGTGGCGACAATGCTCCTGAAGCAAACTTATTGGGAGCTTATCTAGCCTATAAAGAACTCGATAGTAACGAAAAAATTGTTTTAGTTGGGGATACTAAATTAGCTAATCATTGGTTTTCATCGAATAAAATTGATTCTTCTGTCTTTGACTTCATTCATGCTAATGAAGTTATTGATATGAATGAGCACGCAACTAAAGCTTTAAGAAAAAAACCAAATAATAGTATTTCAGTTGGCTTTCAAGCTTTAAAAAATAAAGAAATTGATGTCTTTTCAAGTTCTGGTAACTCAGGGGCAATGCTTGTTGGTAGCATTTTTTCTATTGGCCCTGTAAAAGGTGTTATAAGGCCAGGAATTACCTCTATTTTACCAAAAGAAAATGGTGGAGTAGGCTTAATTTTAGATGTTGGGGTGAACGCAGACTGCAAGCCTGATGTTCTATTTCAATTTGCTATTTTGGGAAGTTTATTTGCTGAAAATATTTATAATATTAAAAAACCAAAAGTGGGTCTTCTAAATATTGGCGAAGAAAAAGGAAAAGGAAATTTATTAACCCAAGCCACTTATCAGCTATTAGAAGATAACGATGATATTAATTTTATAGGAAATGTTGAGGGAAGGGATCTTTTTAATGATAAAGCAGATGTTATTGTCTGTGATGGCTTTACAGGAAATGTAGTTTTAAAATTAGCTGAATCTTTTTATTCTTTAATTAATCATAAAAATATTAAAGACGACTATTTTGACAGGTTTAATTATGAGATTTATGGTGGCACACCTGTCCTTGGTGTTGATGGAAATGTTTTAATTGGACACGGGATTAGTAACGAAAATGCCATAAAAAACATGATTTTGTTAGGAAAAGACCTAATTAATTCCAACCTTAAATCTAAAATAAAAAGAGCCTTTAAATGAGCAAAATAAATGCAGCGATAACATGTGTACATGGTGTCGTTCCTGAAAAAATCCTTTCAAACAAGGATTTAGAAAAAATGGTAGACACAAATGACGAGTGGATTACTACGAGAACTGGAATTAAAGAGAGAAGAATTGTTTCAGATGGGGAAACACTTTCAGATATGGGAAGTGAAGTAGTGAAAGAAATATGTAACAAAAGAGGTATCTCTCCTCTAGAAATTGACATGATTATTGTTGGAACTGTTACAGGTGACCATAGGTTTCCTAGTACTTCTAATATAATTTGTGATAAAAGTGGCGCTACCAATGCTTGGGGTTTTGACCTCAGTGCTGCTTGTTCTGGTTTTATTTACACGCTTGTAACTGGGCAACAGTTTATTGAAGCTGGAAAATATAAAAAAGTTATTGTTATTGGAGGCGATATAATGTCTTCTATAGTAAGTTATAAAGATCGAAATACCTGTATTATTTTTGGAGATGGATGTGCAGGTGTTTTATTAGAACCTAATGATGAAGGACTTGGTGTTATAGATTCTATTTTAAAAGTTGATGGGTCAGGAAGAGATTTATTAATTCAAAAAAATGGAGGTTCTGCTTTTCCCATTAACAAAGACAATGTAGAACATCCTGATACATTTATTTATCAAGAGGGCAGATCAGTTTTTAAATTTGCTGTGACAAATATGGCAGACGTATCAGCTGAAATCATGAAAAGAAATAACCTTATTGGAGATGATGTTGATTGGTTAGTTCCTCACCAAGCAAATTTAAGAATCATAGATGCTACTGCTAATAGGATGGATCTTACTAGTGACAAAGTGATGATAAATATTGAAAAATATGGAAATACTACCTCCGGAACTATTCCACTATGTCTTTGGGAGTGGGAAAGCAAGTTGAAAAAAGGTGATAATATTATTTTAGCAGCATTTGGGGGAGGCTTCACATGGGGAAGTGTTTATTTAAAATGGGCATATTAAAGTCTTTGTAGTTAATTAAATCATTTTTATTTTAGATTTACATAATATTTAATTCATATATATGAACGTTAATGAGATTCAAGATTTAATAAAATTCGTTGCAAAAGCAGGAGTTAACGAAGTAGAAATTGAAAAAAAAGATTTTAAAATTGTTATCAAGTCAGATTATATGGCTAAAAAGAAAACTAATTTTAAAGAAGAAACTAAAATTGTTCAGCAAATCAGTCCTGTAGGTGCCATCCCTCCACCTATTGCTCAACCACAAATTATAGCAGAGCCAACTGCTCCGGTTGAGAAGAAAACAGAGGAAGCTGAGAAAAAAGAAAACGATAACCTTGTTACTATAAAAGCACAGATGATAGGTACTTTTTATAGGTCCCCTTCCCCTGACAAACCACCTTTTGTTGAAGTTGGGTCAGTAATTAAGCCAGGTGATAAGCTTTGTATCATTGAAGCTATGAAATTGTTTAATGAAATAGAATCTGAAATTTCTGGAAAAATAGTTAAGGTACTAGCAGACGACATAACTCCGATTGAGTTTGATCAGCCTCTTTTTCTTATAGACCCTTCATAATCAAAGAAAATTCTAAGTATGTTTAAAAAAATTCTAGTTGCCAATAGAGGGGAAATTGCATTACGTGTAATAAGAACTTGTAAAGAGATGGGAATTAAAACAGTTGCTGTTTATTCTACTGCTGATAAGGATAGTTTACACGTTAAATTTGCTGACGAAGCAGTTTGTGTTGGCCCTCCATCTAGTTCAGAGTCCTATTTAAAAATTCCTAATATTATTGCAGCAGCTGAAATTACTAATGCAGATGCTATTCATCCTGGTTATGGATTTCTTTCAGAAAATTCTAATTTTTCAAGAATTTGTCAAGAACATGAAATAAAATTTATTGGTGCACTTCCTGAACAAATTGATTCTATGGGAGATAAGGCTTCTGCAAAAGAGACCATGAAAAAAGCAAAAGTTCCTACCATTCCTGGTTCTGTTGGTCTAATTGCAGATTTTAAAGAAGCTAAAAGTATTGCCAAAAAAATCAAATATCCTGTAATGCTGAAAGCAACTGCTGGTGGTGGTGGTAAAGGAATGAGATTGTGCTGGGATGATAAGGAGCTCGAAGAAGGGTGGGAATCTGCAAGAACAGAAGCGGCGGCAGCATTTGGTAACAATGGTATGTACATGGAGAAATTTATTGAAGAGCCTAGACACATAGAAATTCAAATTGCTGCAGACCAATTCGGTAAAGTTTGTCATTTATCTGAAAGGGATTGTTCTATTCAAAGAAGACATCAAAAGTTAGTCGAAGAAACACCATCACCATTTATGACTAATGCCTTAAGAAAAAAAATGGGCGAGGCTGCAAAAAAAGCTGCAAAAGCAGTAAAGTATGAAGGAGTAGGAACAGTGGAGTTTTTAGTTGATAAATATCGTAATTTTTACTTTATGGAAATGAATACTAGGATTCAAGTAGAGCATACCATAACAGAAGAAGTTATTAATTACGACTTAATTAAAGAACAAATTAAAATTGCTTCAGGCCATAAAATTTCCGGAAAAGATTACTTCCCCGAAATGCATTCTATTCAATGTCGAATTAATGCAGAAGACCCTCATAAAGACTTTATTCCTTCACCTGGTAAAATCACTAACTATCACTCTCCCGGAGGGCATGGGATTAGAATAGATACACATGTATATGCTAATTATATGATTCCGCCGTACTATGATTCTATGATATCAAAATTAATTACAGTGGCACAGACCAGAGAAGAGGCCATACAAAAAATGAAACGTGCTCTAGATGAGTATATTATTGAGGGTATTAAAACTACCATCCCTTTTCATCAGCAACTTCTAGAAAATGAAAAGTTTTTAAGTGGTGATTTCACTACAAAATTTATGGATGACTTTGAGGTTCTATCTTAGTCTAGGATTTCAGATACTATAATGTTGGCATCGTTTATACTTTTTATATTTTCAAAAGTCATCATAAGTTTTTGATTTTTCTCTTTTAGAGAAACTCCACTTTTATTTTTCTGAATATAGCTAAGTATCTGAGTAAAAGTATCAGACTCAAAATAGCTTGGATGAGTAGTTGTAAATTTCCCCACCATTTTTCCTTGTTTGATAATTAATTTTTCAAAGCCTATTTTTTTAGCTATTTCTCTCAATTTTAAGGTCTCGATAAGTTCTACAGTCTCTAAAGGTATTTCGCCAAATCTATCTTTAAGTTCTTTTATAAAAGACTGTTGTGCCTCTTTAAAAGACATTTGGTCTAATCTCTTATATAAATTTAATCTTTCGTTAATTTCATTAACATAATCATCAGGAATAACAAGAGATAAGTCAGTTTCTAATATGCATTCATTAACAAAACTTCTATTTTCTAACTCTTTTGAAAAAGTAGCTTTAAACTCATTTTCTTTCAACTCTAAAATAGCTTCGTCGAGAATTTTTTGGTAGGTGTCAAATCCTATGTCATTTATAAATCCACTTTGGTTAGCTCCTAGTAAATCTCCTGCACCACGAATATCTAAATCTCTCATTGCAATATTGAATCCACTTCCTAAATCTGAAAACTGTTCTATAGCATGTAATCTTTTTCTTGCTTCAGAAGATAAATGTTGGGGGGGTGGTGTAAATAAGTAAGCAAATGCTTTTTTGTTTGACCTACCTACTCTACCTCTTAGTTGATGCAAATCAGAAAGCCCAAAATGATTAGCATTATTAATTATTATAGTATTAGCATTAGGTATATCTATACCAGATTCGATAATAGTTGTTGCCACTAAAACATCATATAGTCCATCCATAAAATCTAATATAATAGCTTCTAATTTTTTACCTTCCATTTGCCCATGTCCAATAGCAATTCTAGCATTAGGGCATACTCTAGAAATCATAGCTCCTATTTCATTAATATTTTGAACTCTATTATGAACAAAAAATACTTGGCCTTCTCTTTGCAGCTCGTAATTTATTGCTTGCCCTATTGTTTCTTCCGAAAAGCTTTGTACAATGGTTTCAACAGGAAATCTATTTTGAGGAGGAGTATTTATAATTGATAAATCTCTAGCATTCATCAAGCTGAATTGTAATGTTCTTGGGATTGGAGTAGCTGTTAGGGTTAGTGTGTCAACATTAACTTTCATATTTTTTAGTTGGTCTTTTACTCCAACACCAAATTTTTGTTCTTCATCAATAATTAGTAATCCTAAATCTTTAAATATCACATCTTTCCCAATTAACCTATGGGTTCCTATTAAAATATCAATTTTACCAGATTTAACTTTTTCTAATGTAGATTTTATACTTTTTGATGTCTTAAATCTGTTTATATAATCTACAGAACAAGGAAATTCATTAAGTCTTTCCGAAAAGGTTTTAAAATGCTGAAAAGCTAGTACTGTTGTTGGAACAAGAATTGCCACTTGTTTACTATCTGCAACTGCTTTAAAGGCTGCTCTAATAGCAACCTCAGTTTTTCCAAAACCAACATCCCCACAAACAAGTCTATCCATGGGTGTTGGCTGTTCCATATCTAACTTAACTGCCGCAGTAGAAGATAATTGATCTGGTGTATCTTCATATATAAAAGAAGCTTCCAATTCATTTTGAAGATAAGTGTCTGGCTGAAATTCAAAACCCTTTTGGATTTTTCTTTTAGCATAAAGCTGAATTAAGTCAAAAGCCACTTCTTTTATTTTTTTCTTTGCTTTTTGTTTTGCTAAAGACCATGCTGGAGATCCTAACTTGTTTAAAGTAGGTTTAGTGCCATCTTTGCCTGAAAATTTACTAATTCTGTGTAGGGAGTGAATACTTACATAGAGAATATCCCCGCCCTTATATATTAGTCTTATTGCTTCTTGTTCTTTCCCTTGAGCATCTATTTTTTCTAAACCAGAAAACTCTCCTATTCCATAATCTATATGAACAACAAAATCTCCTTTCTGTAAGTCATATATTTCTTTAAGCGTAAAAGTTTCTTTAGATTTTGAAATACTTTTTCGTGAGTTAAATCTGTGATATCTTTCAAATATTTGATGATCTGTAAAGACCACTAATTTTTCATTGTAATCTATAAATCCTTGATGAATCCCTATTGGCACAAAACTACATAGAGCATCTTTTTCAAGTTCTATAAAAATAGACCTTAGTCTGTTTAGCTGAGACTCTTGATCAGAGCATATGTATATTGAATAATCATTGTTTTTCCATTCTTCTAGCTTAGTTACTAATAAATCAAAGTTTTTATTGAATTTTGGTTGTTCTAATGTATTAGCATCTATTTTAATTTTTTCTTTTGAGTCTATAATTCGGTTCCATTCGATGGTGGAATACTTTTGTATTTTTAATAAGAATTCTTGTGGAGATAAATACATTTCAATAGGCATAGGAACGCTACTTTTGTCACTTATTTTATCATAAACTTTATTGGAAATTTCAAAACCTTGTTCCATTCTTTTTTGAGCAATCTCAAAATCCTTTCCCCAAATAATAGTGTTTTTAGGAAAATGATCTAAAAAAGATACTTTATTTAAAGTCAGTTTAGGATTATTAATGTTTGGAACAATTTTTATTTTATTTAAAGTAGTGTTAGAAAGTTGATTGGTAGGGTCAAACTCTCTTATTGATTCTATTTCATCTCCAAAAAGCTCTATTCTATAGGGAAATTCGTTGTTATAAGAAAAAACATCAACAATTCCTCCTCTCACCGCAAACTGTCCAGGCTCATAAACATAGTCTACTTTTTCGAAATCTAATTCTATAAGTAGCTCGTTAATTAAATCTAATTCTAATTCCTCTCCAACTGCAATAGAAATTATATTTTTCTGGAGATTTTTTTTAGTTATTACTTTTTCAATAATTGCCTCTGGATAAGTGATAACCAAAAGTGTTTTTCTATGTTTATCTAAGGAATCAATAGCTTCTGTTCTTTGTAAAATACTAGTGGGGTCAGAGTCCATAATCTGATACGGCCGTCTATAGGAAGCAGGATAAAAAAGTAATGTTACTCCTCTCTCATTGTTAAATAAATTTTCTAAATCATTAAAAAAATATAGTGCCTGCTCTTTATCAGGAAGAATAAATAGATGATTTCCATTTTTTTGATGAATTATACAGTGGCTTAAAAAAGAAATATATGACCCTGAAATATTTTTTAATGATATTCCTTTTTCTGGAGACCAAGATTTGAGAATTTTAGAAAAAGTATTGGATGAGGATATACTTCTTTTTATTTCATTCTTACTCACTTGCTAAAATTTCTTCTAATTGGTCAATCATTTTTTTAGACCCAACGAAAAATGGAACTCTTTGATGAAGTTCATTGGGAGAAATATCCATTATTCTCTGATGTTCTGAAATTGCTCTCCCACCAGCCTGTTCTATCAAAAAAGCAAGAGGAGCACATTCATAAGTTAATCTCAATTTACCATTAGGATTGGCTATAGTTGAAGGATACATATAAATTCCACCTTTAATTAAATTTCTATGAAAATCTGCAACTAGAGAGCCAATATATCTTGAACTATAAACTTTTTTATTGGCTACTTCGTCTTCAGACTGGCAGTAGGATATATAATTTCTTACTGCTTTTTTGAATTGTAATAAATTACCTTCATTTACTGAATATATGCTTCCATTATTGGGGATTTGCATATTGGGATGGGAAAGAAAAAAAACTCCAATACTTGGATCAAAAGTAAATCCATTTACCCCTCTTCCTGTTGTATAGACAAGCATGGTAGAAGAACCATAAATAATATATCCAGAAGCAACTTGGTTAGTTCCGGGCTGCAAAAAGTCTTTCATGTCTACAGGGAAACCTTTTTTTGTTTGACGTTTATAAACACTAAATATAGTTCCTACGGAAACATTTACATCAATATTTGAAGAACCATCTAATGGATCTATCAATACTATATATTTTGCATCATTGTTAACATTGTCATTAAAGGCTATAAATGAATCATTCTCTTCAGAGGCAACGCCACATATTACACCCCTAGCAGAAAGAGCATTTATAAAAGTATCGTTGGCTAGGACATCTAATTTCTGTTGCTCTTCTCCTTGAATATTTTCTCTCCCAGCTGATCCTAATATTTCTTTGGCTAAACCAGCTTTATTAATTTGGTGACTCAATATTTTAGAAGCTAACTTAACGGCGCTAAGTATTTTAGAAAGTTCTCCAGTGGATCCAGGAAAATTATTTTGTGACTCAACTATAAACTCACCAACTGTGACATTCTTCATAAATAAAAT
>CEOC01066327.1_pt1 | contig 11295 bp, 7 predicted proteins | sample 356191 | NCBI WGS metagenome assembly CEOC01 (sample SAMEA2619952, study PRJEB7988) | marine metagenome | biome: marine biome (ENVO:00000447); feature: deep chlorophyll maximum layer (ENVO:xxxxxxxx); material: "saline water (ENVO:00002010), including plankton (ENVO:xxxxxxxx)" | depth 17 m
GTTACTGAACATACTTTCATTATTTATGATTTTGCAATCACTTCTTTTTTGTAAAAAATCAAATTGTAATGTAGAAGATAACTCCAATATTGATTTTTATTTAGGGGCTGATCTTTCATATGTAAATGAAATGGAAGATTGCGGGGCGGTTTATAAAAACTCTAGTAATCAGGAAGATGATGTTTTTGATATTTTTGAAACAGCTGGTGCCAATTTAGTTAGGGTCAGACTTTGGCATAATCCAACTTGGACAAATTATTCAAATCTTGAAGATGTAAAAAAAACTATTCGAAGAGCAAAGGACAATAATATGGCTGTTTTATTAGATTTTCACTATTCTGATACATGGGCTGATCCTTCTAAACAAGAAATTCCTTTGGCTTGGGAAATTAACTTAAATAATGACAGTTTATTAGGGGATATGTTATATGATTATACTTTTTCTACTTTAAAGACTCTTGACAGCTTAGATTTAACACCAGAAATAGTTCAAATAGGAAATGAAATTAATCCTATGATTTTACAAAAAGGAAATTTACAATGGCCTATAGATTGGGATAGAAATTCATTATTATTAAACAAAGGAATTGAAGCTGTAAGAAACTTTTCAGTGGGAACTCAGAATAATATTGAAATAATGTTACATATAGCACAACCAGAAAATGGTATTTGGTGGTTTGATCAAGCCTCTAGCAACAATGTAGTTGATTATGACTGGATTGGTCTTTCATATTACCCACAATGGTCTCAATACAATTTGTCAAACCTCGAACCAGTTCTAACTAATTTAAGAACTACATACAATAAAAAATTAATGATTGTTGAAACTGCTTATCCTTTTACGTTACAAAATAATGATAGTGCAAATAATATTTTGGATTCACAAAGCCTGCTAGTTGATTATCCTGCAACTCAACAAGGTCAATTAGATTACTTACTAGAGCTGAAACAAGTATTACAAAATTCTGGTGGGAGTGGATTAGTCTATTGGGAGCCAGCATGGGTTTCAACAACTTGTAGCACTCTTTGGGGTAATGGTTCGCACTGGGACAATGCAACGCTTTTTGATCATGAGTTTAAAGCTACTAAAGGGCTAGAATTCTATTGTGATAATAATTAAAAAAGCCCTCATAAATGAAGGCTTTTTAACAAGTGGTGCCTCCAGGAATCGAACCAGGGACACATGGATTTTCAGTCCATTGCTCTACCAACTGAGCTAAGGCACCAACTTTAAGAGGCCAAAAGTATAAAAAATTTACTTTAACAAACATTATTTAAACTAATAGTTGATTATAACTATAAAGTATTTTATAGCAGTTATTTTTTGTTGGATAATAAAAGCAGTTATTTTTACAACGACAAACCTCAAGTTTTTATGAAAATATCATATAACTGGCTTAAAGAGATTTTAGATTTTAAGCTAGATCCTATCCAAACAGCTGAAGTTCTAACCGAAATTGGTTTGGAAGTAGAAAGAGTAGAAACTCACGAAAACATTAAGGGAGGGCTTTCGGGTTTATTAGTAGGTGAAATAATAAATGTTGAAAAACATCCTAACGCAGATAGACTAAACATTACTGTTGTAAATATTGGAGAAGAAATTAATTACAAGATAGTTTGTGGAGCACCCAATGTCAAAGAAGGGCAAAAAGTTGTCGTTGCAAAACCAGATACCATTATTTATCCTATTAATGGAGAACCCTTTAAAATTAAAAAAGCTAAAATAAGAGGAGAAGAATCATTTGGAATGATTTGTGCAAAAGATGAAATTGGGCTTGAAGACGATCATGAAGGAATTATTGTTCTTGATAGCAGTGCGGAAATTGGAACAACTGCTGCTAGATATTTTAATATAATAAGTGACACAATTTTTGAAATTGGGTTAACGCCAAATAGAGCAGACGCAATGAGTCACTATGGCGTTGCAAGAGATTTAATGGTTGGTTTAAAATTTAAAAAATTAATTAGCTCTAATACCAACTTAAAAGATCTTCCTAAAAAGAGTGAGTTAACATTCAATAAAAATGATAATATTCAAATTAATATTGAAAATCCTAAACTCTGCTATAGATATTCAGGAATCATTATTAAAAATATTAATGTTAAACCCAGTCCTATTTGGCTAAAAGAAAAACTTGAATCAATTGGATTAAAGCCTATTAATAATATTGTAGATATTACTAATTACACGCTTCACTCTTATGGACAGCCACTTCATGCATTTGATTTGGACAAAATATCAGGAGATATTATAAATATTAAAACTCCAAAAAAAGAGACTTCTTTCATTACATTAGACGGAATAGAGAGGAAACTGCATGTTGAAGATATTATGATTTGCAATGGGGAAAAAGAAATGTGTTTAGCGGGTGTTTTTGGGGGATTGGACTCAGGTGTATCAAATAATACTAAGAATATTTTTATAGAAAGTGCATTGTTTAATGCTGTTTCTATAAGAAAGACTGCTAAAAGGCATGGATTAAACACAGATGCTTCTTTTAGATATGAAAGAGGGGTTGATTCCAACATGGTAATTCCTGCACTTATTAGAGCAAGTCAACTTATATTAGAGCTTGGTGGTGGTGAAATTAGTTCAGAAATTTTTGATTTCTATCCTGAAAAACAAAATGATTATAATTTTGAAATAAATTTTGATAATGTAAGAAAAATCGGAGGTTTTAATATTGATAACCATAAGATTATAGAGATACTAAATCATCTGGAAATTGAGTTGGAAATTATTAAGGGAAATATTGCTAAGGTAGTAGTTCCAAATTATAGAAATGACGTTAGGAGGGAAATTGATATCACTGAAGAAGTTATGAGGATTTATGGCTATAATAATATTCTGATTCCAGAAAAAATAAATAGCACACCTTCCATTCCAGCATTAAAAAATAATCATACTGTTCAACAGAAAATAAGTAATCATTTAGTAAGCTTAGGTTTTCATGAAATGATTAATAATTCATTAACAAAAGATTTATATGTTGGAAATGGCGAGAATAATAAAAAGAAAGAAATAGCCCTTTTGAACCCATTAAGCAAAGATAACTCAGTCCTTAGAGAAACATTAATTTTTGGTGGAGTGGAAGCCACTAAACACAACCACTTTAACGGAAATCCCAACACAAAACTTTTTGAATGGGGGAAGGTTTATTGTAAAGAAAACACTCACTTTATTGAAAAAAATAATTTATTAATTATTGTAAGTGGGTTACAGAATAATGAACACTGGTTCAATGGTAAATTACAAAGTAGTTTTTTCCAAATAAAAGGGTTAGTAGAAAGTATATTTAAATCATTTGGAGTAAAATTTGATTTAGAAATATTAAAATCTGATAATCACTTTGAAGAAGGTATTATACTAAAAAAAGGCAATAAAATACTTTCTAAAATAGGATTGGTAAAAAAAGATATACTAACCCTTGTAGGTTTAAAAGAGCCCTGTTTTGTAGGTGAAATTTATTTTGATGAATTCAAGCAATATGTTATGAATTCAAAAATTAAATTTAATCCAATTAATAAATTTCAAAATTCATACAGGGATTTATCTTTTCTCATTAAAGAAGAAGTTACAATGAATGAAATTTTATTGGTTATAAAAAAATTAAATTCTTCAATTTTAAAAACCATTTCATTATTTGATATATATAGAGATAAAAAATTGAAAGGAAAAAAATCTTATGGATTTAGATTTGAATTTTTACACTCTGAAAGAACTTTAAAAGATGATGAGGTAGAAAAAGTAATGAGAAAAATTCAAGACATTCTTATACAAGAATTTAATGCAGTTTTAAGATAAATAATGCGGGATTTTTGGCTAGGTTATTGGTTTAAGAATTGGAATTTTCCATATAAAATTGGTTACTCCATTGTGATAACAGGCTCCAGAACTTATTTTAAAAATTTTAAATATCTAGGTAAAGAAAAAATTCCGAAAAATGCTGGAATTATATATGCAGTTAATCATCAAAATGCGTTTTTAGATCCGATAGTAATTGCTGGTCAAACAAATAATCCAATTAATTTTTTAGCAAGAGCAGATATATTTAAGAACAAATTTGTGTACAAGCTGCTTCGAAGCGTATATATGCTTCCTATATATAGGCAAAGAGATGGGGTAGATACCATTGAAAAAAATCAAAAAACCTTTGAAGATTGCTATGAGATTTTAAAAAATAATGGACATTTAATCATTTTTCCGGAAGGTAATCACAACTCCAAAAAAAAACTAAGAACCTTAAAAAAAGGAGTATCAAGAATTGCACTAGGAACTTTATCAAAATATGGTAAAGACATCCCTTTATACATAGTGCCAATTGGAATTGACTATGACAATCATTTTAATATGAATTCTGATGTATTATTAAATGTTGGTGAACCAATAAATATTAATAACTATTTTGATGAATATGTTAAAACCCCTGTAGAGATTCTTAAAAAATTAACCGATCAAGTAAGGGAAAACTTAGAATCAGTTTTAATTCATATTAAAGATGATGAAAATTATGATGAAATATATTATTTACTTCACAGATTCTCATTAAATAATGAAACTGAATTAGAGAAAAAATTTACTTTAAGAAATTCTCTGCTATCTAAATTAGAATGGCTAAAAGAAAATGAATTTAGAAATTTTGAAAAACTTTTGGAAAATGTTAAAGTGGTTAGGTCTTTTGTAAAAGAAAATAAAATAAGACCTTATTTATTAAAAAATTCACCTTTATCGTTTTTTAAAATTGTAGTATTTAGTTTAATAATGATGATAGTCTTACCACTACACTTAATATTATTAACTACTAATTACTTGCCTTACAAAATCCCTGTTTGGTTTGTAGAAAATAAAATTAAAGACAGAACTTTTCATGGCTCATTAAAACAAGCCATAGGAGTTATTCTTTTCATAATATACTGGTTTCTTTTAGTTCTATTTACCTATATATTTTTTGGAAAAGAAATAGGATTATTACTAATATTTTTACTTCCAATTTGTGCAATTTTAAATTTCAAATACTGGATTTTGATGATTAAATTAAAAGGTGCCTGGAGCTATAGAAGAGCAATAAAAAAAGAAAAATTTAATTCCGCAATTAAAGCATTTAATTACATAAATAAAAAATTAGGAATTTAATTAAGAAATTCCTTTTAACATTTCGATAGTTGTTTTTCTTAAATCATATTCATGATTCCAATTCCAGTCTTTTCTAGCTAAAGAATCGTCAATAACAGATGGCCATGTTACAGCTATGTCGTTTCGAAAATCCTTTTCATAAGTCATTTTAAAATTTGGATAATGCTTTTTGAGTTCATTAGCTATTTCATTTGGGGCAAAACTCATTCCAGATAGGTTATAACTGGAATTTATTGTCAAATCCTTTCTGTCTATATTCATCAGTTCAATAGTTGCTCTAATAGCATCATCCATATAAATCATAGGAAGAGTAATATCTTTTTCAATAAAACATTTATAATTTCCTTTATTGACTGCAGCGTGAAATATTTCAACTGCATAATCTGTAGTTCCTCCTCCAGGTGGTGATTTATAACTTATAATTCCAGGATATCTTAAGCTTCTTACATCAACACCAAATTTTAAAAAATAATATTCACACCATCTCTCTCCTGCCATTTTACTAATTCCATATACAGTTGTTGGTTCTAAAATTGTTGTTTGGGGAGTATTTAATTTAGGACTTGTTGGACCAAAAACAGCTATAGAACTTGGCCAAAAAATTTTATTGATATATTTTTCTTTTGCTAAGTCTAAGACATTAAAAAGTCCTTGCATATTTAAATCCCATGCAAACTGAATGTTTTTTTCAGCAACTGCAGAAAGCAATGCTGCTAATAAATAAACTTCTTTAATCTTATATTTCTTAATTACTTCTAAAAGCTTTGGTTTGTCTAATACATCTAGAGTCAAATATTCTACACCTTTAATTTTGTTTTTTAATCTAGGTTTAATATCTGAAGCGATGACATTATTAGGTCCATGAATTTTAGAAAGCTGCTCAATTAATTCAACACCAATTTGTCCAGAAGATCCGATGACTAATTTATTTCCCATTTACTTTTTCAAGGTAATAAAAAAACTTAATAATAGATTTGGGTTTTATTGTATGGGAATCTTGTGTAATGAATATCTTTCACTTTACTAAATAGTTCTTTTTTTAAATTTCTAATATTTACATTATTAGCAGCTGAAATAAAAACAATATTTAAGTCTTTATTTTCCCAAAATTCTTTTAACGCTGCTAATTCTTCGTCTTTTATTAAGTCTATTTTATTAAAACATATAATCGTTAACTTAGGGGAATTCAACAACTCATTTAAAGTTTCATTTACTGAATTCATTTGTTCTTGGTAAACTGCGTGAGACAAATCAACCACATGAATTAGGATATCAGCATCTCTAACTTCATCTAATGTGGATTTAAAAGATTCTATAAGTTGATGAGGAAGCTTTCTAATAAACCCTACAGTGTCACTTAGAAGAAATGGAATTTGATCCACCACTACTTTTCTTACGGTAGTGTCCAAAGTGGCAAACAATTTATTTTCTGCAAACACTTTAGATTTACTAATAATATTCATAAGTGTGGATTTACCCACATTCGTATAGCCAACCAAAGCAACTTTAACCATATTTCCTCTGTTATTCCTTTGAGCAGATTTTTGCTTATCTATTTTGGTTAACTTTTGTTTAAGATTACTTATTTTTTGATTGATAATTCTTCTATCCGTTTCAATTTGAGTTTCTCCTGGTCCTCTCATGCCAATACCCCCTTTTTGTCGTTCTAAATGTGTCCACATTCTAGTTAATCGAGGTAATAGATATTGGTACTGAGCTAATTCTACCTGGGTTTTAGCATGTGCTGTTCTTGCTCTACTTGCAAAAATATCTAGAATTAAATTACTCCTATCTAGTATTTTACAGCATAATTGCCTTTCAATATTTCTAAGTTGAGAAGGTGATAGGTCATCATCAAAAATAACTAAGTCTATCTCTTTTTCTTTTACAAATACTTCAATTTCACTTAGCTTTCCTTTCCCAACAAAAGTTGTTGAATGAGCTACTTTGAGAGATTGAGTAAATCTTTTAGTGGTTTTCGCACCTGATGTAAGAGCCAAAAACTCTAACTCATCCAAAAACTCTTTTGTTTGACCACTAGTTTGAGAACTGTAATTGATACCTACTAAAACTGCTTTTTCCAAAAATTAGTCAAATTAATTAAGGATTAGCTCTTCTCTCTAGCTTTTCTAGCTGCTATAAAGCTCCCTATAAAATAAACCATTGATAAGGCAGAAGTTCCAATCATTAAAAAAACTCTTACCAGGCCCAAGCCTCCTTTTTCTATTGATTTAGGTAGTCTCATTCCGGCTAAAGCAACTAAAATAACTAAGGTTAAAAGAACAGCAACATGCGCTATTACCTTATTTTGTTTTTTAACTCCGGGTGTACACAAAATTAAAACAGCTCCAAAACCAACAGGAATTAGTGCTGTAGGAGAAGAAACTTCAAAGTATCCCCATAAACCAATGACAATTAAACAAACAGAATTTATAATATTAGCATTCGTAGAATTCATAGTAAAAAAATTTAATAAATATTTGCCGAAAGATATAGTTAATATTTATAAATTCATCTAAAATGAAAAGATAGGATACTATTTGTTTCATACTTTTTTAATTTCTTGGACTGACTAGAAATAAATTATTAGCTTTTTAAATTCGTCATTTTTCTATCCTCATTCATTTTTTTTTACTTTTAGTAATACTATTAATTATTATCTGCTATGAAAATCCGTAGAATATTAGCCTTAGCTTTAACTTTTACTATTGTCACAAATCTATTTTCCCAAGAAAAAAACAAAACATCTTTTATTGAAACAGCTCTGAAAGGATTTAAGTTTAGAAGTGTTGGCCCAGCATTTATGTCTGGTAGAATTGCTGATATATCTATTGATCCAAAAAATGAAAATACTTGGTATGTAGCCGTAGGCTCTGGAGGTGCATGGAAGACAACTAATGCTGGGACTACCTGGACTTCTTTAACTGAAAAGATGCCGTTTTATTCAACAGGTTGTATTTCTGTTGATCCTAATAATAATGAATCTATTTGGCTGGGTACTGGAGAAAATGTTGGTGGTAGACATGTTGGAATTGGTCATGGGATTTACCAGAGTACAGATGGAGGTAAAACTTGGAAAAATAAAGGATTAAAAAAATCTGAACATCTTTCTAAGATAATTATTCACCCAAAAAATTCTAATATTATTTGGGTTGCCTCTCAAGGGCCATTATGGAGTTCGGGGGGAGACAGAGGCCTATTTAAATCGGTAGATGGTGGAAAATCCTGGAAAAACACTTTAGAAATTGATGAATGGACTGGGGTGACTGACATAATAATTGATCCAAGGAATCCAGATATATTATATTGTGCGAGTTGGCAACGCCATAGAAATGTTGCTTCTTACATTGGAGGTGGTCCTGGAACATCTATATATAAAAGTACAGACGGTGGGGAAAATTGGGAAAAAATCAACAAGGGACTGCCTTCTTCAAACATGGGGAAAATTGGACTAGCTATTTCTCCTATGAATCCAGACATATTATATGCTGCTGTAGAAACAGAGAGACGAAAAGGAGCAGTATATAGATCTGCAAATTCTGGAGGAAGTTGGGTGAAAATGTCAGAGACTGTTTCGGCTGGAACAGGACCACATTATTATCAAGAATTAGTTGCTTCTCCTCATAAATTTGATAAAATTTATCTTATGAATGTTAGAGTTTTAGTTTCTGAAAATGGAGGAAGAACATTTTCTTACATGAAAGAAAGTAGAAAGCACTCTGATAATCATGCCATGGTTTTTAAAAAAAATGATCCCAATTATATCTTAGTTGGTACCGATGGTGGTATTTATGAAACTTTTGATGATACCAAAAATTGGAAGTTTGTTAGTAATTTACCCATTACCCAATTTTATAAACTTGCAGTAGACGATGCAACTCCTTTTTACAATATTTTTGGAGGGACACAAGACAACAATACTCAAGGAGGTCCTTCAAGAACTCTTAGAAGAGATGGTATTTCTAATTCAGATTGGTTTGTATTGCTAGGTGGTGATGGACATCAACCGGCAACTGAACCTAACAATCCTAATATAGTTTATGCTCAATCACAAGAAGGGTATTTAAATAGGATTGACAGAACAACTGGAGAAGTCGTAAATATAAGACCTCAAGAAGGAATTGATGAAGCTTATGAACGTTTTAATTGGGACTCTCCTATTTTAGTAAGTCATCACAATCCTAAAACTTTATATTTTGGTTCACAACGTGTTTGGAAATCAAACAATCGTGGAGATAGTTGGACTCCCATTTCAAAAGATTTAACCAAGAATGAGGAACGATTTTCATTGCCGATTATGGGCAGAGTTCAAAGTATAGATAATGCTTGGGACGTTTATGCTATGTCAACTTACAATACTATTACATCCATTTCCGAATCAAAATTAGATTCTAACATAATATATATTGGAACAGATGATGGTCTTATACAATCTACAAAAGATGGGGGACTAAATTGGACTAAAATGACTGTTGATAAATTACCAAAAACTCCAGCCTCAGCATTTGTTAACGATTTAAAAACAGATTTATTTGATTCTAAAAAAGCTTACATCTGTTTAGATAATCATAAATTTGGAGATTATCAACCTTACTTATTTAAAACCATAGATGGAGGTAAATCGTGGAAAAAAATTACCAACGGAATTCCTGAAAATACTCTGATTTGGCGAATTGTTCAAGACCATAAAAATCCAAATTTGCTTTTTCTTGGTACTGAGTATGGTGTTTATATTAGTCTTAATCAAGGAGAAAAATGGCATAAATTTTCAAATGGATTACCTACAATTCCGGTGCGAGATTTAACAATTCAAAGGCGAGAAAATGATTTGGTATTAGCTACTTTTGGAAGAAGTTTTTATGTATTAGATGATTATAGTCCTATTAGAGACTTTACAGAAAATTCACTTAATCAGGAGGCAATCTTATTTGAGCCTAGAAAAGCACTCCAATATACCCCAGAAATAGGAGGGACAAGAAGTGATGGGTCTGCATCATTCAAAACTCAAAACCCTAAATACGGGGCAACCATAAGTTATTACATAAAAGAGGGATATAAATCATTAACACAAAAACGGGTTGAGAAAGAAAATTCAGCTGGGTTAGACGAAAATATTTTGGAGAAACTAAAAGATGCTGGATATAATTTTAAAAATATCAAAGATGCTGAAATAAGTGAAATAAAAGCCAAAACCAAAATGGATGATAAAACCATAAAGAAAGTTTTGATTGCCATTGAAAAATACCAAGCCAAAAAAGAAGATATTCCATTTCAAGGTTGGAAAGCTTTAGATAAAGAAAAAATAGATGATAAACCAGAAGTTTTAATAGAGATAAAAAATAAAGAAGGAGATGTAGTAAAACAAATAATAAAGCCTTTAAAAAAAGGACTTAATAGAATAAACTGGGACTTAAGTACTTTCAATACCACTGTCGTTAAGGCTAGTGATAATAAAGGGAGAAGTTGGCGTTATGGTGGCGCTATGTACAGAGAAGTAGATCCTGGAATTTATGAAGTAAGCATTTTTAAAAGACAAGGAGTTTCTCTTTCTTTCTTAGGTGGTCCTGTTTCTCTTAAGGTAGAACGCCTAAGATCTAATGTTCTTACAAACCCTCTAGCAAATGAACATGACAATTATTACCAATCACTTGCAGATTTCACTGTTAAATTAAGATCTTCTCAATATGAGTTTGAAAAAGCCAATAATATTGTTAGGACTATGAAAGCAAATATTAAATTCATAAATAATAACAAAGAACAATTAACCAAAGAAATTTATACGCTCATAAATAAGATGAATGAATTAAATAGGACTTTAGGAGGCAGTGAAACTAGAAAAGAACTTGGTGAGAAAGATTTTTTAACAATTAATGACCGATTATCAAGTGCAAGGGGGGGCTGGTATTCTAATACCTATGGACCTACGGCCCTACATATGAAAAGTTTTGAAATGGCTAAAGAACTTTATAATAAAATAAACCCTAGAGTAGTTGACTACTTAGATAATGTAGATAAGGTTTATGTTTTATTTGAAAAAGCAGGTGGACCTACCATATTAAAGTAATATTGCTTGTGTTTTCTTAGTGTATTAACTTTATATTGTGATGATTAAATGTGCTTAATCGCAATGGTGGAAGATTTCTAAAATCAAAATTTTTAAA
>CEOC01088952.1_pt1 | contig 11285 bp, 12 predicted proteins | sample 356191 | NCBI WGS metagenome assembly CEOC01 (sample SAMEA2619952, study PRJEB7988) | marine metagenome | biome: marine biome (ENVO:00000447); feature: deep chlorophyll maximum layer (ENVO:xxxxxxxx); material: "saline water (ENVO:00002010), including plankton (ENVO:xxxxxxxx)" | depth 17 m
GGCAACCAAGTGGGCATTGTAAACCCAATCCGATGCAAGGCGAAATAGGGAACCAGGTGGTCCGCCTAATGGTTTCGGGTACGCCGCATCTCCATTCTTTGGAGAATTCTATTAATTGGAATAGATAAATGAATGACACTTCGATTCTTTCGAAGTACAGAATCTGGCTTACATCTTCTCGGAATTTTTACCTAAATAACAATTGACCCAAACCTAGACACACTTATTTTAATAACCATGGCCAATTCTAAATCTGCCCTAAAAAACATCAGAAAAAACAAAGCCCGCTACATCCGTAATCGTGCGGTGACAAGTCGTTTAAAAACTTTGGAAAAGCACTTTATTTCTGCAGTTGAAGATAAGAACAAAGAAGATGCGGCAAAGGCTGGTTCATTGTTTATCTCTGCTTTAGAGAAGGCTAACAAAACAAATATTGTTCACAAAAATAAGATTTCTCGCAAGAAATCGAGGTGTGCGGAACTTCTCAGCAACCTATAATCCATCACACATCTGCTCCCTTCAGATGTGTCGGGAGTCATCTTCGTCTTTACTGCTGTAACCGCTGTCTTGCCTATTGTGGTTAACTTTATTTTTTTTAAGATAAGCTTCATAGACATCATCTGCACTCATTCCCATAACCTGAGCCAATGAGATCAGAAAATGAAAGAGATCAACAATTTCAACACGAGCATTTTGTTTATCGAATTCTTGGTATTTAGCCCACCATTTCCAAGGGACTGAGTCTGTAAGTTCTGCAAGCTCCTGCTGCATTGCTCTGATATAATTCAAAATCCATTTAGCACGATCTTCGTCGTTCATTTCGTTCATATTAACTCCAATCCTAGTGTTCAATTTTTCTTGGAGATTAAAAATTTCATCCATTTTATCCATTAATTCGGTATCTAAGAATGTTTCCGTCGTTGCAAGAGGTTTCGAATTAAATACTGTGAAGAATGAAATTATTCTTAAAATAAATTTTTCTCCAGAAGTATGTTCATGATTACATGGTCAAACTTTTAGATGTAGAAAAGCCCCTAGCCTTAACCTTACATATCATGCCCATCACAAAAAAATCTAATATCCGATCCCGTTGGTATCGACCAAATGAAAAGCCATTGGAAACTGGCGGTAAAAGCACAAATGATGAGCCATTCGGAGAATTGTCGATCAGTGGAAATGAGAAACTTACAGATGATTTAAGTTCAATTAAAGCTCCTCCTCCCAGGAAGAAGGAAGAAAAACGATCGAGGGGTTCCGACAATACTCATCATAACAAAAATAATCGCAGCAGGAGTCAGAATGGGAAATCTCGTCCAAGAGATAATGAATCTGAAAACAAAGATAGAAATAAAAGACATCGATCTAGGCCAAAATCTAATCATAAAAGAAAATCTACAGATCGAGATAGCAAAGACTCTCAAAATAGGGACAGGAGCAAACACAAAACTCAGTCCAAAGGTCGCCATAGATCTAAACCGACTGAGACAAAATCCCAAAAAACTAGTAAATCAAAATTAAGTTCTTTCATTTCAAAAATCTTTGGTAGCTAATCTAAAAAAGAGAGTTCTTTTTAAATGGATATTTTTCGCATAAGCGGTGGAAATCCATTACATGGAAAAGTAAAAGTAAGCGGATCCAAAAATTCTGCACTTCCGCTCTTTGCAGCCTCACTGCTCACGGAAGAAGAAACTATCCTTGATAATGTGCCTGACCTGAGTGATGTCAATTTCATGGCAGAAATCCTTGCTGAACTGGGAGCAGATGTCACACGATTAAGCTCTAATTCATGGAGCATAAAACCTTCATCTATCGTTCATTATGCACCTTATGAACTGGTCCGGAAGATGAGAGCATCCATTTGCCTACTTGGACCTTTGGTTGCCCGACTGAAAAGAGCAGAAATTCCTATGCCAGGTGGATGCGTAATTGGTAATCGGCCGATTGATCTTCATGTGCGGGCCTTGGAAGCATTAGGTGCAGAAGTGCAACTGTCTGGAGGCATTGTTAAAGTAAACGGGAACAACATATCTGGTAATTCTGTTTTTATTGGGGGCAGGCATGGAAGCACTGTAACCGGAACTGCAAATGCAGTCATGCTCGCTGTGCTTACGCCTGGATGCACCATTCTTGAAGGTTCGGCATGCGAACCTGAAATCACTGATCTGTGCCATATGCTCCAAGCGATGGGGGCGAATATTCAGGGAATAGGCTCTCATCTTTTGAAGATTGAAGGGGTAGAAAAATTAGACGGGTGTAAACACCGGGTCATCCCAGACCGAATTGAAGCAGGAACCTATGTATTAGCAGGTGCTATAACAGGTGGGGAACTTACAATTGAAGGGATCAATGCCGCACACATGGGATCATTCTTAGACTTGCTAAAAACTGCAGGCTTAAATTTAGATTACCAAAATCAATCGATTAAAATATCCGATAATCTAAATTTAAACCCTCTTGAAGTGGTCACCCTACCCTTCCCCGGCTTCCCTACTGATCTACAAGCTCAAATCTGTGCTTTAGCATGTATCACTGATGGACTCAGTGTCATTACAGAAAGGGTTTACCCAAGTCGATTCATGCATGTTCCCGAATTATTACGGATGGGAGCCCACATATCAATTGAAGGATCAAGTGCCATTATCCGTGGAACAAAAAGATTAACAGGCGCCCCCGTCATGGCATCAGATTTGAGAGCAAGTGCTGCACTCATACTAGCGGGTCTGGCGGCAGAAGGAGAAACCTGGGTCCAAAGAATCTACCACTTGGATAGAGGATATGAGACATTTGAACAGAAATTGCAGAAACTCGGTGCAAAAGTGGAAAGACTACCAGAATCTGAATTGCCCAAATCCATTTCCTCGGCAAATAATTAGCTTTCTTTTATGGACGAAAATAATGCAAAAGGGTCTGAATTTTTGGAACAGTCTTTAGAATCCCAAGGAGCTATCGATGCGGCACTTCGCCCCCCCTCCTTTGACGATTTCACTGGTCAAAGGAAAACTCTGGATCGTTTAAGAATAATGGTTGGTGCTGCGGTAGGCCGACAAGAACCTTTAAAACATATTTTATTGTGCGGCCCTCCTGGACTAGGCAAAACTACCCTAGCCCACATAATTGGTAACGAGTTAAAAAGGGATGTAAGAGTGACTTCTGGACCGGTAATAGATAAGCCGGGGGATTTAGCTGGATTACTTACTAATCTCCAGGAAGGAGACATTCTCTTTATTGATGAGATCCATCGAATCCCAAAAACTGTTGAAGAATACTTATATTCGGCCATGGAAGATTACAGGATTGATATTATGATCGACCAGGGTCCAAATGCACGAAGCGTTCGATTGGATATACCTAGGTTCACGCTGATCGGGGCAACGACCCGAGTCGGTTTGTTGACCTCCCCGATGAGGAGTCGTTTTACCCTGCAAACCAGACTAGATTATTATAACCGGGATGATCTTACGAAAATTGTCAAAAGAAGTTGTGAATTAATCGACTGTCCTATCAACCAGGAGGGGGCAGAAGAAATAGCTTCTCGAGCTCGCGGCACTCCAAGAATTGCCAACAATCTCATTCATTTTGCACGTGATTATGCACAACAACGAGCAGATGGACAGATCGACCGCAAAATCGCTGCTGATGCGTTGGAACTTCTAGAAATTGATCATCGTGGCTTGGATGAAATGGACAAGAGAATCCTCCTATTAATGGCTCAAAACTACAAGGGCGGGCCTGTCGGTTTAGGAACCATTGCAGTTGGAGTCGGAGAAGAAGAGCACACACTGGAAGAGGTACATGAGCCTTTTCTAATTCAGGAAGGGTACATTCAAAGAACCGCACAGGGGCGAGTTCTCACAGCATCAGGGTGGGAGGTCACAGGAATTGATGCAACAACAGGTAAAGATCCATCTCAGTTGTCGCTACTATAAATATTTAGTCGCGAAGCTAGGAATTTAAAAATGTGCACGAAAGAGCCAGACAACCTTTCCTCTTCGTTTTTACATTTCTCCATTAATTTAGAACTGGTATAAAACTCAATTTCTGAAATTTCGCTTTTATCCGGGGAAAACTCTTCAAATTGTTTTTCAACGATATAAACGCGGACAAACTCCATTCCAGTTTCAGCACAAGGACTGCATCTAAATATTTCTTTCAGGTCGCATTCGGAAATCTTTATTCCGAGTTCTTCCCTGCACTCGCGAATGGCGGCCTGGATGTAAGATTCTCCTGCATCAACGTGGCCCGAACAACTCGTTGTCCACTTTAACGGGTCCATGTCTTTTGCTGAAGACCTCTTCTGTAATAACAATAGTCCCTTCGTATTCTGAACGAATATATGAACTGCTCTATGCCGAATATTGTCCTTATGTGCATCTTCACGGGTTATTTTCCTCAAAACTCGATCGTTTTGATCTACCTCGTCAAAGTACTCCGTCATTTGAGATTTCTTCCTCTAAACAAATAACTATTTGGTGATGGCATTTTGTTTCATACTATTCTAGGTCAAGGAACTAGTGGATGTAAACTTCAAGATTTTAGGCTCAAGTAGTTCAGGCAATTCAAGTCTGCTTCAAGTTGGTGATACTAAAATTCTTATTGATGCAGGACTTTCTGGTAGAAAGCTTCAGGCTCTTCTTGCAAATGAGAGCGTTGCGATAGAAGAACTAGATGCCGTATTCCTTACCCATGAGCACAATGATCATAGTGCGGGAATAAGGGGCTTATCTCGATTCCAACAACTTCCGGTCTTTGCAAATCGTGATACCATACAAGCTGTTCAATCAAAACTTCCGAGGCGTCCTAATTGGAAAATTTTTGAAACAGGGAAACCTTTTGAGTTTAAATCATTTAAAATCCATCCTTTTAGCGTCCCGCATGATGCCTACGACCCTGTTGGATTTTACTTTCAATGGGGAAGAGGTGATCTATTTGACCCACTTGGCAGTTTGGCTTGGGTCACTGATCTTGGGTTTGTGCCAACCCTTGTGCGGGAAAGGATTAGACAGGCCAAAATTCTTGTAGTTGAGTCAAACTACTGTCCTCAACTATTGGAAGCTGATCATAAGAGACCATGGAGCCTCAAGCAAAGAATTCGTAGCAGACATGGGCATTTATCGAACCAGTCAACTTTTGATCTCTTGAATTCTTACGAGAGCCCCTGCTGGCAAGAAATATTCATCATGCATTTGAGCAAGGATTGTAACGATGTTAATTTGGTGAAAAACCAATTCAAAAAACTTAACGGACAGGGCAATCGTTTCAAAACCTATGTTATCGATCCAAACAGTGCCGAAGCACACCAAGTATGAGAAAATTCACCCGACAAACTAAAATAATTGCTACCATCGGTCCCGCGACTGAGAGTGAAGATCAGCTTATCAAACTTATCGAAGAAGGCGTGGATGTAGTAAGATTGAACATGGCACACGCTGATCATGACTGGATTCGTATGATTACCGAACGCATTCGTAAAGTCGGAAACCAATTGGATAGGGATCCTGCCATTATGATGGATGTAAAAGGGCCTGAAATCCGTACCGGTTATCTACACAAAGAAGTTGAAATCAAAGAAAACGATCAACTTGACCTTGTCTTCATTGCCCAACCGAACCCACCATACAATGAAGGGATTTGGCAAATCGAGGTAAACTATGACAAGCTACCTGATCATATTAAAGAAGGTGACATCGTTTTATTAGACAATGGATTAATTCAACTTAAAGTAATTGATTCATCGAAAGATAAAATTTGCTGTAAAGTCCAAGGTGATGCTGTTCTAAAAAGTAGAAGGCATGTAAATTTGCCCGGAATCGAAACCGGACTACCCTCTCTCACTGAAAAAGATAGGAGAGACTCCTTAGTTGGCATCGAATGTAATCACGACTACTTCGCCTTATCTTTTACGAGGGATGCGGACGCGGTAGATTTATTTAGAAGCTTTCTTCGAGATAACGGTTCAGATGCTCAAATCATCGCAAAATTGGAGGATCAAAAGGGAGTCGCTAACATTGAAGAAATCATCCAAGCCGCCGATGCATTGATGGTTGCGAGAGGAGACCTAGGAATCGAATGTGCATTTGAAGAACTGCCCATCATCCAACGGAAAGCCGTCGGCTCAAGTCTATCTACGGGAAAACCAGTCATTGTCGCAACGCATATGCTGGAATCAATGATTGAATCCCCAGTACCCACACGAGCTGAAATTAGTGATGTGGCTAACGCGGTAAATGAAGGGGCAGACTGCATAATGCTGAGTGGCGAGACTACTACCGGGAAATATCCACACGAATGTATTCAACTTCTGACCAAAATTGCTTCAAGAATGGAAGATGAGATTCAGCCAGGATTAACCGAAAATTTAAAACTATTTCGTCCCAAAGCAAAGATGCTGCGTTCTGCAGCTATGCTCGCCATGAGGTTGGAAAACTCAGCAGTGTTAGTTTTTACTCGCAGCGGTGACTTAGCAGCTAAATTAGGTGCTCTGCGACCAAACGGTGCACCTTTATTTGCTTTTACTGATGTGGAAGGATTACACCGCAGATTAAGACTTATATGGGGAATTGAGCCTTTCCTTATGGACTTTTCTCAAGATCCTGAAGTTACTATCCAAAATGCAATCAGCCGTTTGTCGAAAGGCTCCTGGATAGAGAGTGGGGATCAGTTGGTTATCGTGACCAATGCCTTTGCCCATAATAAAGTCGTTGAAAGCATTCAACTTAGGGTAGTTGAAATATAAATTTTTTTCTTGGTAATCTAATTTGAATCAGAGCAATAAGTAAAATAACCGAAAGGTAGGGAACTGATGCAGATGTCCATTCGTTTAAAATTCCAATTTCCCCCAAGGGATCAGCAAATCTTGTAGTGACATAGAAGGCAACGATACCGCATAAGATAAGAGGAAAAATTTTGGAAATAGATTTTCTTTCAGTACCGACTACTAGTAAAAGAGCAGTTATCGTTGCGAAAAGACTGCTTAGAAAACCAACACAAATTTTGGCATACTGGAATCTAAAAGGAGCCAGTACGCTTGAACTTACATCTGAAAAGCCCGAATTGATTTGCTTTAGTTTTTGAAAAGACAAGTTTGCAGGTTTTTGACTCAAAAGAATGTGTAGTTTGGGATTCTCATTTAACTCGCCAAGACTGAGTTCCTTGAAGCTTAACTTTCTAAGGGGAGTTTTGCCTGTATTGCTCTCCTTATAAAAAGCATCATTCTTCACCTCCTGCCATTCTATCTTATTCTTGTCAGAAACGGGGACTGGAATGCCCCTTTCTGTTTGAAAAGAAAGATAAACTCCATTCTGAAATATCCAGCCTTTATCTTCAGACCAAAAGGCTTTTTGGCATCTCATTCTAAGAGCATCATTTCCATGCTCATCATATAAGTAAATCTGGAGGTTTTCACCTGTCATTTTAATACGATTGAATGATTGAAAAAACCAACTACTTTGCCTACCAACCTTCATAGTAAAACCTACTTTATTTTCTGAAGATTCATTTGTAAGGGAGTTTTTCGGTGAAATTGTAAAAAAAATTGGAATAATCGATATCAACCCACTTATTAAAAGAATCGTACCTGAAATCCAGAGAGGAGAGACGGCACATGCTTTCAGAGAAGACCATTCGAGATTCTTTTCGAAAATATAAAAAGTTAAAATCGTCCCCGTAAAACAGCAGATCGGAGTAATCCAAGGTAAATAAATTAGAAATGTTACATTAAAAAATACAACAGGACTATTGAGGCAAAGATCTACATACTTCTCAATATCTTCAGAAATTGTAAACAGGACTAAGATCGAAGAGAAAAAGAAAATAGAAAGCAAAAACGATGACAACCAAGCCAGGGACCAATGCTTTATGAGTATACGAGGAAATGGAAACACAACAGATTGTCAAACGGGGTGTGCTTAATGCTTGCCCCAAATTAAGCATACTTTCAATCTTTAATGATGCTATATTTTAAAAGCACAGTATTGAATCGGAAAATTTTTTGGCATATTGGGCTCCTGACTTTTTTTCCATTTGAGATTTCAAGAGCGTCAAATTCAAAAACTACCGTCAGTTTTCAAGATCAACTCGATACCTTTTTCGGAGATTACATAGTATCTCCTTTGGCGGCTGTTTTATTTTGGCCTATTCCGGGATTAAACATGCCACTTGTGGTAGCTTGGTTACTGGGTGGTGCCGTCTTTTTCACTCTAAAGCTCAGGTTTGTAAATATACGACTTTTTGCACATGCTATAAATCTAGTACGAGGTAAATATGACGCACAGGAACAAGTCGGTGAAGTTACTCACTTCCAAGCCCTCACCACTGCCCTCTCAGCCACGGTAGGCTTAGGTAACATAGCTGGAGTTGCAATTGCAATTGGCACTGGAGGACCAGGGGCTACTTTTTGGATGATCCTAGTTGGTTTTTTGGGCATGTCATCCAAGTTTACTGAATGCACCCTGGGGCAAATGTATAGAAAAGTAAGAAAGGATGGCAAAATTATGGGTGGTGCCATGCACTACTTATCCGAAGGACTGAAAGAAAAAAATTTGGCAGGTCTAGGAGGATTTCTTGCAGGATTATTCTGCCTATTATGTATCGGCGGATCTTTGGGCGGAGGAAATGCATTCCAAGTGGTACAATCACTTGATCTTATCAAGACAGTTATTCCTAGTCTGGAACATTACTCTTGGATTTACGGAGTTTTGATGAGCGTACTTGTTGGTTTGGTTATCGTTGGAGGAATAAAAAGTATTTCCCGTGTAGCCTCGTTTGTGGTTCCTTTTATGTGCACAATTTATCTAATTGCTTGCATCTTTATTCTTCTCACACATGCGGATGCAATTCCAAAAGCGTTTCACATGATTGTAGATCAGGCTTTTTCTCCGAATGCTGCTTTTGGTGGTTTTCTCGGAGTTTTAATTATAGGCATTAAGAGAGCAGTGTTTTCAAATGAAGCTGGCATAGGTTCTGCCGCCATTGCTCACTCAGCGGCTAAAACTTCAGATCCAGTTGAGGAGGGTGTCGTGGCCTTACTTGAACCGTTTATCGACACAATCGTTGTCTGCACGATGACAGCACTGGTAATTATAATTACAGGAGCATACCTGGACCCATCAAATGCTGATTTCATCAGGAACAACCAAGGTGGAGCACTCACCTCTTCTGCCATGGGGAGTGTAATACCGTGGTTCCCGTATATTCTTTCAATCGCTGTATTCCTCTTTGCATTTTCAACTATGATTTCATGGTCATATTATGGTGAGCGATGTTGGGCATATTTGTTCGGAGATAACTCATCCCTTATTTATAAAATAATCTTCCTCACTTTTACTTTTCTCGGATCCATAATTACAGCGACGAATATCCTAGATTTTTCTGATCTCATGATTCTGGGAATGGCATTTCCAAACATCCTTGGACTCTTGATTCTTAGCGGAAATGTCAGCCAATACCTAAAAAAATACGAAACATCTCTAAAAGTTTCTAATTCTCTGTAATATTCAACGGATTAGCGCTATATAAGAATAAGTTAAGATCAGTTTTAAATACGATTTCAATTGACTTTGGCTTAAATATTTAAAAATAACTCAATAATACTTAATTATCCCACAATAATTCTATCCCCATGGACGACGACTCAGTACACATTTCCGATTCGGAGGAAGCAAAAGCATCAATAACTAGGCTACTTAAGGCGATTGAAGGTTGGGCGTCCAAAGAAAGTCAAAAGAACGAATTAGAGATGACCGCGTTCGGTGCAGCTTTAGCATCCGGAATCATATCATTCCACGATTTTACATCCAAAGATTGCAGAAATTGCAAGCAACTGGTTGGAGCGATTGCCAGAGTTAAGCAACATCTAGAGAAAGAGCATAAAAAGTTTGATTCTGAAATTGATAAGATGCACATAAAATTTGCTCAGGAAATGGAAGAATTAGATTTGAAAATCATTCGAGACAGAAAAGAATTCAAACAGTATCTCATTTCTTTAATTTACGCTGAAGAATATAACAAACTTAGACTTGCAGTGACCAATATATACGAAACCCTTGACGCTAAATCAAGGTATGAAGAATCCTCTGAATAGACTTCTTTAGTTTAAGGTCTTTGTCAAAGTGCTTTAAATCCTATCGCAAGCCACAGCGGCAAGGTTACTAGACTAACAACCATTGTTACACTTATTGTTCTCATAGCAGTAAGTGAGTTCGCAGAATAATTTCTAACTATAACTACAGCAAAAATTCCTGCCGGCATTGCAGCCTGAATAACTAAAACCTCTCGAAGAAAAGGGAGATTCGCAGGGCAAAAATCAGATGTGATAAAACTAATAACTAAGCAAGGAAAGAATAGATTCCTAACGAGTAAAGATGCAATCTCCGTTCTTAATCCATTAGAGAATCGAAAATTATCCATAAGTTGATAAAAGCTTCCTCCGATAAGTAGTAAGCCGATAGGAATCGAGCACTGCCCAAGAATTTCTACTACCTCCCAAAAGAAAGAAGGCATTAATTGTTTGCCACCTGTCGTCTGTAAAACCAAACCAACAATCACGGCAATCGCTGGAGGATTGAGGAGACCTTTAAGACTTAATTTATTGGCAGTTAAAATCAAAATCCCAACAGTCCAAATAGCAATTTCAACGCCCAAGTTAAAAAGAATAATATGGACAATAATAGTGGAATCGAAGAAAGCTAGGGCTACAGGAATGGCGATGAATCCGTAATTAAAAATCCCTGCACAAAAACGAAAAGTTCGTACTGACTCCTCTTCTAACTTCAAAACTTTAGATACAACCCAAGCGAGGAAAAAGCCGGTTAGTAACGAAGCAAATCCAATTGCAATCATAAGAAATGTTGCACCATCGATCCTTCTATCTCCATTTTCTAAAATATGAAACAAAATAAAGCATGGATAAAGAATCCGAATGGTGACCATACTAAGTGAAGCATCTGCCTCTGCACGTAACCATCCAACAGACCTAGCAAAAGCACCAACTCCTAAAAGCAAAAAAGGTGGCAGCACCGCAATGAAGATACTAATTAGATTATCCATCAATGTATCTTTTAGTTTAATTTACTTTAACAAGGCAACAATGCTTGAAAATTAATTATTCCTTCAGAATTGTAACAATACAAAAACAATCACTAAACTTTTATATTTCTTCAGGTAAATTCCTAACTTCTTTAACTCGAAATGAATGAAATACCGTAAATCCTCAGAACAAAAAAGTTGTTTAAAAAATGGCGCCCCCACGAGGAATCGAACCTCGATCTACGGTTTAGGAAACCACTGTT
>CEOC01035865.1_pt1 | contig 11255 bp, 5 predicted proteins | sample 356191 | NCBI WGS metagenome assembly CEOC01 (sample SAMEA2619952, study PRJEB7988) | marine metagenome | biome: marine biome (ENVO:00000447); feature: deep chlorophyll maximum layer (ENVO:xxxxxxxx); material: "saline water (ENVO:00002010), including plankton (ENVO:xxxxxxxx)" | depth 17 m
CTTGTGGCCATCAGCCTTCTTTACCGAGAAGGGTACGGCCGGCAGCATTTGGATGCCAAAGGCGACCAGTCCGAGACATACGCGCCCATCGACCCTGCCGAACACCTGGTCAACACCGGGAAAACCATCCAGCTCCCACTTGACGGTTCAACGCTCTACGCCAGCGTGTGGAGAACCGATGTGGTCGGTGTATCGGGCCATGTCGTCCCGGTCTACTTCCTCGACACGTTCCACCCAAACAATTCTGCTGAATTCGTCGGCTTGGGTGCACGGCTCTACGGTGGAAATGATGACACCCGCGTCCGACAGGAATACCTCTTGGGGGTAGGCGGCGTACAGGCTCTCCAAACCCTCGGACACAGCTTTGCCGGCATGCACCTCAATGAGGGCCACTGCACCTTCGCCATGCTGGAAATGCTCCGACAGGGATGGACCCGCGAAGAATTGGCGCAGCGAACATTGTTCACAACCCACACGCCGGTTCCGGCTGGCCATGACCGGTTTGAATGGGACCTGGTCGAGGACGTCATTGGCGAATTGTTGCCCGATGATGCCCGAGCACTGGTCAAGAACGCCGGTGACGACGAGGAAGGTCGACGATGCTCCATGTCACATCTTGCCGTTGCCCTTTCCACCGCGGTCAATGCGGTCTCAAATCTCAATGCTCAAGTCGCATCTGGAATGTTTGGCAGCACCCACATCGCCCCCATCACCAACGGCGTGCACCACATCACCTGGACCTCACCTCAGATGGGCGGGCTGTTCGATGTTCATCTTCCCGGCTGGAAGGAAGACCCAAGTCAATTGGGCTACGCAGGCAGTCTACCAGACGAGGCCCTGCTTGAAGCCCGCCAAGCAAACCGCCGGATGCTGAGGGAGTTGGTTCGAGCGTCAACCGGTGTTGAATTGGAAGAGCACCGACTCACCATTGGCTTCGCACGTCGTTTCGCCACCTACAAGCGTGCCAATTTGGTGTTCAGCGACCTTGAGCGCCTGCGAGCCATCGGTGCGGACCGAATCCAATTCGTCTTCAGCGGAAAAGCACATCCTAAGGACGAGGGTGGGAAGCAGTTGATTCGAGACATCTTTGCATCAGCCGGTGAAGTCGCCAACGAAATCCCTGTGGCGTTCATTGAGAATTACGACATGGACACCGGTTTAGCAATGACCAGCGGTGTTGACATCTGGCTCAACAACCCCATTCGCCCCTTGGAAGCCTCTGGCACCTCGGGGATGAAAGCCGCCATGAACGGCGTCCCCAATTGCTCCATCCTCGACGGCTGGTGGCCTGAAGGTTGCGAACACGGCGTGAACGGTTGGGCCATCGGCGGAGCCGAAGACGAGCGAGATGATGCAAGGGATGCTGAAAACATCTACAATGTTCTCGAACACGAGGTGCTTCCACGCTGGGACGAGGGTCCAGAGCGGTGGGCCAAATTGATGCGAGCGAGCATCGCCACTTCGGCCAGATTCACTGGTGCTCGAATGATCGCCGACTATCTGCACTTCTACGACAGGTTTGCCTGATCGGCTTCGGGCTCAACCGTCCCCTCAAACCCGTCCTTCGGCGGACGCCGTCCGGTAAAGACGAGCACCAGGGCGAGCAGTAAAACCACGCCAATCAAACCGTTCCTGACCGTATTTTCCGACGAGGAGGTCGTGGCCGTATCCTCATCCTCACAAGGCAAGCACATCATGGACGGACAAGGTTGGTCAGCGGGGTGTTGATAGGTTTCCCCGCAGCAAAGGTCGCACGTTTGCATGTCGGTATCGTTGTTGCCGCCGTTTTCTTCGGAACCCACTTGAATCTGGGTCATGTTTTCGGCCAATACTTCGCCGTTGTCTGCGTCGTACAACGTGGCTTCAAAACGGTACAACCCGTTGGTGAGGTTGCTGATGGTGATGTCCTCCATTCGGGTGGAGTTGGTCGCCGTCCAGGAGGCATTGCCCTCGTGGAGAACGGTGGATTCAATGCCCAGCGACCACGCCAGCGTGTAATTTTGGTCAAGTGTCAAGTTGGTGGCCTCAGGATAAACGGAAACCCTCGTGCCCGAAAGCCAGACAGGTTCTCCATTAACCATGACAAAACCGCCGTAGTAATGGTCCAACTGCTCCCGACGCTCGGTGGTGTTGGTGGCGTTTACATCATCAGGTTCATCGAAAGTACACGTTCCGTCATCTTGGGTCGCCTGAGCGTTGTAATTGGTCGCTGTATCGTCGGTGCAACCCAAGACTGGCGCGGGGAGGTAAGTGCAACTGTTGTCATCTTGGGTTGCGGTAGGGTCGTAGTTCTCGGCGGTGGGATCCGTGCATCCCAAAACGGTGGTGTTCTGGCCCGTGTTGTTGGATGGAGGGTCGTTGCTTTGAACATTCAGCTCGATCACGGAGACCGAATGAGCACCGATCGAGAGTTGCCCCGATGAGAGCACAGCCTCACCAAAACGTACCGTATCGTTGGCACCAAAGCCCGCAACCTGCGTGGGCCCGCCTCTGTTCAAGACGACCGACATGGTTTGGTCGTCGTGCGTCATGTTGTAGACAAGCAAATTGGCCATGGCGAGCCGTGTTGAATAACTCCCTTGTCGAAGCGCGATGGATTCCAGGCGCAGTTGGCCGAGTTGTGAGATGTTTTCGAAAAGGGCCAGTTCATGTTCGCTCCACAAGGACTCACCACGGTACATGTGCCGATTGTCGGGGTCGGCACCCCCGTACTCCCCGTACTCATCCCCGTAATACAGCAGAGGCGCGCCCGGTGTGGTCAGAAGCCAACCGTAGGCTTGGAGCGCAGCATGATAGGCGGAAACATCGCCAGGTTGCCCGGGCAGTCCGTCCTCTGCCCACTGATTGTAGGCATCACCGGTTCCGGTATCCGCACGACTGGTCAGGCGTGAGACATCGTGGCTACCGACGTAGGGGACCATCAACGAACCCGATGTGTACTGGTCTTGACTGCGGTTGGTCCAGTAATCCAAATGCTGATAATTCTCGTTGCCCGAAACAAAGACGTTGTCGACCACAGCATGGTAGAGCACGAAATCCGCCTGACCGTCAAGTCCGTTTGGACCCATGTAGGCGTTAATGGCATCGTACTGTGCTTGGTTCGCCTCCAAGGAATGACCCGACCATCCCATGGCCGTTTCACCTTTGAGATACACATCGGTTCCCACCGTTTCAAACCGATGATTGATTTGAGCGACCAAATTCGACACGGCGAGGTTTTCAACGTGCTTGACCGCATCGATTCGAGCCCCGTCCAGGTCAAAGGTTTCCATCCACCACAAAGCATCGGCGATGAATTGTTCGGAGGCGTTTCGGTTTTTCCAATTCACATCGGGCATGTAGGAGGTGAATTGGCAATCAAGACGGTGTTCGGTCCAATCGCAATCAGCCTGTCCGCAAATACAACCGCTGTTGAACCACTCAGGGTGAGCATCGAAGTATTCGTGGTCCTCGTGGACGTGATTCACCACGAAATCCATCATCACCCGAATCCCGGCATCATGAGCAACATCGACCATCTCTTGGAGTTCTTCAGGCGTCCCCAAACGGGCGTCCACGCCTCGTGCTTCCACCGGCCAGTAACCGTGGAAGGCGGCCACATCGTGCACGCCATCAGCGGCTTTTCCAGTACCGTTGGCTGCCGTGTTGAAGGGCGTGAGCCACAGGGCGTTGACACCAAGGTCAGCAAAATAGCCGGCTTGAATCATGGAGGTGACCCCGGCAAAATCCCCGCCCTGCCAGTCTGCACCCTGAGCAGCGCCGGTTGGCGCGCCGTCGTTGCTTTGGTTACCGTTGACAAAACGGTCGGTCATGACCATGTAAATCAGGGCGTCCTCCCAAACAAAGGAGGCGTGCGGGCCCCGCCAAAAAGGAACGAGAAGATCGTAAGCGACATGACCTTCAACATCGCTTCCCTCAATCAGCAGGCTGTGCTTGCCGTCATCCAACCCTGTCAAATCAAGGGTCCATGTGGAAGACGACGCATCCCAAAGTGCACCGGTCAAGGCCGAAGGCGTTCCGTCGGGAGCCGCGAGGGACGAGCCGGGATGATAGACCACGTGCAAGACATCACCCTCGATGGTGGCCGAGTAATGGGGTCGAGCGTGGTCGTCAACCCGTAAAAGGGAATTTTCAATATCATCGCAGTAAACCCGTTCAGGATTGCTCGGGTCGAAAATATAGGCGCCATCAACGACGAATTTGTAGCAATACAGCCCTTCTTCCAATTCGACATCAACCGTCCACGTGCCGCTGTTGTTGGTCATGTTGAGTGGCGTGTTCCAGTCCCACTCTCCGACCAGTTGAACAGCCTGTGCCGGACCATCATAGGTCAGCGTTGTGCCGGTTGAAGAACGCCCATCTGTGGCCCTGACCTCATTGGAAAACAACGGCGTGCAGACAACGGCGACAAGAATGAACACGATGAAAAGGGTCGCCCGTCGCATGATTCAAACCTCCTTATTTGCTTCAAAACCTGGACGCAACAAGGTGTTCGCCGTTTCGACCAAGTCATCGAGGTGTCGACAAAGGAAGGATTTGACAAACTCGTTTGCAGGTTGCTGGTAGGCCTCAAGCGGAGGCGCGTGCTGCTGGAGAACACCACGGTCAAGAATCGCCACACGGTCTGCCAGGGTCATGGCCTCGATTTGGTCGTGGGTGACGTAAATCGTCGTGGTTCCAAGTTCATCGTGAAGACGACGGATTTCGTGGCGCATTTGGTGGCGCAGTTCAGCATCCAAGTTGGAAAGTGGTTCGTCCATCAGCAACACCTTTGGCCGACGAATAAGGGCCCGGCCAAGCGCAACACGCTGCCGTTGCCCTCCACTGAGTTCCTTTGGTTTCTTGTAGAGATGGTCCTCGAGCTCCAACATGGTGGCGGCCTCCTTGACTCGAGAGGCTATTTCAGCGTCGGAAAGTCGGTCTTTTCCTTTGACCATACGAAGGCCGAAGGTCAAGTTTTCACGGACCGACATGTGGGGGTAGAGGGCATAGGATTGGAAGACCATGCCCAAACCTCGAGCGCCGGCAGGGAGATGATTCACGGTAACATCGTCAATGCTGATGTCGCCATCGGTGATCTCTTCTAATCCTGCAAGCATTCGAAGCGTGGTTGATTTCCCACACCCAGAAGGCCCCAAAAGCACCAGGAACTCTCCGGTCTTTACCTCCAAATCTAAGCCCTTCACCGCTTCAAATCCATCTTCATAGCGTTTTGATACATTTGTAAATTTCACACTCACCATGGTCTCACCCCTTGACTCCTCCAGCGGAAAGTCCCTCGATGAGGAACTTCTGGAAAATCAAAAACAGCAAAGCAACCGGCAGACTGACCAAGAGGCTGGCCGCTGCAAAATCACCCCAAGCCTGACCGGTGGACGAAATCATGGACGCTAGACCGACGGGGAGGGTGTACATGTCGTTGGAGGTGTTGAACGTCAATGCGAGAAGGAATTCATTCCAAGCCGCCAAGAAACTGAACAACGCCGTAACGGCCACCGCAGGAAGCGAGAGCGGCAGGACGACTTTGGTGAAGACCTGAAACTGAGTGCATCCATCGAGCAAGGCGGCTTCTTCCAATTCTCTTGGAACGGTATCAAAGAAACCCTTGAGCATCCAAACGCACAACGGAAGCGCCGTCACACAATAAGCCAGGATGAGCCCAAGGTGGGAATTCAACAAGCCGAGCGTTTTCATGACGAGGAAATATGGGACGAGGATAATGATACCTGGAAACATCTGGACCAGTAAGAAGGCGAACATGGAAACGTCTCGCCCCGTAAATTTGTAACGACTGAAGGCGTAACCGGCTGGAACGGCCACGATCAGTCCCATCAGAGTCGTACCGACGCTGACGATGAGCGAATTGCGCATCCAAGTCCAAAACGCCTCACTTTCCAGCATGTTGGAAAAATGCTCACCGGTGTAAGGGCCACCCAGAGAACCTCCCAAAGCATTCCCCGGTGAAAGTGCAATGTCAAGAATCCAAACGAGTGGCAACAAGGTCAAGGCCACGAAATGAAGGAGGACAAGATGGGCACCAATGGAACGCCATCGTCCGTCATGTTGTTGATTTCGTGCAAGACCGTACTCGATGGCTTCCAGCGACATTCGTCGCGTGGACCACGCAGACACCGGTCGACTGGACACCCATGTGAGGGTCAAAGCACCTGGCCCAACCAGCCATCCTTGCATCCAGATATCAAAGCCGGTTGCCGGTGATGACAATAAACGCACGAGGCCGATGAGAAGCAAGGCACCACCGAGAACCAAGGCGATGTTTCGCCGTGGTGGGTTGGCTTCCTCCGGCAGGAAATTCAGTAACAGGCCGATGACGACCACACCAAGCACGCCCAACATTGCGTTTGATTGAGACCCTCGCAAGAGGTCCACCGCAAGGAGCACGATGTTCACCACGAAGCTCACCAACAACCACCGCTGAAGAGTGCTCACCTCAACGGGCGTGTACCATTGACGGACGGTGGATTCAGTGATCATGCGGCCGCCTCCGTTGCTTGTGTGCGCTTCATGTAGGTCCATGAGAAAGCGACCAACATCATGAAAATCACCACGGACCATGCAGCAGCGACACCGTAGGCGCCGTCCCTGAAAGCCACATCGTAAACGTACGTGATGAGAATATCTGTTTGGCCGGGCTCACCGAAGTAAAGGTCGGGTCCACCATCGGTGAGCAAGTAAATGACGTTGAACATGTTGAACGTCCAGATGAATCCCAACAAGGAAAGGGGAACGAGGGCGCTCTTCAAATTGGGGAGCGTCAAGTGTCGGAAGGTGTCCCATGCCCCCACGCCATCGAGTTTTGCAGCCTCGTACATCTCACGAGGAAGCGCCTGAAGAGCACCGCTCAGCGACATCATCATGAACGGAACACCAAGCCAAATATTGACGAAAATCACCACGATTTGGGCGCCGGTGGGTTCGGCGAGGAAATGAAGGTCGGTCCCCAAAACAGCGTTGACCAAACCCTCTGGCTGAAACATCCCCTTCCAAACGAGAACCGAAATGTAAGATGGAATCGCCCACGGAAGAAGAAGAACCGTTCGATAAGCTGTTTTCCCACGAATGTTGGCGTATTGAAGGACCATGGCCAAAAACAGGCCAAGGCCAATATGGGCAGCGACGTTCACCACCGTCCAAATCAAGGTAAACAGGGTGACACGCAGGAAGCCTGACGCCGTGAACACCTCGATGAAATTTGCAAGCCCGATGAAGGCCTGATCGCCAAGTCGGGTGGCATCGGCGTCGGTAAAGGCAAGCCAAATGCCGTACAACACCGGATAAAAAGTGAGCATGGCAAGAGCAAACATCGCTGGAGCGATGTAGAAATGTGCAGATTTCCCATGAAGCCGACCTGCCCGCACGTCCATCGCTCGACCATAACCAAGCAGCACCACGAGGGACAGGAAGATGGCCCCTAAAGCAAACAACACCGGCGAGGTGTCGCCTGCACGAGGAAGAACATCCCCCACGGTGGTGCTGAGACTGGCCTCAAAGACAACGCTCGATTCGCCCCGAACCACCACTTCATGGAGAACATTTGGCACCATACCCGTCAGGTCACATGCGACCAAAGTAGCTCCCTCTGGAAGCAACCTTTCTCCGTTGACTTCAACCATTTCTTGGCCGTCAGCCGTGCAGGAGGCGTAGTGGGGGAGGAATGACTCCGGCGAAGGGGTTTGAACCAGTCGGCTGTGAAGTTCACCGTCAACCAATACCGTGTAGTCAGAAGAACCGTCAGTCGTGAAATTTACCGATACGGTTCGATACCCAAGATTCGCTGGTGGGGCCTCGGCTCTTTGAAGACCATTCACGATGGAAATCAATTCATCATTGGCGCCGACAAGGGCGTCTTCAGCAGTGGCCGTTTCGGTGTAGACCTGTTCAAAGGCGGTCACAAGGGGGCCGTAAACCATGGCCATGGCCCGAGTGGTGGGGGCAGGCGTGCCGACTTCGATTTGGTCCATGAAACCGGACAGCACCGGGTCGGCATTGAGTTCAGAGTCGTTGGAAAGGGAGACATGGGTAGGCAACGTGTAGGTTTCCAAAGCAAAGGATTTCTGGACATCACTGCTTGAAAGGAAAAGAGCCAAATCCACGGCTGCCATTTTCTCTTGGCTTTGCTTGCTCACCGTCCAACCTTTGTAGGTAACCAGCGGCGCAACCCGTTCTCCGGTCTCTTCAATGGTCGGCAACATCGCCTGACCCACATCGAGGCGACTTGCTTCGTAGGTAGCCCAATTCCATGGTCCATCGACGATCATGGCGGCTTTGGAGCCGATAAACTGGTTTTTCATGCCCTCCGTTTGTGTACCGGTGGCCACCACACCGTGTTCAAGTTCCAAATCCAGCAACCAATCGAGGGCTTGGGCGGAACCGGTTGAGTTCAATGAAGGATGGCCTGTCTCGTTGAATAGAGAACCGTTGTAGCCTGCTTGAAAACCAAACCACCAGTAAGCGGATTTGACAGGAAGCGCAAGCCCTTGAACGTCCTGATAGGTCAACGCCTCGGCAGCCTCGAGCAAATCATTCTGCGTCCACGATGCATCAGGATAATCCACGCCTCGTGTGTCAAAGAGTGCCTTGTTGTACACCAAGGACAGCGCATCTTGACTGGCGGGAAGGCCGTACAATGCTTCCCCGTAGCGCATGGCGTGCAACGCACGTGTGTCATAATCAGCGCGCTGCACCGGTGTGAGGTGAGGTCGTAAATCCTCGAGAAGGGGAAATCCATCAACCCGAACCTCTCCAATTGCACCCAATTGATCGCTTGACAAACGCATGAGGTCGGGGGCTTCACCGCCTTGGGCAGCCGTCATGAACAGGTTGTCAGCATCGCCAAAGGGAACAAGGGCCACGTCAACGGTGATGTTTGGATTCAGTGTCTCAAAATCTTTGACGGATTGAAGAAAGACGTTCTCTTCCTTACTCTCAGCAGCAAAGGTGTGCCAAACGGTCAACGTGATCTGTCCACCCTCTGCCTCCTCTTCTTGATTGGTGTTCTCGCCACCTCCCAAACAGCCAGAGACAAGCAGTGCCCCCACCATGAAGAGGACCAGGCAAACCTGCCGGGCCTTCAACGGCTGAGGAACGGCCACGGTCATGATGCAACCAAAGGGATGGTTGCAATAAACCTCATGCGCAACAAGATTCCAAACTCATTCAAATCCCATGAGTGGGAGAATCTCTCGTAGGTCCTTGTTGCGAACAATCGGTACATCGGCTGAGGCAAATGCCTCTTCCGAAGATGCACGACTGGGATTGAATCCAATGAACCGACTTCCGTCAACTTTCATCGAGAGGTCCATTTCTGAATCTCCGATGGAAACACAGGCTTCTGGTTTGTACCCGTTCATTTCCAGCAAACGCGTGATGATCTCACCCTTTCCGCTGGCATGGAGTCGACAGACGCCTTCATCGGTCAAGTACCCATCATCGTCAAAGACAAAGCCGTTGGCAATCCAATCATCCACGTCAAGCATGCTCGCAATTGAACTGACAAAGAGGTCAACACCTGCACTCACGATGGCCACGAAGACCCCTTCTTCCTTCAGGCGCTGGACTGTTTCCCGTGCACCTGGCATCAATTTGACGCCAGCGTAGGAACGAAACAGCTCGTCCTGATGGATCGGGTCCTGAACGGCTTTCCACATCTGGATGTCCGAGCGCATGAACTCAACGTCGCTGATCTCGCCCCGGATAAACCGGTTCAGATTCAGCGCATTGTCCGTTCCAAAGGCGTCGTGCAGCGTTCTCCATGAACTGACGGCATCCACCAGGACACCATCGCAATCGAACACAACGACATCGGGTCGTCCACGGTTGTCTTCCATGCCATCACCTGTACTGCCTTCCTTGAAAGGCTTCGCACAACACAACGAGCGCACCAAGGAGAGGAGGTCCCGAGGGACCTCGCTCTCCGAGGCGTTCGTCCGAAGGACGAAATCGCTGTTCGACGTCAGTCAGCCTCAAGCCTTCTGGTCGTAGCTCAGGTCATCCCAAGTTCGGAGCAAAGCACCGTCTCCGTTGATAGGAGCGTAGCTCAGGGTGATCGTAGCGTCTTCAAGAGGCGTACCGTCTGGAGCGTGGGTTCGCACAAAGATCGTATCTCCGGAGTTGAAGGTCGAAACCGACCGTGTCTCCGATTCTGAGATTTGTTCCTTGGTCACCGAGTCCACGAAGGTCACGAAGGCGTCGCTGTTGGCAGGGTTGAACCCGTACACGCCGGCACTGTCAGCCAGGTTTACCGAGTACGTGTTGAGGGCACCCGTAGCGTTGGTGTAGAACACCTTCACTTCAACCGCTTGAGTAGCAAGCGGGGTTTGGGATTGCTCAACCGTGATGCGCCAGTGGCCTTCGTCAGCATCGAAGCCGTTGATGTCTTCGATGTCGAAGGTTACACGAGGCACACCTTTCACGTCGGTTTCAGCGAGGCTGGAAGCCCACACGTAGATGACACCGGACAGAACCACGGTGATAGCGACCATCAGGATGGTAGCGATCACAGGGCTGACGGCAGCGTCGTCCTCAGCCATCGACTCCACTTCTTCTTCGTCATCAGCACGGCGGCTGGCGAAGGAGAGCGCACTGACGAAGAGACCCGTGAGGGCCACAGCGACGATGCTTGGGGCGAACGATGGAACAGCGCTGGCACCGATGGTCTCCACAACATCTGGCAGGAACTGGTCCGTGGCCAGGAAGTTGCTGGCTGGTTGGTTGGCGTGATTACACACGTCAGCCGTAGCCAAGGAGGTCATGATGTTGTTACACCAGTTGCTGTCTTCGAGGAGCGGTCGGCGTTCCGACGTCTTCGTAGCGTTCTTACCGTACTGACCGGGCTTGGACCATGGGTCATCGCTCTGCACGTTGTTGATGATAGCGTAGTGCGATCCGGGCTCATCAGCCTGGAAGCGGTCTGCAGCGGTCACCGACATGTCGCAGGGGTTGGCCAAACAGGTCACAACGTCCATCTCGACCCACACATGGGTGGTGTCCTTGGTGATGTAAACATCCTCGGTGTACTTGACACTGGCACCGTAGTCAGGCACAGCGTAGTAGCGAGTCAACTCAACATCATCATGTCCATCCGTGTGGTAGGTGATGGCCAGCATGTGGTCGTATCGGTAAGGTCCTTCGTCGCCACCGCCGTTAACAGCGATGGTGACCGGCACATAGGTTCCGGTCATGACGTTGGTGACACCGTTGAAGCTGAAGCCAGCCTCGTCGTCGAAGAAGTAGTC
>CEOC01000655.1_pt1 | contig 11232 bp, 20 predicted proteins | sample 356191 | NCBI WGS metagenome assembly CEOC01 (sample SAMEA2619952, study PRJEB7988) | marine metagenome | biome: marine biome (ENVO:00000447); feature: deep chlorophyll maximum layer (ENVO:xxxxxxxx); material: "saline water (ENVO:00002010), including plankton (ENVO:xxxxxxxx)" | depth 17 m
TGCAGAGATGTTTGAGCTTTTAAAAATGGCAGATAAATATCTAGAGCCACATGTACCAAATCTAGAGATGAGAGAGATAGAGCATAGTTTATGTGAGTTTGATAAATATGAGAGAACTAGGTTAGGCGAGGGTAGACCTAGAGCAAAATATAACTACAGTAAATACCCTAATTTTAACGAGGCACAATACTTATGAAAATATATATACCAACTCGTGGAAGACCCACTAATCAAGAAACTCTAAAATGGTTTCCCGAATGGATGCAAGTTAATGGAGACGTGACGTTAGTCATTGACCACGATGAGCAACACTTATATACTAAATATCCTAACACACCTAAAATGGTAGTCCCAGAGGACTGTATAGGCATAGGGGCTAAACGAAAATATATTATAGAGCATAGCGATGACCCCCATATAGTTATGCTAGATGATGATTTACGTTTTTACATTCGTAAAAGCCCTACCGACTGGCACTTACGATACTTAGAGTCTGATGAGTATCCTGCTATGTTTGGCTTATTAGACGAGTGGCTCAGTCAAGGTTATGCCCACGTGGGTGTAAGTGCTAGGGAGGGTAATAATAGGGTAGAAGATTTATCTGTAGAAAATACTCGATACATGAGGGTACTCGCTTATAACTTAAACGAGTTTCCTGATGATATAGAGTGGGGTAGGACTAGGGTAATGGAAGATTTTGATATAGCCCTACAACTGCTGAGAAAAGGTAAAGCATGTAAGGTAAGTTTCTATTACGCACAAGGTCAAAAATCATCTAACGCTGACGGTGGTTGTAGTGAGTGGCGAACTATTGATGTACACAATGAAGGTGCAGAAAGACTACACTCCTTACACCCTACATGTGTTAAGGTAGTAGAGAAACAAACTAAAACTGCTTGGAACGGACTACCTCGTAAGGATGTAATCATAGGTTGGAAGAAAGCATATAAAGAAGGAGTAGGAGAGTAATGCACACACTAAAATGTAGAAACGTGAACGATGCCTTTTTGAGAGGCATGGACTTATTAGACTCACACGGTCACGTAGAAAAAACTAGGAACGGTGAAGTTATCACTGTAGAAGACCCTGTCACTACAGTTTATGCTAACCCTCGTGAGAGAGTTTTATTTGACCCAGATAGAGACGCTAACCCCTTTTTCCATTTTATGGAAGGTTTATGGATGTTAGCTGGTTTTAATGACTTAGCCACTATGGAACATTACAATAAAGGCATGAGTAGGTATAGTGATGATGGTAATACTTTGTGGGGAGCGTATGGATGGAGATGGCGTAGTTATTTTAAAGACCCCACGTTTAAAGATTTTGCTGGCAAAGATCAAATAAGAATTATCATCGATAGACTTAGAAATGACATTTATGACAGACGCTGTGTACTACAAATGTGGGACGCTGTGGGCGATTTAGGGCGAGATGGAGCTGACGTACCCTGTAATACGGCTATATACTTTAAAACTGTACACATTGACGGCTACAGTCCTCGTCTCGATATGACAGTATCAAATAGGTCAAACGATATTATCTGGGGTGCATATGGAGCTAACGTAGTGCACATGTCAATGCTGCATGAGTTTGTAGCTGCAGCAACAGGTATCCGAATAGGTAAGTACTATCAGGTAAGTAATAATTATCATGCATATTTAAACGTGTACGAGCCTATGAGAGAAAAACTACTACAGATAGATTCTTTTGATTATTACACAATAAAGCTATTAATTAATCACAATCCGTATAAACTAGACGAAGTAAATCCCTATCCTATGGTTAGCGTAGGCTTCCGTGATTGGGAATTTGACTTAATTATGTTTTTTACTAGAAAACCTTTTGAGCAGTTGGAGTTTAACGACCCATTTTTCTCTGAGGTCGCAGCCCCTATACAAGATGCTTGGTATCTTTCTAAGAAAGGTATGAAAGAAGAAGCACTTATAGAAATACAACACTGTAAGGCTGATGACTGGATGGAAGCTTGTTTTAGATGGTTATCTAGAAGAATAAAGTAAACAGGAGAATCAAATGATCGAACAGTGGTCTTATAGTCGTCTTAGTTGTTATGAGAAGTGTCCTAAACAAGCTGAGTTTAAATTTATTAAAAAGATAAAAGAGCCTGGAAGTCCTGCCATGGATCGTGGTAAGGATATGCATAAACTTTGTGAGGAGTACATTCGTGGTAGGTTTGACGAATTACCGAAAGAGTTAAGAGAGTTTGAAGAAGCATTTGTAAAACTAAAAGAACTACATGAACTTGGTCAGGTGACATGTGAAAGTGACTGGGCTATAACTAAAGACTGGGATCAAACAGGTTGGTTTGATGAAGATACATGGGGCAGAGCTAAAGTAGATGCGTTTGTGTACGACGAGGGAAACTCTAAAGAAGCCAGAGTAATTGATTTTAAGACAGGTAGATACGAAGGCAATCAAGAAGCACATAAAGAACAGTGTGAGCTGTACGGTGGTATAGCCCTGAAAAGATACCCTGAGTTAGAAAAAATTATCACAGAGATGTGGTATTTAGATCATGGTAAAATAGATAGATACATCTATACTCAAGAGAGTATAAATATCAAAAGAGATAAGATACATATAAGAGCTGTAGAAATGACTGAGGCTACAGAGTTTCCTGCTAATCCTTCTAAGTGGAAGTGTAAGTGGTGTTATTTTGGTAAGCAGAATATGTGTAGAGAAAAATATGAGGAGTATTAATTATGAATGGATCTAACTTTGATTTAATTAAATTACTAGCCCATAATGATGTAGAAAAGCTAGAGGAAGCACAGGTCAGTTATGGTGACAGTTGGCGTTCTCGTGGTGGTGTTGGTGCATTTATGATGTTAGCTAGAAAGTTTGATAGGATAGAGAATCAGTGTAAAAAGAACGGCTACGATATATTTAAAACTATAACAGAAGACCCTAGCAACACTGGTATACTTGATGATATAAGAGACCTAAGAAGGTATTTACTACTTGTAGAAGGTCACATGACTAATAAAAAATAATGGATCAAAAAAGTTTCTTTCCACCTGAGTCCGACTGGACACCCCCAGATAGTTTCCCTGATTTAACACAAGCTAAAGAGATAGCTATTGATTTAGAAACTAGAGACCCACTGCTTATGACTCATGGTCCGAGCTGGGCTTGTAAGCAAGGAGAAATAATTGGGATAGGTATAGCTACAGAAGGTTGGAAAGGTTATTTCCCTGTGGCTCATCATTATGGGGCTAATTTAGATAGAGGAGTAGTCTATAAATGGTTAGCTAAACAGTTAGAGCATGACAACGATAAAGTATTTCATAACGCACAGTATGATTTAGGGTGGCTTACTTATGAGGGCTTTACTGTTAATGGTACTGTACAAGACACTATGATTGCTGCACCTTTGATAAATGAAAACGAGAGGAGATACTCTCTCAACAGTTTAGGCGAAAGGTTTATGGGAGAATTAAAAGATGAAAAACTTTTAACCGAGGCAGCAGAAGCATTTGGGCTAAACCCTAAATCAGAGATGTATAAATTAGAACCCAAATATGTTGGCATGTATGGTGAGCAAGATGCTGACCTTACCTATAGATTATGGCAAACTCTAAAAGAGAAAATAAAAGAGGAAGAGGTTAGTGAAATATATAAACTTGAGTCATCTTTAATAAGGGTACTTATAGAGATGAGGAGACGTGGTGTAAGAGTCGATTTAGATAAAGCAGATAGAGTTAGTCAGGAGTTAAAGGGTAAAGAACAAAAGATATTAAGTCAAATAAAAAATTGGTATGGTATTACCCCTGACCTATGGGCAGCAGCATCAGTCGCACAGGTATTTGACAGAGCTGGTTTAGATTACCCTAGATCGCCAAAACTAAATGCACCGAGTTTTACTTCTGCTTGGTTAGAGGCACATGACCATAAATTACCACTAGCGATAGCACAGGCTAGAAAACTTAATAAAGCTAGAACTACTTTTATAGATAAAATGATTTTAGACCACGAGGTAGACGGTAGAATACATGGGGAACTACACCCTTTAAGGTCAGATGATGGAGGCACAGTCACTGGTAGGTTTAGTTGTAGCAACCCTAACTTACAACAAGTACCAGCTCGTGATCCAGAAATAGGCAGTTTAATAAGAAGTTTATTTATACCAGAAGAAGACTGTCACTGGGGTTGTTTTGATTACTCTCAACAAGAGCCTAGACTTACAGTACATTACTCGCTACTTACTAAACAAGAAGGTGCACAAGAGGCAGCAGAGGCTTACACAGATGATGCAGACTTTCATCAAATAGTAGCAGACATGGCTAACATAAGTCGTAAGGAAGCTAAGAATATAAATCTAGGTTTGAGTTATGGTATGGGTAAAGATAAACTCATACGTCAATTAGGTATTAGTGAAGAAGAGGGTCAAATACTATTTGATCAGTATCATGAACGAGTACCTTTTATCCGTGGTCTACGAGATACTTGTGCTAGGCTAGGGTCAAATAGAGGTTATATAAAGACTATCCTAGGACGTAAGTGTCGCTTTAACCTTTACGAACCTATGTCGTATAGGGATACCCCTTACCCCTACGAAAAAGCCCTCGAAACGTATGGAAAAGGGCTTAAAAGGGCTTTTACATATAAGGCTATGAATCGACTTATACAAGGCTCAGCAGCAGACATGACTAAAAAAGCTATGCTGGATTTACATAAAGAAGGTATACTCGCACATACTCAAGTGCATGACGAGTTAAATATATCTGTTAAAGATAAACAGGAATGTGAAAAAGTCATTGAGGTTATGAGAGACTGTGTAAAAATCAATGTACCTAATAAAGTAGATGCTGAGATAGGTAAAAGCTGGGGAGAGATAGAAAATTATTTGGAGTATTTTAAATGAAGATAGGTATTACTTTTAGTGCTTTTGATTTATTACACGCAGGACATGTTGCTATGCTAGAAGAAGCTAAAGGTGTTTGTGACTATTTAATTGTAGGACTACATATTGACCCTAGTTTAGAAAGAGACAGTAAAAGCAAACCCATACAAAGTTTGATAGAAAGACAGATACAATTAAAGGGTTGTAAATATGTGGACGAAATAATTTGTTATGAAACAGAGCAAGATTTATTAAACTTACTCAATATGGTAAAATGGCATGTAAGAATAATAGGTGAGGAATATAAAGGAAAAGCATTTACTGGCTGTACAGAATTTAATAACCCACGCTCTGATAAAGAAATCTACTACAACTCTAGACAACATGGATTTTCTAGCACTGATTTAAGACAAAGGTATATTAATGACTAGGTACGATAAAAAGAGAATGTATTTTTCTATATACATGTTGTATAAAAATTCTGACGCTACTTTAGAAGAGATAGGTATGAAATATAAAATTTCAAAACAGAGGGTGTGGCAGATAGTTCGTATGTGTAAGCTAGGGCATAGTGATTACTACAAGGGATTAAAGGTTTATAATGAAGTTTGTAAAAAAGTAAAAGAGAAGTACCCTGATATGCATAATGATGTGTTGAGAGGGTGGCTTAGAGAAAATGGTATAAGACTCATAAAAAGCAGGAATGGCTCAGAAATCTCTACATCGAACAACAGGCTTAGCTGACTCTCCATGTATAGGAACTTGCTCAGTCACTCAATGGGGTACTGTGGTTTGTAAAGGTTGTGGTCGCACAGCTGAGGAAATAAGAGATTGGAACTCATACGACGATATAAAGAAAAAACTTATAGTGATAAGTTGCTGGGCTTTAGGGTACATGCCAAGACAGAAAAGGGAGATGATAGAAGATGAAGAAATACATTCACGTCAATCAACATAAAATCAAAGCTAACTTGAAACACGGCACTGATGAGCCAGTTATTACTATAAAAGAAGGAAAGAATAATACTTACTGTCACGCAGTTAAAATTCTAGGAGAGAGTACAGTCAGGTATGGGGGCAATGATAAGCCCATCCTGTCCTGTGGTGCTAGAGTTGTGATAGAAACTACGGCAGATATAGAGGTGGTTAATGATTAATGTAAGAAACAAAGGTGCTTCATTTGAGCGTGACATTGCTAAGAAACTCAACGCTTTCCTTAGTGAGCATAACATTGATTATGTTTGTAAAAGAAACCTTGAACAGTATCAAGAAAAAGATAAGGGCGATCTAACTATTCCCCTACACGTTATTGAATGTAAAAGATATAGAGAAGGTAGTTGGTATAAAGATGCATGGTGGAATCAAGTAGAAAAATCTGCTGAGGATCAAATACCTATACTTATATATAAGTTCGATAGACAACCTATAAGAGTCGTTGCACCTATTAATTATATTAATAATAAGTATAAAAATTCTGACATTAAATGCGTGATGACTTTTGATCATTGGCTTGATTTACTTGTTAATGTTCTTAAAGAACATGCTATTATCTCGTAATCGTTAGTTTATAGTATCCCTAACTTTTAACTTTTATTAGAAGGAGGTAATTATGGCTCATGCCGTAGAAACAATGGCTTATGCTGGGGAAGTTCCCTGGCACGGATTAGGTGTTAAGGTTGAAGATAACCTTACTCCTGATGAAATGCTTGTTGCTGCTGGACTTGATTGGACAGTAAGTAAAAGGCATTTATTCACACACTCTGAGCCAAGCGTAGAAAATAGTAAAGAGGTTATACCTGTGAACGATTACTACGTTTTAGTAAGAGATAGTGATAACAAAACCTTTGGTCCTTGTGGTCCAAAGTTTGTACCGTCACAAAATGCCGATGCTTTTAAATTTTTTGAGAAGTTTACTAGCGTAGGAGATATGTCGATGGATACAGCTGGTGCCTTAAAAGGTGGTGAACAAGTCTGGGGCTTAGCTAAAATCAATGATGGTTTTACGCTTCCTGGAGATGACAGAGTACTAGGTTATTTACTAGTTTCTGTATCTCATAAGTGGGGCAAAGCTAACGAGATTAGGTTTACACCTATTAGGGTTGTCTGTAATAACACTCTTACCTATGCTTTAGCAGATAAGACTAGACCTTCTTTCAAGATGCCTCATTTAACGGCTCTTGATGCAGAAGTATTTAAGTCTGCTGAGGAAGCACTAGGTATCGCTGGTGATCGTATGAAAGACTTTAAAGAGTCTGCCGAGTTCTTAAGTTCTAAGAACTATACGTCACAAAATGTAGTATCATATATATCTGAGCTATTCCAACCTGAATTATTGGAACAGCAAAAGAATATTGAGCAAATGAGTGATATAAAAGCTATAGCAACACGTCAATCAATGGTTGATGAGTTTAAGCGTATACCAGCAATGGTACATCAGGCTTTAGAAGAACAGCCAGGAGCTAACCTCAAGTCCTCTAAGGGTACTTGGTGGGGTGCTGCTAATGCTGTCACTTTTATAGTTGATCATAAGTGGGGTCATGACCGTGACGCAGCATTACATAATGCGTGGTTCGGTGGTCGTGCATCACTTAAGCAGAAAGCTATATCAAAAGCTCTGGAGTATGCTAAGGCTGCATAATGGCTATGACTTTCGACGAGATGTCCGAGCTAACTGAAGAGATAGCCCGACGTCTTGTCGAAGAGTCTAAACACATATCAGAAAACATGGAAGCACCAGATAGCGTGGTGCCTGCAGCATTTTTATTTGCTGCTGTTCAATCAGCTATAGAATTTTTTGAAACCACTGTACCAAGTGGTCATGTATTTGAAGAAGAAAATCTAAGAGAAGTAATGCATTCCGCAATGGATCTTGCTTTGAGTTATCACTTCGGATCTGAGTTTAGGACTGAAGAAGACAATCTTCACTAAAATTTTTTACGAAGAATTTTAGATTATCCTTTACTTTTAACTTATTGTTATATATGCTTAGCTTTTATTTTAAGTAATTATGTTAGACGAAGAAGCTGTCGTATTTGTTTTAGATACACCACAAGGTACTACTTATAAAAGAGTAGTACGTGTGAATAGTGTTAAGTCAGGCAGGATTAGAGGTGGGTCACTTATATTAGCTGACCCTAATAAATTTGCCTATCCTTCATGGTTCAATGTGCAACATCTAGATAAAATTATCGAGTGCCATAACTTGAAAAAGTTTAAGTACAAAGATAAGCAAGACGCATGCAGAAAACTCTATAAATTACTTCTACCACTGGCTAAAGAGCCTAGTGACTCTGACTTTGACCCACATCATGTAGCGTTTCACTCAAACGTGGTTAAGAAACCTTCGTTTAGAAAACCTATACAGAAAAAAGTGGTTCGTGTGTCAAGCATTAATATGGAGAGTAAGGTGAAAGCTACTGATAAAGTTCCTTCATCTGATAAAAATAAAACAAGGCAACTTTATTACACTGGTGAACTAACCGTTGCTGAGTTATTAGAAAAACACAGTGATCTAAAACTAGGTGATATAAAGTATGACGTAAAATCCAAATTCGCAGAAGAGGTGTGATATGGCTAGAGCGATGTCTCTAAAAGGTAAAGTAGCAACCTTTAAACAGCTACAAAATATAATTAAAAAGGGTAGAGAGAATGAGTACAATCGACAACTCGATGAAACTAAACTCAAACCTTTTTTAGTTAAAGAGCTAGATAAAATGCACATGGATATAAATGAGGTTAAGTTTCCTATGACTGCCCTTATGATACATGAGCATGCTCAAGGTGAAAAAGTTGCTCCACATATTAGAGCGTCAATATATATTCCTGGAACAGGTAATGAGAGGACTATTATTGATGTTGACTGGAACAGCTGGGAAAAACTCGATATAGCAGAGGCATAATATGGACTTTGAAAAGAACGTACCTATACCCGAAAACTACGATGGTCCGAGAAATAACAAGTATAATTATCATAAGATGGAAATCGGTGACAGTTATGCAGTTGTTTTTGAGCCTACGTTAGTTCAAAAAATGAGAGTGGCTTTAAGTCAATACTGTAGAAGAAACAATAAAAAGTTTACCACCAGAAAAGTATTTGAAGATGGTATGACACAGTTTAGAGTATGGCGGATAAGCTAACACCAAAGCAAGAAAAATTTGCTCAAAATGTCGCTAAAGGCATGAGCAAGAAAGATGCTGCAAAAGATGCTGGGTACAGCGAGAAGAATGCAGGGAAAGCTGGTACAGTGCTAACGAGTAAAGATAATCCATTAGTTCAAAAGAGAATAAGTGAGTTGCAAGAAAAAGCTGCAGACAAGGCAGAATTAAGTTTAGGAACTCATCTAAAAGATTTGAAAGATATTCGTGATGGTGCTATGCGTAATAATGCTTTCTCTGCAGCAGTCACAGCAGAGGTGGCTCGTGGTAAAGCTGCAGGTTTGTATGTGAACAGAAGTGAACTTACTGTAAACAGAGTAGATACCATGTCAAAAGAAGAAGTGTTAGAACGTATGAAACAACTTTATTATGATACAGGTGGTGTATTACCTGCTGGTAAAATAATAGAAGTAGAACCTGAAGAATTAGAGGAAGAGGAGCAAAAGATAATAACGAAAAATGCTAGTGATGATAATACATCCTAGCTATACTTTATTAAATATAATTAAACGGAGGAACCTATGACATATTATAAATTTGAAGTCACAGAGGAAGGTTATACTGAAATAGGCTACGATTCAAATGGTAATCAAGAGTCTTATCAATACATAGCTGACCCCAATAGTTATGCTAAACGCATAGCACAAGTAATACAAAACAATCAACAACTAGAAAATCAGGGCTATATAAGTCCTGAGTTTTCTAAAGCTATGGCAATGCATAAACCTGAGAAAAAAGGTTTTTCACACAGTGTACGAGTAAATAAGGAAGGAGTACTCGAGGATGTTATCATCGAAGATTGAAAAAGATATACATTGCTGGGTTTACGAATTTTTAGCTAAACCGAACGAGTTATTAGATTGGTTGCCTGTGTGCCCATATGCTGCTAAAGCACTACATGAAGAAAGGGCTAGAATAGAGATAAATACAAATTTATTTTCTGAGTCTTTTTACGAAAAATTTATTCCTACCTTTGATCACCATAAGGAAGACATACTTATACTCGTAAGTACTTTTAACGAAAGGTCATTTACCGAGTTTAATAATTTCATAACTAAACAAAATCAATGTATCTTATGGAAGCAAGACATATTTATAATGGGCAGCCACCCAGATGATACCGAAGAAGGTGTTGAGCTGTTCGGTACTAATGCATACAATGACGAGGAAGTTGGACCCTATCCCATGATCTTTGTGCAGAAGCTCAGTGATTTAGTGCATGAAAGTAGAAAACTACAAAAAACAAAATACTATGATAATTTCAAAGTAAAAGATTATAAACAATTAGTAAATGAAAGAGAAGAATTATATGAAAGGTATAAACAGTTTAATGTGTAGCACCTACAATCCTCCTCTGCTCTTACCTGCTGGAGTGAGAACAAAAGTAAGATGTGTGTGACACTGTGTGGGTGCGCCCTTTTTAATTGGGTACATATAAGGCAGTTAATCTTACACAGCAGGTCAACTAATGGCTAAGTCAAGAAATAAAAGATACAGGGGCTCTACGGAACTGCCTGATATGTCTTATGAATTTTTAGGGGATGTACCATATACTGTTGAAAACATGACAGAAATAACAATGATAATGCGTGATGAATATAAGAGAAAAATGAAGAAAAAGGATTGATGCTTTTATCTCATTTTGATGTTTACTAAAATAAAGGTTTATTAATAAGGAGTAATATGAAATATAAAAACTTAAATACTAGTGATGATGTTGAATATTATTTTATGGCTCGTGATGTAAAACGATCTATCTATGACTGGGCACAGGAGTGTGTCGTAGCTGATGGCTACGGCTTTTTCCACCCTAGCTTTTTTAGGAAAGTAGGTGTACCAGACAGGTTTGTCGAACATGTCACGAAAACTCACAAAAGTAATTATCTCGATATGTTCGCACTGTTTAACGGTGTGATATATGGTAAAGATGATAAGCCTATGGATGAAGTTATAGCCGTAAATAATATGGAATTTCTCACTGAAATATGTAAAGCTCTAGATTTACCTTTTAAAACTGGAGCGTGGGGTCGTAATAAACGTGCTAAAATACTAGTAAAACGTATTGAGGACTATATGAACAACACCCAAATGTACTGCGATAACTGTGACGCACCAGCTGTAGTTAAAGAGCATGGCTTGTTTCTATGTGAAAAATGTACAGCTACCGATACTATAAAGAGTAAGTACCTATGAGTGATCGATGTCAAATGTGCCAT
>CEOC01025010.1_pt1 | contig 11208 bp, 9 predicted proteins | sample 356191 | NCBI WGS metagenome assembly CEOC01 (sample SAMEA2619952, study PRJEB7988) | marine metagenome | biome: marine biome (ENVO:00000447); feature: deep chlorophyll maximum layer (ENVO:xxxxxxxx); material: "saline water (ENVO:00002010), including plankton (ENVO:xxxxxxxx)" | depth 17 m
CGGTCACTGCGCCCCATACCGGCCAGCGCATCTTCGATGGCAATGCTAGCGGAAGCAATGTAATCCGTCGCGGCTTCGGCATCGCCGATACCGGTCTGCGACACGGTTGGCACCGCACATAACGCACCATCACGATTCAACACCACACTGGCTGTTACCGCCCCGTTCCACAGCATCCGCCGGCGTGCGCGCATCATGTCCGACTGCACTTCGATGATCTGGCCCTTTTCATGGGTCAAGGCACCAGTCTTGACGTTGTCAATGATGCTTGCCTCTGCTGCATTCTGTCCGCTGCCGTCGGCAAGCTTGATCACAGTGCCATTATCAGGGATCAGCGTCTGGCCTACCTGACAGCCCTCGGCAAGCGCAGCATGCGCCATCAGATGCCGCGCTGTACCATGCACCGGAATGGCAATCTGCGGGCGGACTAGCCCGTACATTTCGATCATCTCGTCGCGTGATGGATGGCCGGACACATGCACAGGTGCATCTTCATCGGTAATCAGGTTGATTTTCCGACGGATCAGCGCGTCCTGCACGCGGGCGATGGCCGGCTCATTGCCCGGAATCTGGCGCGACGAGTAAATCACCGTATCGCCGGGATCAAGCGTCACGGATTCATGGGTGCCAGCCGCAATCTTTGCCATCGCGGCACGCGGCTCACCCTGCGTACCGGTGCAAATGATGACAATGTTCTCGCGCGGCAGAAGCTCAATATCTTCCTCCGCAACAAAATCGGGCAGATCACGCAGATAGCCCACCTCCTGTGCAGCAGACATGGCGCGCTTGATCGCGCGACCGACAATGGCAACCGACCGGTCATTTGCCTGTGCCGCCTTTATGATGGACTGAATACGCGCGACATTACTGGAAAAACAGGTGACGGCCACACGCCCTTCTGCAGCGGCAATAGCGGCCTTCAGACCGGCTTCAGCCTTGGATTCAGATTCGGTGCGGCCTTCGACCATGGCATTGGTCGAATCGCCCACCATGGCAAGTACGCCTTCATCACCAATCTCGGCCAGCCTTGTGCTGTCAGTATCCGTGCCAAGTCCCGGTGCCTTGTCAAATTTCCAATCGCCTGTATGCAGCACCGTGCCGGCCGGGCAGCGAATGGCAAGAGCCATCGGATCAGGGATCGAATGAGCAAGCCCGACCATCTCCACCGAAAAACTGCCAATGTCCAGAACGGCGCCCGGGCTCATTTCGATCAGCGGGATGTCATGCTTGTTGCCGTTCTCTGCCAGCTTGCGCCGCAGTAGCGCCAAGGTGAAAGCGCTGCCGTAGATCGGACAACGCAAACGCGACCACATATAGGGTATAGCGCCAAGGTGGTCTTCATGGCCATGTGTCAGCACCAGCCCGGCCAGGCTGTCCGCCCGCGCCTCGATAAAGCTGAGATCAGGCAGAATGACATCAATGCCCGGCATGCTGTCATCGGGGAATGAAATCCCCAGATCCACCATCAGCCAACTGCCATCATAATGGTAGAGGTTGGCATTCATGCCAATCTCGCCAGACCCGCCTAGCGGTACAAACAACAAATCCGAATTACGGTACATTTTCTATCCGTTCCGCGCGCCACCAGCTGCAATGCTGTTGCGCGCATAAATCTCAAAGAGGCCTTTTACCGTCAGATCGGTATCAACGGTCGGCTTGCTCGACAGATGCTGGGCAAATAATCCGGCCAGTCCGCCGGTTGCGACCAGTGATACATCCCCATAACGGGCCCGCAGGCGCGCCAACAGGCCGTCGATCATGCTTACATAGCCCCAAAAGATGCCGGATTCCATTGCTGTCACGGTATTTTTTCCAAGGATTGGCAGATCAGCATCAAATGGCCGCAGCGCCAGCCGTGGCAATTGCGCCGCAGCAGCATCCAGCGCATCGATTGACAGCGCCACACCCGGCGCGATGATGCCGCCCTCATAGGCACCGTCTTCGGCAACCAGATCGAGCGTCGTGGCCGTGCCAAAATCAAGAATGATAGCTGGCAGGCTGTGATGCACCTGCGCCCCGACGGCATTCACCAGCCGGTCTGCGCCAGCTTGCGACGGCTGGTCGATATTTACCCGGATACCCAGATCGACATCAGGATCACCAACCACCAGAGGCACCACATCAGCGACAAGGCGCACCCCCTCTTTGACACCCTGTGTCACGGCCGGCACGACACTGGCAATCATTGCCCCTGAAATAGCCTGACAGCGATCATCGCCCAGTGCCGCGCGCATGGCTTCAGCAAAGGCTGCGGCATCCTCGCCGATATGTGTTTCAATGCGCCATGTCTGCAGCTGGCCCGACCTGTCTTCAGCCAGATCAGAGGCATGCGCACAGGCAAGCACGATATTTGTATTTCCGATATCTATTGCGAGCAGCATGCTCTATCCCATCAGCTCGACGTCGCCGGTCGTTACATCTTGGCGGCTGCCATCAGCGCGCCGCAGATGCAGCGCTCCATCCGCGCCAAGGCCATCAAAATGGCCTTCAACCTGCATGTCTGGCAGCGACACCCGCATCATGCTGCCGATATGGGCACAATGCGACAGCCATTCCAGTCTCACCGGCGCGAAACCTTCGGTTTCATAGGTCGAAACACGTGATAAAAGCCCGGCTGCATAACGATCGGCCAGATCCTCGGGCGTGACCTGCTCGCCGCCAAGCGATTGCAAAGAGGTGGCAGGGTGTTTTGCACCGGTCAATGGTGCAACGGGCGCAATATTGGCCCCTGTGCCAATCACCACCGCGCCATTACGCGCCTCAAGCAGAATGCCACATATCTTGCCACCATCGGCAAGGATGTCGTTCGGCCATTTGACCTGTACCGGAACATTGCCAAGACACGCAGCCAGTTCCGCCCGCATCGCCAGCGCTGCCACAAAAGACAGGCCAAACCAGTGACGCGTATCAATGGCCGGGCGCAGCAGGATTGAAAAATACATGCCGCCTCGGTGCGATGACCAACCGGCCCCGCGCCGGCCCCGCCCTGCGGTCTGCTCGCGTACAAGATAGGCGGTGCCAGATGGCGCGCCCTGTGCCGCAGCCGCCCAGGCAAGATCTGACGAGGATGTGGCACTGTCTACAATTGTGATGGCGGCAGTAGCTGTCATGGGCAAGCCGGCCTTGGCCCGGCCTTTCTCTATCCGGAGGCGACGAGCGCCATTGTCGCCCCGTCGGCAGCATCAAGCAGGCTGCCAAGCCCGACAAAGAACAGCAGGATAACAAAGAGGCTTACGCCAAGCACCATGCGGTTTGTTGCCGGCACGCCGGGATCGAGCGGTGTGTCCGTATCCTCAAAATACATCAGGCGAATAATGCGCAGATAATAAAAGGCGCCAATCACCGACATCACAACACCAATCACTGCCAGCGGCACAAGACCAGCCTGGACAGCCGCAAGGAAGACGTACCATTTGCCAAAAAAGCCTGCCAGTGGCGGAATGCCTGCCATCGAGAACATCATGACCAGCAGTCCAAGCGCCAGCATCGGATGCGTGCGTGACAGGCCTTTCAAGTCAATAATACGCGTTGCCTCTGCCTGATCGCGGCGCATCAGCAGGATGATCGAGAAGGTGCCCGCGCCCATAAAGACATAACCTGTCATATAGATCATCACACCTGTGGCACCATCCGGCGATCCGGCGGCAAGGCCGGCAAGCGCATAACCCATATGGGCAATCGAGGAATAGGCCATCATCCGCTTTATGTCGGACTGCATGATGGCGCCCAGCGCACCAATCACCATAGAGGCGATCGACAGAGCCACGAGCACCTGTGACCATTGATCAGCGATCCCGCCAAAAGCGCCGTAGGTCAGGCGCATCATCAGGGAAATGGCCGCAACTTTCGGAGCAATGGCAAACAGCGCTGTCACCAGCGTTGGCGATCCCTCATACACATCTGGTGTCCACATATGGAACGGCGCGGCCGATACTTTGAAGGCAAGGCCGGATACCATGAAAACCATGCCAATGATAAAGACTGGCGGCAGGTCCCGACCGGCAAGAGCGGCGCTGATCGCAGAAAAATCGGTTGAACCGGCGAAGCCATAAACCAATGAGGCACCATAAAGCAGCATGCCAGATGACAGTGCGCCAAGAAGGAAATACTTCAACCCGGCCTCGGATGACCGCAACGAGTTTGTCCGCATTGCCGCAACCACATAAAGGGGCAGTGACTGCAGTTCGATTGCCATATAAAGCGACATCAGATTGTCTGCTGAAATCATCAGCATCATGCCGACAAGCGCCAGCAGGACCAACAGGCTGTATTCAGGCTTGTTTATGTCGCTGTCACCATCGGCATGAAGCGACATTGCAAGCGCCGCTATGGTGCCGATCATCACCAGTAATTTCATGTAACCGCTGAAACTGTCCGCCGCATACATGCCGCCAAAGGCTGTCGCTGTCTCACCCATTGACCCGGCGACCATGACGAGGGCAATCGCTATGCCGCCAATCGCCAGCTGTGTCACACGCCGCGCATTGGCCGCTGTTTCACCGCCATAGGCAGCCACCAGAACAAGCACAAGCGCGACACCGGACAGAAAAATTTCCGGAAGCGCCGGTATGATATCGGCCATCGAAAAATCCATCATGGCTCTATCTCCCCGCAATGACCATGGCGCCACCAGACGCCGCATTATCAAGCACCGCAAGAATGCTGCTTGTCATGACATCCAGAAGCGAAGCCGGATAGACGCCAAACCACAACACCAGGACAGTGAGCGGCGCAAAAATCAGCATTTCGCGGCGGCCAATCCTTTCCATCGCCTCAACCTCGGCGCTGACAACCTTGCCAAACATGACCCGACGGTAAAGCCACAGCATGTAGGTTGCGCCAAGCACAAGGCCGGTAGCGGTAAAGAACGCGACCCAGCTGCTTGCCTTCCAGGCACCGACCAGAACCAGCATTTCGCCAACAAAACCGCTGGTCCCCGGCAGGCCAACCGACGCAAGCATCATGAACATGAAAAACACGGCATAACGCGGCATCACCGCGGCGACACCCCCATATGCGCTGATATCGCGTGTGTGCAGACGGTCATACACAACCCCGACACAGAAGAACAATGCTGCCGACACCAGCCCGTGGCTGATCATCTGGAACATGGCCCCGGCAACCCCCTGTTCGGTGAGGGTGAAAATGCCGATGGTAACAAATCCCATATGGGCAACCGAGGAATAGGCAATCAGCTTTTTCATGTCGGACTGCGCCAGCGCCACCAGCGAGGTATAGACAATCGCCACAATGGAAAGCGCAAAGATCAGCGGCGCGAACGCCTCGGACGCCAGCGGGAACATGGGCAGCGAAAAGCGGATGAAACCGTATCCACCCATCTTCAACAACACACCCGCAAGAATCATGGAACCGGCTGTGGGTGCCTCGACATGGGCGTCAGGCAGCCATGTATGCACCGGCCACATCGGCACCTTTACCGCGAATGACGCCAGAAAACCGATGAACAGCCAGGTTTGCGTGCCAGCGGCAAAACTGTGCGCGGTCAATGCCGGAATGTCGGTTGTGCCGGCATCAATATACATGGCCAGCATGCAGACCAGCATCAGCACCGAACCCAGCAGCGTATAAAGGAAAAACTTGAAGGCGGCGTAAACACGCCGTGCACCGCCCCATACACCGATGATCAGGAACATCGGGATCAGCACGCCTTCAAAAAACAGATAGAACATCAGCATGTCGAGCGAGGCGAACATGCCGATCATCATCGTTTCCAGCACCAGAAAAGCGATCATATATTCCCGCACGCGATGGGTGATCGCTTTCCAGCTGGCAAGGATGGACAGTGGTGTCAGCAGCGTCGACAGCAGGATGAATGGCATGGAGATACCATCGACCCCGAGATGGTAACTGATCCCGGTACCGGGCAGCCAGTCACGAAATTCCTCAAACTGGTACCCGCTGGCCGTTGCGTCAAAGCCAAAGACCAGCGCCAGCGAAATGATAAAGGTAAAGCCGCTGACCCAAAGCGCCACATGCCGCGCATTGCGGGCAACCATTTCATCGTCGCCACGGATCATCAGCAGGAACAACACACCGATCATTGGCAGAAAGGTGATGATTGTCAGCAAAGGCCAGGTTTCAATCATGGCCTAAAGCCCTCCAAAGCGAAAATAGTACCAGGTGACCAGCACGACCACGCCAATGAGCATGGCAAAGGCATAGTGGAAAACGAAGCCGGACTGGAGCCGCGCAGCCATGGCAGATACGCGCATCACCATTGCCGACATGCCGTCAGGCCCGAAACCGTCAATGGTGTCCCGATCCCCGCGCAACCAGAGGAAGCTGCCGATCCGCACCGCAGGACGCACAAAGATGGCGTCATACAGCTCGTCGAAGTACCACTTGTTGAAAAAGAACCGGTGGATCGGGGCAAAGAGGCGCGCCGCAACGGATGGAATGTCCGTCCAGATGGCATAGCACAGCACCGCCAGAAGCACCCCGGATGTTGCAAGCAATACCGGCAGCAGCTTTACCCATGTTGGTACGTGATGGGCATGCTCCATGGCGTGATGCTCGGGCAGGATGAAGATAGAATCCCCCCAGAATACGGCCATGTCATGCCCGACAAACAGCTCATAGCCAAGCCAGCCCGAAAAGACAGCCCCTACAGCCAGAACAAACAGCGGCAGCGTCATCACCAATGGCGATTCATGCACATGCGACATGACCTCGGCCGATGCTCGCGGCTTACCGTGGAAGGCCATGATCAGCAGCCGCCAGCTGTAAAAGGCTGTCAGAAAGGCCGCCGCACAACCAAGCCAGAACGCCATATTGCCGACATTCGTATGCGCGGCAAAGGCCGCTTCGAGGATCATGTCCTTTGAATAAAAGCCAGCGAAGAACGGGAAACCGGCGAGCGCCAGCGATCCCACCCACATCATCACATAGGTCACCGGCACCTTGCGCCAGATACCGCCCATATTGCGCAAATCCTGTTCATCCGACATCGCATGAATGACCGAACCGGCACCAAGGAACAAAAGTGCCTTAAAAAAGGCGTGCGTCGTAAGATGGAACATGGCAGCGGGATAGGCTGACACGCCGGCAGCAAAAAACATGTAGCCAAGCTGCGAACAGGTCGAATAGGCGATCACCCTTTTGATATCAAACTGCGTAAAGCCGACCGTTGCGGCAAAAATGGCCGTCAACGCGCCCACGACAGTAATGATATCCAGCGACAATGGCGCATATTCCAGCATCGGCGACAGGCGGCAGATCATAAACACCCCTGCCGTAACCATCGTCGCTGCGTGGATCAATGCCGATACCGGTGTCGGGCCTTCCATCGCATCAGGCAGCCATGTATGCAGGCCAAGCTGTGCCGATTTGCCCATCGCCCCTATGAACAGCAGGATGCCCGCCACTTCCAGCGCCGGCAGTGCCTGTCCAAGAAAACCGATCTGGCTGTCACGCATCATCGCCGCATTGGCAAAAATATCGTCGAACTGGATGGATCCGAAAATCTGATAGACCGCCAGGATGCCCAGCGCAAAACCGAAATCGCCAACCCGGTTGACAACAAATGCCTTCATTGCCGCAGTATGCGCGCTTTCTTTCTTGTACCAGAAGCCGATCAGCAGGTAGGACGCCACCCCGACCCCTTCCCAGCCAAAGAACAACTGCACCAAATTATCCGCTGTAACCAGCATCAGCATCGCAAAGGTAAACAGGCTCAGATAGGCCATAAAGCGCGCGCGGGCATTGTCGTGCGACATATAGCCGATCGAATAGATATGCACCATTGAGGACACGCCGGTCACGACGATCAACATGACCGCTGTCAGCGTGTCAAAGCGCAACCGCCACATCGCCTCGAAATCACCCGACACGATCCAGCGGGCAATATCGATGGTGATCGGCTGGCCGCCTATCGCGACCTGCGCAAAGGCAAAGATCGAAAACAATAACGACAGCAGAAGGCCTGTTACCGTGACAAGCTCGGCCGCCCGGTCACGATGGCCAAGGCTGAGGATGCCGGCAATGATAGCACCCAGCAACGGCAGGAAAACGATGGAAGCGTACATGCCCGTCTAGCCTTTCATCATATTCACATCCTCGACCGCGATCGATCCGCGATTGCGGAAGAACACGACAAGGATCGCAAGGCCGATGGCGGCCTCGGCAGCGGCGACGGTCAGGATGAACAGCGAGAAAATCTGCCCTTCCAGATCACCGTTATAGGCCGAAAAGGCGACCATATTGATATTCACCGAAAGCAGCATGAGTTCGATGGACATCAGGATGGTGATGACATTCTTCCGGTTCAGGAAGATTCCGAAGGCGCCAAGCGCAAACAGGATCGCAGAAACCGCAAGATAATGATTGAGAGAAAGTTCAAGCATGCTCTAGCCCTCACGCTTGCTGGAAGGCACATTGGCGATCGTCCGTGCCCCGGCCCCGACCGGCACATCCACGACCTCGACCGATTCATCACGCCGCCGTGCATTTTGCTGCGCAATGACCTGACGACGCACACCAACGCGGCGGCGCATGGTCAACGAAATCGCCCCGATCATGGCCACCAGCAGGATCAGCCCGGCCACCTGGAACAGATACATATATTTGGTGTAGAGGACATTGCCCAATGCGCGGGTATTGCTGATGTCGGGCGCAGCCGGCAAGGTCACACCGTTAAAGGCATCGCCATAAATCGCAGCCACCAGCTCGAACACCAGAATGCCGCCAACCGCCAGCCCCAGCGGCAGGTATTTCTGAAACCCGGCGCGCATCTCGGCGAAGTTGATATCCAGCATCATCACCACAAATAGGAACAACACCGCCACCGCGCCGACATAGACGACAACCAGCAGCATGGCGATGAATTCAGCCCCGATCAGCACAAACAGCCCGGCTGCATTGAAAAAGGCAAGGATCAGGAACAAAACCGAATAGACAGGGTTGCGCGAGATGACAACCATCGCACCTGCGCCCAGCATGACGGCAGAAAACAGATAAAAGAACAGCGCCTCAATCATCGCGTCGCCTCCCTGCTGACGACAGCGACGACGGTGCGTCGGCTGTGAGATGAATGTCGATTGTCACGCGTCATTTGTCCCCCCTTGCGGCAGCGCCGGTCTAGCGCCACTGCGCATCCGCTGCCAGATTGCGCGCAATCTCTGTTTCCCAGCGGTCGCCATTGGCAAGGAGCTTGTCCTTGTCGTAATAGAGTTCTTCCCGCGTCTCGGTAGCAAATTCGAAATTTGGCCCTTCGACGATGGCATCCACCGGGCAGGCTTCCTGGCAAAAGCCGCAATAGATGCATTTCGTCATATCGATGTCATAGCGTGTTGTGCGGCGGCTGCCATCGTCACGCGGCTCGGCCTCGATGGTAATGGCCTGCGCCGGACACACCGCCTCACACAGCTTGCAGGCGATACAACGTTCCTCGCCATTCGGATAGCGGCGCAACGCATGTTCCCCACGAAACCGCGGCGACAAAGTCCCCTTTTCATAGGGATAGTTGATCGTCACTTTCGGCTTGAAGAAATATTTCAGCGTCAGGAACAGGCCCTTGCCAAGCTCCAGCAGCAGAAAGGAACGCAGATTATTTACCATTGCACCCATGCTAATGCCCCTTGCCTATCCGGCAATCACCGGCAGATTGCCGGTCCACAGAAGGAAACCTGATGTCAGCACGACATAAATCAGTGAAAACGGCAGGAAGATTTTCCAGCCAAGCCGCATCAGCTGGTCATAGCGATATCGCGGCGTGGTCGCCCGCACCCACAGGAACACGAACAGCAGCAGCATCACTTTCAACACAAACCAGATTGGCCCCGGCACAAGGTTCAGCGGCCAGATATCCAGTGGCGGCAACCATCCCCCGAGGAACAGAACAGTTGTCATGCCACTCATCAGGATCATGTTGGCATATTCGCCAAGGAAGAACAGGGCAAAGCTCATCGAGGAATATTCCACGAAATAGCCGGCCACCAGTTCGGATTCACCTTCAGGAAGGTCAAAGGGCGCCCGGTTCGTCTCGGCCAGTGTCGAAATGAAGAATACAAAGAACATCGGCAGAAGCGGTAGCGCAAACCACATACCACGCTGGGCCTCGACAATATCCGTCAGGTTCAACGACCCCACACAAACCAGCACATTGATGATCACCAGTCCCATCGATACTTCATAGGAGACCATCTGCGCCGCCGAGCGCAGCGCACCCAGAAATGCATATTTCGAATTGCTCGCCCAGCCAGCCATGATCACGCCATAGACACCAAGCGAAGAAATGGCGAACAGATACAGGATGCCGACATTGATATCGGCGATGACCAGACCCTCGCCAAACGGGATAACCGCCCAGGCCACCAGCGCCAGTATGAAGGTCAGCATTGGCGCAAAGATAAAGACAAGCTTGTTCGCGCCAGCCGGCAGAATCGTTTCCTTGACCATCAGCTTCAGCGCATCAGCGAAAGGCTGGAACAGGCCAAACGGGCCAACCACATTCGGCCCCTTGCGCAGCTGCATGAAGCCGATTACGCGCCGTTCAGCCAGCGTCAGATAGGCCACCGCAATCAATAGCGGGCCAACCACGATCATGATTTTTGCCACAATCCAGGCAAGCTCTACGACATAGCTGTTGGTCAGAAATTCCATCTCGCTACTCCGCCGCGTCCCGTGTGCTGTCTTCAGCAAGCGCCATCATGCATTGACCCATTGTTTCCGAGGCACGACTGATAGCGCAGGTCATATGAAACCCGTCCAGCGCACCTGAAATCGCCGCAGCATTCAGTTTGGCCCGCCCGCCAAATTTCGCCCATCTGGCACCGGCAATCTCGTCACGCGCTGCAAAGTGCGGCACAGCCTCGATCAGGTCGTCACGCAGTTCGTCAAGCGTGTCAAAGCCCAGATTGATCCCGATACGGGCAGCCATCGCACGGATGATCGCCCAGTCTTCACGCGCTTCACCCGGCGGGAAAGCAGCGCGGCTGGCATATTGCACCCGTCCCTCTGTGTTGACGTAAATCCCGTCTTTCTCGGTGTAGGCAGCGCCAGGCAACACGATATCGGCATGGTGCGCACCGCGGTCACCATGATGACCCTGATAGACGACAAGGGCCTTTGACAGGCGCGCATGGTCAATCTCGTCAGCGCCCAGCAGCCAGACCAGATCCAGCGATCCTGACTCGGCTGCCTTGTACATGCCGCCGATATCCAGCCCGCCACGATCCGGCACAAAGCCAA
>CEOC01031734.1_pt1 | contig 11194 bp, 9 predicted proteins | sample 356191 | NCBI WGS metagenome assembly CEOC01 (sample SAMEA2619952, study PRJEB7988) | marine metagenome | biome: marine biome (ENVO:00000447); feature: deep chlorophyll maximum layer (ENVO:xxxxxxxx); material: "saline water (ENVO:00002010), including plankton (ENVO:xxxxxxxx)" | depth 17 m
GATGCTCGCAAGCAGCGATTCCCCGACGAGACCCCTTACCACTATCAGCCGCTCTCGGCCGCCGCCAACGATTACCGGTGGGATGAGTTTGCGCGGGCTGACCTTAAGGACTACAACCTCGACGACCTCAGCATCTGACTTGCCGGGCGTATGCCGCCGAACCGCAGCCGTTAGTGATTCAAGTAGTTGTTAGCGATTTAACAGTTCGGCCATGATGGCGTTGAACCGAGCGGGGTCTTCCTGCATTACGAAGTGGCCGACACCGGACATCAGTGTTGCCTCAAAAGAAGCGGTTAGGGCCTGTCCTGCGCGGGTGTTGGTGGGGCGATAGTCTGAGTTGATCAGACGAATGGGCACGTCGATGTCCGCCAATGTCTGTTCGACATCTTCGTTATACCAGCGGGCGATACCCTCGAGCGAGCCGATGCCCGCTGCGGGCGGCGCAGCACTCATATCGCGGGCAATTTGGTCAATCAGCGCGGGGTCTGATGTGGGCAAGAAAAAACTGCTGCGCACCATTCCGTCTACCGTGCCTGGAAAATCAGCTTCCATGGCGGCGAGCATCGCCGCAAGTTGCGCATCGGCGTAACGCAGCGACACATCGCTCAGGGTATCGGCACCGATGATCATTTTGACGCGCCCTTTGAGTAGCTTCGCGGCCTCGAGTGCTACCTGCCCACCCATCGAATGACCAACCAGAATGATGTCCTCAAGTTGCAGTGCGTGGGCCACCACGGCGACATCGGCACCAAAATTGGCCATCGACCATTCTTCGCGATTTGTCCCCGAGTCGCCGTGCCCGGCGAGGTCGATGGCAACCACATGATGCGTGGCGGCAAAGAAGGGCAATTGCGCTGACCAGTAGCTGCGATCGCAGTTCCAGCCATGGATAAAAACAAGTGCCGGTGACCCCCTGCCGCCAGACTCGTAATGGATTTGGACGCCGTCTTTAGCCTGTGTCACACCGTGCATCAGGCGCTCTTCGGCCTGCGCGGCTGCGCCTATCAGCAGGCTCACGATGAGCAAAGATCGGGCCAGTCTGTGAGCGACGTTGGCGTCTAAAAGAGATGTCGCTTGCATCGGGTGCTGCTGCCTCGCGGTTCTGAGTCTCGTGCTCATGTCGCAAGCATTATGCCTCACATCCAAATGGCGGCATGTGTGGATTGCGTGTCACCCACCGGCTTATTAAGGGTGCGACGCCATAGCCGCTGAACGGCTCTTTCCCCCGGACTTTGCCGTAGACTGTGTCTGTCTCAACATTGACTGCGCACTATGAACCACGTGCTGAATAGCGACAGGCCCGACAAGGTTGCCTTGGTCGAAGGTGACAATACCTTCACCTACGCACACATTGAGAGCCGCATTGAGCAGTTTGCCAGTGGAGTCCTCGCTGGCCGCAGAGATCTTGAGGAGGCGCGCGTTGCCTTTCTTATTCCGGCCGGCGTCGATTATGTGACGGCACTTCATGGTGTATGGCGTGCAGGCGGTATTGCGATCCCCCTCAATGTGGCTGCGGCAGAATCGGAGTGGGAGCACTGCCTGACCAGTGCGGGGGTGACGCAGGTCATCGCTGATGCGCAGACCCTAGGCAGTATCGAAGGCTTATGCGGTCGCTTGTCTATTCCGATCGGCACGGTCAGTGACAGCCTGGCGGACAGTGTGTCGCCCTTGCCGGTGCTCTCGCCAACGCGACGGGCGATGATCGTCTTTACCAGCGGGACTACCAGCAAGCCCAAGGGAGCGGTGACGACCCACGGCAACATCGCGGCACAGATCGAGACGCTGATCACTGCCTGGGAATGGCAGGAGGACGATGTCATACCGCTATTTCTGCCTTTGCATCATGTGCATGGGATCATCAATGTACTCAGCTGCGCGCTGTGGGCAGGGGCCACGGTGCACGCCATGCCCAAACTCGATCTCCCTGCACTCTGCGCACAAGTTGCCGCGGACACCTTCAGCGTGTTCATGGCAGTCCCCACCATCTACGTGAAGCTCATCGATCATCTCGAGACGCTTGAAGAAGGTGAAATGGAGAGGATCTGCGAGGGGTTTGCCAATATGCGCCTCAACGTGTCGGGTTCGGCTGCCTGCCCGGTAGAAGTGTTTGAGGAGTGGCGGGATCTCACCGGGCAGATGTTGCTGGAGCGCTACGGCATGACGGAGATCGGTATGGCGCTCTCGAATCCCTATCGTGGTGAGCGGCGCCCCGGCTATGTGGGGCAGGTGTTACCCGATGTGGCGGTGCGGCTGGTAGACGAGGAAGGTGGCATCGTTACCGAAGAGGGTACGCCGGGGGAGATTCGCATCCAAAGTCCGACCGTTTTTTTGGAGTACTGGGGTAATGCGGAGGCCACAGAGGCCAGCTTCGCCGAGGGGTGGTTTTGCACCGGTGACATTGCGGTGATCGAAGACGGCTCCTACCGGATTATGGGTCGTTCGTCGGTCGATATCATCAAGTCGGGGGGCTACAAACTGTCGGCCCTCGAAATTGAAAACAAACTGCTCGCGCATCCGCAGATCGCCGAAGTGGCGGTTGTGGGGATCGCGGACCGCACTTGGGGAGAGGCCGTCGCCGCGGTGGTGGCCCTTAAGGGTGACGGTGACATGACCTTAAAGGACCTGAGAGGTTGGTGCGATGGCAAACTGTCACCATACAAAGTGCCCAAACAACTCCGTGTCGTGGGCGCACTGCCGCGAAATGCGATGGGCAAGGTGGTCAAGCCCTCCCTCAAGCCATTATTTGAATGACCTAACTTGAGTGACCCAGCTGCAATATGGGATAACGTTTCCAAGGCGTGAGTCCCGGGGCAAAGAGGTATCCGCTACTGACATGTTCCGCGGGGTACGTATTCGCGTGCATCTGGGCGCCTGAGAGCACGAATTTAGCTTGGCGGTTGTTCAGCGGCGCTCAGCAAACATGAAGGCAAGACCACCGCAATGAAGCAGTTTCTTATCAAAATATCATAGAACGGTTAAGCATCTTGTCCCAAAAAGTTGTAACAGAAAAATGGTTGGTCCGAGTCGGTTTGTGCGCACTGACTCTACTACCCGTGGCACATCTGACCTCACTGGGCGTGATGGAGATAGCTGGGTTTGTTCTGCTGGTCGTTTGTGCCGGTCTTTTTGTCAACGAGGCCATCAATGACGGACTAATCGCTCTGAATCGACTGCGATCTGCGTCAGCTCTGCCCATTCTGGGGTATACCGCAGTGACTTTAATCAGCATCACGCTGATGTTGGAGCATGCTGCTGATCAGCTCTCGGCGCTGCGTGAATTAAAATGGGTGCTTTACTTTTTCGCGTTCGCCTATTTCTTTGAGCGCTACTTTAATACTGCGTGGGGCCGATACCTGCCCGTCTTCGCCGCTGTGATCACAGTAGTGGGTGCCTTCAGCATTGGCCAGTTCCTTTTCGGGATTGAATATCCTCGTCCGGAGTCGGTGTTAGAGCGTTGGGGTGATTACTTCCGTGTCACGGGGTTTTTCAACGTACCGCAGAGTTTCGCGGGAAATTTGGGGATGGCGGTCTTTTTTTTGCTGGGCATGACACTGGGTCAGCACCGAGAAGCCGTATCTGTATCAATGGGTTTGCCTTGGAAATACCTTGTGACTTTGGCGCTCGGTGCAAGCGGTTTGGTCTTAAGTCTTACCCGCGCGGCCTGGGTCGCAAGTGCTGTTGTTGGGGTATTGGCGTTGGGCCGGGTCAGAAAGACGTGGGGGCTTTTATTACTCCTTTGCCTGATGGGCCTCGCAGTCTTGGGAAATGGTTCGCAGACTGTATTCGGCGACCGATTTTCGGGAGAGATTGATCGTAACCAACAGAGCATCGCCCATCGCGAAGCGCTTTGGGAGGCCAACTGGGAAATCGTGAAAGTGCACCCATGGCTCGGAGTCGGGCCATGGCAAAACGTAAAACAGTTGCCGGTCTACTCCGGGCAAAATCAATCAATAACTTCGTCATATATAGGGCATGCTCACAACAATGTGCTGCAAATACTGGCGAGTCAGGGCGCTTTCGCCGCGGTGTTTTATCTCTGGTTTTGCGCCTTCTTCTTGTGGGCTGCGTACTCTGTGTCTAAAAGGGAGAACGTCGACTGTTTGGTGCGAGGTGTAGCATTGGGCAGCCTCTATTCTCAGCTTTACTTTCATTTGCTCGGCTTGGTCGATAGCCCTTTTTTCGATCAGGAAGTGAAAAATATGATCGTATTTATTTGGGCGCTGACCTTTGCTTTATATCAGCGACAGGCGCGTCAGCTCGCCGATCATGTTCAGACTACTCGCTAGCTGCTTGTACCGGATTATGGGTCGTTCGTCTGTCGATATCATCAAGCCCGGCGGCTACAAACTGTCCGCCCTAGAAATTGAAAACACATTGCTCGCGCACCCGCAGATTGCCGAAGTGGCGGTTGTGGGTATCGCGGATCGCACCTGGGGAGAAGCCGTCGCCGCGGTGGTGGCCCTGAAGGGTGACGATGACATGACCTTAGAGGACCTGAGAGGTTGGTGCGCTGGCAAACTGTCATCATAAAAAGTGCCAAAACAACTCCGTGTTGTGGGCGCATTGCCGCGAAATGCGATGGGCAAGGTGGTCAAGCCCTCCCTCAAGCCATTATTTGAATGACCTAACTTGAGTGACCCAGCTGCAACATGGGATAACGCGACCAAGGCGTCAGCCCCGGGGCAAAGTTGCGGCTTTCCGTTTGGCGCCGTCATAAGCAAGTAGTGGCCCCGGGTTAGCATCAGGACCGCGCGGCGGCTTCCTGTGGCGTCTCTGCTCGCGAGAGCAGGTAGTAGGTGAGCGTGGAGAGCAGCAGGGCGGGAAAGACCTCGTGAAGCTCCTGCCGCAACCCAGCAGCAATCCAGAAGAGCAAGGCAGAGATGCCAACAGCCATTGACCAGAGTACGGTGCGAGGCGAGCCGCGTTGCCAATACAGCCCAAATACCACTGCGGGGAAAAAGCAGACTGCGTAAAGACTGCCCGAGAAGATCGTGATCTCGACGATGTCGCCTGGCGGTTTGAGCGCTAGCAGTGCCGCGACGATCGAGAATCCGATGACCGCGGTGCGGGTCCATAGGAGCTCGCCGGATGACGGTCTAAAAGGCGCCACGATGTTTTTGTAAAGCGTGGAGGCGGCGACCAGCAGCACGCTGTCCATCGACGACATCGCCGCCGCCAAGATCGAGACGACCAGAAAATCCGTTGCCCAAAAGGGAAATACCGAGGCATCGTTGACCAACGAGGGCACGATCAGGTCGGTATCGGTGACGTCCGTCAAAATGAGGTGCGCATAGATGCCCACGGGGAACAGGCACCCAAGCACAATCGCCAGACCGATCGTGGCAATCCACTTGCCGCGGAGCACCTCGGCCTCGTCTTTTAGCGCATAAAATCGCGATAGCTGCCGCGGGTCTGCCAACAGCTTCAGCGAACCTGACAGCGATACACCCAGCAACACGGCAAAAGGGATGCCGCCATTCAGCTCAAACAAAAACTGTTTTTCCGGTAACGCACTTAATCTCGAAATCGATGCCACCCCACCGGCGGCGCGGGTCACAAAATAAAATATGACCACGCTGCCCACCAGCATTAGTAGGCCCTGCATGACGTCAGTTCTCACCACCGAGACAAAGCCGCCCACGCAGGTATAGAGCACGACGATCAGCAGGGTAAGCCCCACGCCCGCCTCGTAAGGTACATCGATGAACATCTGCAACAGATGCCCCGCGCCCTTAAAGATGGCCAGCAGGTACAGCAGGCTCGCAAAAACGATTACCAGGGCTGAGGTTTGTACTAGCGGATGTCGGCCCTGATGATTTGAAGTGGAGATGTATCGACTACCCAGAAAGTCCGGAATCGTCAGCGCATCCCACTGCGAGGCGAAGCGGCGCAAAGGCGGGCCGATCCAGCGCCATGAGATCCAGCTGAATACCACAAGCAGGATCGCCATCGTGAACCACGCTACCCCGTAGTCGTAGGCTTTGCCGGCGTGCCCGATGTAGGTGTTGGTTGAGGCAAAGGTCGCAAAGAAAGAAATACCTACGACAATACCGCCCATCTCGCGGTTGCCCACGTAGTAGCCCGCCATGCCGCGGCTGGCTTGGCTGCCGAGATAGGTGTTGTAAAGTAGCGCGCCTGTGTAACCTGCCAACAGAATCAGCGACAGCCAGTGTTGTTCTACCCAACTCATTGGATTTGCATCTTAGATATTTTGGAAACTGTGCTGTTTAGTCCGGCTGCAGACTGAGTTGTTATGCTATCGAATTATGACTTGAGGCAACATATATGGTTCATGGCAGTGACAATAAAACAGGTGTCAAATCAGAAGCTCTCTAGGGAGCGATAGAGAAACACATCCCTAACAGGGTACCGATTAATGGTTGAGAGAAGACAAATCTCATGCTTCGTAATCGTATTTAATGAAGCTGAACGAATAGAACGATGCCTGCAATCTGTTGCTCCGTGGGTGGATCAACTTGTTATTTTAGATAGCGGCAGTGTCGATGGTACCACTGACATTTGCAGGCGTTTCACTGATGAAGTGCACTCAACCGATTGGCCGGGTTTCGGGGCGCAACGGAATCGCGCTTTGGAGTTATGCCGACATGAATGGGTGCTGAATATCGATGCTGATGAGGTAGTGCCTACTGAGTTGAGAACGGAAATAGAAACCCTTATGCGACGCGAAATGATCGACTTCAATCTGGTGAAAATTCCATGGCATACAGTGCTCTTTGGCAAACGGTTGAAGTTTGGGAGATATTCGACACCTCAAGGAAAGCTATTCCTTAAAGAGGGCGCACAATTCAAACAAAGATCGGTGCACGAGACGTTGTTAATACCCTCAGAACACAGCCTTACATTAACCTCAGGGTTGGATCATTATAGTTGGCGGGACTACAAGCATCTCGTTTCCAAGCACATTGAATATGCTGCGCTGAGTGCGTCCGACAAGTACGCTGCCGGGAAATCTAGTAACTTAATTTACGCTTACCTTCGGTTAGTAACGGACTTTTTACAGCAGTATGTCCTGCGATTGGGCTTCTTGGATGGTTGGCGAGGCCTCCTGATGGCGGGTGTGTTAGGACAATATGCATTCCACAAGTATGCATGCCTATGGTCGATGAATCAGCGAGATAACGTGTCGAAAGATACTCACTAATTTTAGAATCCTCTTGCCATGTCTGAACCTATCAGTGTTTTCCTCATTACATTGAACGAGGTAGCACATATCGAGCAAGTACTTGAGAGAGTAGCTTGGGCTGATGAGGTGGTTGTTTTGGATTCTGGCTCCACAGATGGCACGGTTGAAATCTGTAAAAGGATGGGAGTGGATTTACATCATCAAGATTGGTTGGGCTATTCCGCACAAAAGGCCGCCGCGCTTCAACGTTGCCGTAATGACTGGTGTCTGAATGTCGACGGAGACGAGATAGTTTCCGCCGAACTAGCAGAGGAATTACAGGATTGGACTGCCAGCAAGGAGGTTTCGGCCGTTGAGATCTCTATCAATGACTCAATTATGGGCAAGTTTCTAAGCCGATTTTCGCGAAAACGGCGGATCATTCGACTGTTCCGCCGATCGCAGGCGGCTTATCCGACTAACCGTACTGTTCACGAAAACCTGCAAGTCAGTGGCTCCGTTGTTAGATCTAAACATTGCCTGCATCATCTTGGCTATGATGACCCGACAAAGTATTTCGCGAAGCAAATTAAGTATGCTCGGCTGCGGGCTGAAGATAAATTTCGGGACGGCAAGAGCGGCAGTCTTATTAAACTTTGGTTGGTCGGGCCTTTTACATTTTTCCGAACGTTTTTGCTAAGTCGGTTAATACTGTCTGGAAGGGCGGGATTAATTATCGCGGCTGCCGAGACCAGCTATGCCTTCTGTAAAGAAGCACACTTAATTAGACTCAGCCAACAGAAAAGCAACGGTGCCGAGGAATCGCAGCAGTAACGACAGTGAGAGCCTGAAGCTTTTACTGATGACGGCGACTAAAACTATTAGCTGCCAACAAGGCACGCTAGTATTGAGCAGGCAAGTCCCTTGTGTTCCAGCCTCGACTCAATGTCTGATCGATCAGCGAGATTACTTGGTCGGTGGAGATCTGGCTCATCAATGACGCGCCCTTTAAGCGATGCCCCCATAAATACATTGACTCGGTTTTCTTCCTTGCTACAAGTTCTGGGGTGTAGGCGTCGGCGATTGTTGCGTGGTCTCCATAAGGTCCAGTCCGTTTCGGATTGCTATGGGCATAAAGCCCGATCACTGGCGTGAGTTGAGTGGTCGCCATGTGAACAGTGCCTGAGTCTGGGCCGATAACCAATCTGGCGAACCTACAGAGCCCTAAGAGCTCCTTTAGGTTTGTTTTTCCCGCGAGGTTTACGATATGCACCCCCGCTAACTCTTCTATGTCTCTGGCAAGTGCTATCTCCTGTTCTGCTTTGCTGCCTGTAAGTACCACAACCAACCCTCTCTCAACACAGTGCCGAGCGATGGCGGCGTAGCGACTAGGCAGCCAGTTTCGTTCGATGTTGCTGGCACTAGGTGAGATGACTACGTGCCCGCTCTTTCCGTTGAGCCAATTACTAATGTTTGCGATCGCAGAAGGTGGGATGGGTATATCCCACCGGGCTTCAAAGTGGGGAACGTTAATTCCAGACGCAAAATGCTTGAAAACATCAAGCACATGAAAGGCTTCGGTTTCTGGTAAGTGCTCGCCGACAAAGAACCTATGTAGCTCTCTCGCCTTGCTGGCCGGAAACCCAATTTTTCGCTTAGCCTTTACGATTCCGCCGACTAGATTACTTCTTAACGATGTTTGCATTTGCAGCAGGACATCATAAGGGGGCGTGCCGACCATCTTTTTGTGCAGATCCAGATAGCTATTAAATCCGCGCTTTTTGTCGAAAACGACAAACTTGACACCAGAAATATCGCTCACTAGCGAATGCTCGATCCGACCAATAACCCACGTTATGTCAGCGTCGGGATAATGTCTTTGTATCGCTTGCACAGTTGCCACAGCGTGGCAGACGTCTCCTATGGCGGATAGGCGTACAATGCAGATTGATTTGAGCAATTCGTAATTCCGCTGCATGCAATTGACGGAGAGGAGATGCCCCTCGGGGCCGAACACGGTAAAGGATGGTCGACAGACTACATGACGCTTGATATCCAAACAATTCGGGAAAGCCCTGGCCGCTACGTTGTGTTCGACAAAGATCTTGTCTTGAACCCGTCCCGGGAATTTTTTCAACCCGAGTCATGGTTTGATCAAGCAGAACCTCATGTTGAGGGTCGTGGCACGGTGTGGAGGATTAATGCAGGAGAGCAGCAGTGGATCCTGAAACATTATTTGCGAGGTGGTCTTATCTCGCATCTGGTATCAGCGCGGTATTTTTTTACTGGCTACGAGCGAACTCGCATGGCCAACGAGTTTTCGATACTCCAAAAGCTTTATCTTGCTGGACTGCCAGTGCCGCGCCCCGTGGCTGCGTCCGCCCAACGAAAATCTCTTTTGACCTACTCAGGCGCCTTAATCACTGAGTACCTTCCCAATAGTCGGTCGCTAGCATCATTGATCAGGTTAGGCGATTGGGAGAATGCCCCTTGGGAGGCTATTGGCAAAACAATCCGCCGTTTCCACGAGTATGGTGCAATGCATCGTGATCTGAACGCGAGCAACATCTTACTAGTAGAGGGCTGCACTTACCTGATTGACTTTGATAAGGGTAAGCTGGTGGGGCGCCGATCCAAGGCTTCCTGGAAGCAGACTAACTTGCGACGCCTTAGGCGTTCGCTGAACACGCTCTCAGGGTCTACCGCTGCCATCGATAGCGCGTGGAACCGAATGCTCACAGGCTACGGCCGAATCTGATTGAGAGCGGAATAGGCTAAGTCACTGGGCTGTTTTAGTGTGGTGAAGATCAATCGCTTCAGCGACGAGTTCAATATATTCCTCTACCCTATTGGGTAAGTTTCGGTAAGCAGCAATCGTAGCCGCCTCCAACCGATGCCGCGCTGAATCGCCCCCCGATACTGCGGCCCACTTTGAGGCCAATTCCTGCTCGTTTTCCGCTATTTCAAGCGCGCCTCTTGATCTGAGGTATTCCACTTCATCCTTGAAGTTATCTGTATGAGGACCCACGATAATCGCCTTACCGCGTGCCGCAGCTTCAATTACATTATGTCCTCCGTGTTTTACCATTGAGCCTCCCATAAAGATGAGTTTTGCGTGGGCGCAGAAATCATCTACCTCTCCTGTGGTGTCTGCGATCAAGATATCGGTATCGGATGGTGGAATCCTGTGCTCGGTGCGAAGCGTCACTCGTAGGCCGTTTTCTTCGAGCAATCGTGCAATTGAGGCGCCACGTTGTTCGTGCCTGGGAATAATTACAAGCAGGTGATTGTCAGAAGCTGCTCGCCAGGCTCGAGCGATCACAAGTTCTTCACTAGCATGAGTCGAGACGGCAAGGCTAAATTCTATGCCTAACAACGGATGCTCCGGTGTCGCACGCGTTGCTTGGCGTGTCATTTTGATGCTGCCAACCACTGTCGCCCTGTCGAGAGGGCATCCCATGTCGAGGAACCGCTGTCTGTCTTCAGAGTTTCTTGCCCACACTTTGGTGACGGTCTGCAGCGCCCGACGGTAAAAGAGCCGTAAAAGGAAATTGGCCTGATAAGTTTTGTTGCTGATTCGGCCGTTAATAATATGAAGCGGAATGCTGTGCTCTGCGCACTGAAAGTAGAGTTCTGGCCAAAGTTCGGTTTCAACAATAAATGAAACAGCAGGCTGATAATGGCGAAGTAGCTGTCTTACTGACCACGCGTAATCAAGGGGACAGTAATGGATTGTGACGCTATCCCCCCATTTTTGAACAGCGAGCCTGTATGCGTCCGGGGTATTACATGTGACCAACACGCCATGACGAACTGCCGAGTTGATTAGCGGCATGGCCAGTCGGATCTCCCCTACTGATGCCGCGTGGAACCAGACTGGCGCAGGCCGACTCCCTATACGATATAGCCCAAATCTCTCCCGAAAATACAGTTGTCCCCCAGAACGCGCCACCATCTGTTGGATAGACCACAAGACGATCAAAGGGGTCAGAAGTAACCAGAGTAGTCTATAGGCAACCAATGTTTTTTTTCAGCTATGAGGCTGATCCCCGCAGGTGTGAGGTATTTGGA
>CEOC01033014.1_pt1 | contig 11171 bp, 9 predicted proteins | sample 356191 | NCBI WGS metagenome assembly CEOC01 (sample SAMEA2619952, study PRJEB7988) | marine metagenome | biome: marine biome (ENVO:00000447); feature: deep chlorophyll maximum layer (ENVO:xxxxxxxx); material: "saline water (ENVO:00002010), including plankton (ENVO:xxxxxxxx)" | depth 17 m
CCAGCATCATGAACGTCTAGTCCAAGCCAGTGCCCAACCTTGTGCATATAAAAATCTTTATGTGCGCCCGCTTCGTAAAGCTCATCTGGATCACCTTTAAGAATGCCTAAATCAACTAATCCGCGTGTTATTACCTTTTCTGATATTATCTGCGGTTCCATAATGTTATTGCCTGAACGGACTGCTTGGATTGCTTCTTGATTGGCTTTATAGACGATATTATAAATTTCGCGCTGTTCCGTAGAAAATTTTCCATTAACAGGAAATGTTCTTGTAATATCAGATGCATACATCTCATATTCACCACCGGCATCAACAAGGATTAGTTCTCCGTCAAGAAGTGGTTGATTATTTTCAACATAATGAAGTACACATGCATTTTCTCCGCCAGCTACAATTGGGGTATAGGCTGGAAACCTGCTGCCTCTTTTTGCAAACTCATACAAGTATTGTGTCTCAACGTCTTGCTCTGTTTGGCCAGGCTTAATTGTTTTCATGATTTCAACATGTGCATCAGCAGATATTTCACATGATTTTTTTAATACATCAATCTCTGCATCATCTTTGATAAGTCTAATATTTCCAACCAATGAAGTAGAATCTACCATATCGATAGTTTTGCTGTGCCTTTCTGCTGAGTTTGCAATATTGGTCCATTCAATAACTTTTTTATCAAAATCCTGATCTTTTCCAAAAGCGTAAAAAAGCTTCTGCTTGCCTTTTAGTATCTCAGGCACTTCTTTGTCTAGGTCTGAATTATTGAACGCTTGATCAAAAAGATAATCTTTTACAGCACCTTCAGGCCCTGCTCTATAACCATCCCATATTTCTTTAACCTTATCTTTCATGGGAACAAAAATTATTGAATAGATATTATTATTATCATTTACTAGCACCATTACAGATGAGGGCTCAGAAAAGCCTGAAAAATAATAAAAACTGCTGTCCTGTCTAAAGGCGTAAGCAGTATCTGAATTTCTATACTTACTTTCAGCACCTTTCAATATGAGAGCTGAGTTATTGGGAATAACATTTGTTAAACGCTCTCGCCTATCTTTAAAAATATTTTTTTCCATGATTTATTTTACTCTTTTATAAAACAAACTTCCCTATTTATTCCATAAGAATTAAACTAAATTATGGAAAATAATAATGATTCGCTTTTACTCTTAGAAAAAAAGCTAGATGAGCTAATTGCTAGATTTGAAGAGCAGAAAGGTATTATAGATTCCTATATTCACAAAGAAAGAGAGTGGAAAAAAACTAAGTTACTCCAAACCAAGGAAATACGTTCACTCAATGAACACATTGAAAAGGTGAAAACAGGTGGCTAATATAGAAACTGTCCAGCTTAGAATTTTTGGAAGAGACCTTACCCTTTCTTGCCCTTCTGATGAGAAAGAACAATTACTTAAGTCTGCTGCTTTGCTAAACGAAGAATTAGACAAGATTTCTGATAAACAAAATGCTCTAGTTATTGCCGGATTAAGTCTTGCAAATATGGCTATTAATGGAGAAGGGTCGTCTGAACAAGATAATAAAGCTAACGCAGGAGAAATTGATAATTTAATCAGAAAGATAGAATCTGTATTATAGAATTACCCTTCAACAATCTTATCAACTAATTTATAATTGACTCACATTCTGGTTCACATGCTAATGTATCAATAAATTTGAACCGATACTTATAAATAGGTGATATTCCTCTTCTATTGTTGTGCAGTACCTAATAGGGAAGCCTGATTTAGAATGATATTCACCACCTGACCTTTCGGTTCAGGTAAGATGCATGGCGGTGATCTGGTTTGTTAGCCTCGGCACAATTTATGTTGAAAAATCAAATACGAAAATCACTTGTTGAGCAGGGGCTTGCTCTTTCTAATAAGGCTGTTCAAGAAAATAACAAAAAAATTCAAAAAAGAGTGATAGATAACTTTGAGCTCTCTTTAATGAAAAACATCTTAATGTATTTCCCGTTTAAGCAAGAAATAGAAGTTAATCTTATATCTGAGGAACTAAAAAAATTCTCCAATGAAATTTATATGCCTAAATTGTTATCAAATAAAAAAATGGTATTTAATAGATTTGTTGAAGGTCAGAATCTAACAAAAAATAATTATGGCATTCTTGAATCTGATAGCGAAGTTTACCTTGAACCAGTTAAATTTGATGTAATGTTCATACCTTTTGTTGGTGTTGATTTGAATGGTTTCAGGCTGGGCTATGGTGGTGGTTATTTTGACAGAGCTCTTTCTGATATCAATCATCATAAAGTAAGACCATTAATAATTGGCTTAGGTTATGAATATCAATTATTAGATAGCAATTTTGCTGAGCCTCATGATCTTCGATACGACAAAGTTGTCACCGAGAGTCGTATACATATATATAACTAATATATACAATAGCCGCTTACATCATGCATAGGATTCTTTATTTTCTTTCTTTTTTTTCTTTAGTTGCTCTGGCTGCTGAGAAAATAGTTATTGATGGGGATCTTAGTGAGCCTGAGTGGGAAAATGCATTTATTACAGATAAGTTCTACCAAACAAGTCCTTATAATTTAGAAGAAGCTAAAAATAAAACATCTGTATATATATTTTCAAACAAGGACGGAATTTATATAGGCTTTATTAATGAGCAGAGTAATTCATCAATGCTTTCAAACAAAGGTCTAAGAGATGAAATAAACTCACTTAGTGATAAAAACTCTATCAATATAGATTTTGATGGAGATGGTAATAAGGCATATATTTTAGCTGTAACTTTAGGAGATTCATTATTTGATGCCATAAAAGTTCAATCTGGAGGTTTTACAACAGACTGGGATGGAGATTGGATAGCTAAATCACAAAAATACGATGGCTACTGGGTCTCTGAATTCCATCTGCCATGGAATGTTGTTTTAATGAGTCAGCCTGATGGATTGAAGCGAAAAATAAATTATTCAGCCCTGCGCTATAATGCTAGTGAGCAAACCTGGGTGAGCAGCTCAGGAACCATGGCAAATAGACCAGAATTCTTTCAGAAACTTGATTCACTTGAAATAGATAACTTTACAAAATCTAAGATTGATTTTTTCCCTTATCTGTCATCAAACTATAATTCAATAACGGATTTAAAAGAAAATAAATTTGGTGCAGAGCTTTTTTATAATTCAGGAAAAGGGAGTCAGGTTAACTTAACTGTTAACCCTGATTTCGGTCAGGCCGAAAGTGATGATGTTGTTATTAATTTTTCTGCGCAAGAAACTTTTTATTCAGAAAAAAGAGCTTTCTTTAATGAAAATCAATCGCTTTTTAACGTTAAACACTATGATAGATATTCTGTAATTAATACAAGGCGAATAGGAGCAGCTCCTGAATATGATTGTGATAACTCAGACAATCCAATTGCTTGTGAAGATTCAAAAAAGAATTATTCTGATATTGATTTTGCTGTTAGATACACACAAAAAACTAAGAATGCAGAATTTGGTTTCTTTGCAGCAGAAGAGGCAGATGAAAACTTTTCAATAGGCAGAAATTATTATGCGTTTAGGTCAAGAACAAAAATAGGCCAAAGAACTATTGGTCATATGATCACTCATGTTCAAGATAAATTTAATAGCACTAATTCAACAGTAAATGTTATTGATTATGTAAATGTTAAATCTGATAAATTAAGATACTTCACGGATATTCTTTTTTCAGAAAAAGAAAATAAGTCGCATATGGGCTATAGATCACAATTCTCATATCAGCCATCTAATCTTTCATACTTAAGTGGCAGTATTTTGTATTTTGAAGATGGCTTTCAACTAAATGATTTTGGGTACCTTAAAAGATCGGACTGGCTTCATCTGGGCGTAGGTGGAGGAATAAAAAAAATAGATTTTGCCAAAGAATCGCTAATTGACCAGATTGATAGCAGCGCAGATCTTAATTATGATGCTGACACTAGCGGAAACTCAAATCCGCTAAGGTTAGATCAAAAAAATGAGATTATTTTCAACGATACATCCAAACTCAAAATTGAATTCGGGCATAGAACTTCTGGAAAAAATACAACTATTACAAGAAAAAATTCAGCTTTCCCGTTTTTAAAAATTAAACAAAAATCAAATGTGACTATAGATTTTGAGGCAAAAAATTATCAGTCGTGGACTTATGACTGGAGAATTAGTTTTGAGAATGGTGAAAAATACGATTCTTGGGACTCTGAGGGTTATAAAAGAGAATTTTATAAGATAGCAGGCTCCTATTTCCCAGCTGATAATCTTAAGTTTAGCGCGCAGTATAGAATAAGAAAAGAAAGTGAGTGGCTTAATTGGATAGATAATAATAATTTTGGCTCATATAAATTAGAACAAGACACCCTATCATTTGATATGAATTGGTTTAAAGGGAATAAGCATGAAATTAGATTAAAAAGCCAATTTGTTGCATTGGATGCAAGAGATCCAGTTAGTCTTATTTCTGATGGCCAAGGGTATTTATTTAATTCAGATGCCCAGCTTAATCCATTTAAAAAAGGTGTTGCTTCTTTTCAGATAAGGTACAAGTATGAATTTGCACCTCTTTCATACCTATATTTGGTCTATTCTAGAGGCGGTGATATTTATGAGGAAAATGGTGATATGTCAAAATTAGATACATTTAAGCAGCCATGGAATGACGCAGATAATGAAATTTTTTCTTTAAAGTTTAGATTAAAGTATTAGTTACTTAAGGAAATCTCTATAAGCTCTATTATTCGTTTCTTCGCAAAAAATTGTGCCTGTGTTTTTAAGATGTTTTACAAGTTTAGACTTATTGGCATTTATGTCCTCTATGCCAATCAATATTTTTCCAAACGCAGATCCTAGATTTCTATAATGAAATAATGAAATGTTCCATTTATCTCCAAATCTTTCAAGAAAAGTAAGAAGCGCTCCAGGTTTTTCAGGAAATTCTCCTCTAAATATTCTTTCGTTATTTAACCCTTCCCCCTTAAGTCTTCCTCCAACCATATGTCTTAGGTGATCATTAGAGATTTCATTCTTAGTCACATCCTTAGAGGTGAAACCTGACTTTTTAAGTTTATTTTTAATAGTTTGAAAAGATTTATCTGATTTCGTTCTAATTCCAACTAACACATAAGCTTTATCTAAATCTGATTTTCTGTAGTTAAACTCTGTGATTTGTGAATTACCAAAAATTCTTGAAAGTTTAAGGAAACTTCCAGGCTTTTCAGGGATTTGAATGCTCAATATTTTTTCTCTATCTTCACCAAGCTCAGATCTTTCAACAATAAAACTTAATCGTTGAAAATTAACATTTGCACCACTGCTAATTGCGAGCAACTTCTTGCCTTTAACTTTTTTTGAATATGTTTTTAGCCCAGCTAATGCTAAAGCTCCTGCAGGCTCAGACAAGACTCTAGTATCTTCAAATATATCTTTTACTGCAGCGCATACCTCATCAACACTCACGGTAATAACTTCATCTACGCATTCTTTGATTACCTCAAAATTATTTTTTCCAACCTGTTCAACTGCCACACCATCTGCAAAGAGCCCCACTTCTTTTAATCTTACTCTTTTATTAGCTTTAACAGCCTCTGCAAGACATGCAGAATCCTCAACTTCAACCCCAATAAGTTTAACTTTCTTTCCCTTTTGAGATATCCATGCGGAGACACCGGCAAGAAGACCCCCTCCTCCAACCGGAACAAAAATAACATCATACTCCTGATCAGATTCTAAGATTTCTTTACCAATTGTGCCCTGGCCGGCAATTGTATATTTATCATCAAACGGGTGCACAAAAGCAAAGTTATTGTTTTTAGCAATCTTTTTAGCTTCTTTTACAGCAGCATCATAATTGTCTCCATGGAGAAGAACCTTCGCTCCATGTCGTTTTACAGCCTTTACCTTTATTTCTGGTGTTGTTATTGGCATAACAATTAAGCAATTAATTTTAAGTTTTTTGCATGAAACAGCAACGCCTTGGGCATGATTGCCTGCTGATGCAGCAATAACTCCAGCATCTTTTTGCTTTGGCGTTAAATTTACTATTTTGTTATAAGCTCCACGATTCTTGAATGAAAAAACAGGTTGTAGATCTTCCCTTTTTAAATAAATCTTATTTTTTTCTTTTTGAGATATATTCGGAGCAAACGTTATTGGTGAGTTAATAGCAATATCATAGACTGATGCCTTCTCAATAAGATCTATATATTTTTTAGAGCTGTTATAGCTTCCAGTTTTTTTAATTTTTATTCTCAACGTTATTTTTAAAATGTATTTTTCTTGTATTATAACTGCATGAGCGGCTCAAAGATAAATGTTGCTAAACAAGCAATTGAATTTCTTCATAGAAAATTATCCTCTGAAATGATTCTGGGCATAGGAACAGGCACAACTGTTAATTTTTTTATCGAAGAATTAAAAGCATATAAGCATCTATTCAAAGGTGCTGTCTCCAGCTCAGAAAGATCTACTGCCCTTCTTAAGGAAGCAGGCATCATTGTCTATGACCTTAATAGTATTAGAGAAATAGCTTTTTATATTGATGGCGCTGACGAAGTTGCCGATGATAAATCATTAATAAAAGGCGGTGGCGGAGCTCATACTAGAGAAAAGATTGTTGCATCAGCATCTGATCATTTTATTTGTATTGTGGATGAATCAAAACTTGTTAAGCAGCTTGGTAAATTTCCTTTGCCTATTGAGGTCATACCCGAAAGCAGAAGTTTAGTATCTAGAAAAATAGTATCTATGGGAGGGACCCCAATTTATAGGCAGTCCTTCGTTACAGACCAGGGAAATCAAATAATTGATGTTAAGGGTCTTGATTTGTCTGATAGTCTAAAAATGGAAATGGATTTAAATTCGATTGCAGGTGTTGTGGATAATGGAATATTTGCAATAAACAAGCCAAAGACTGTATTTGTTGCCTAAAAAATTAAAGTAAAGATTCTATTCTAGATAACAGCTCTAATGAATTTGGTTCAATCTTTTTGTCAAAAGTGTCTGTTACGACACCCTCTCTTGAAATTAAGTATTTATTAAAGTTCCATGTCGGAGATACACCACTTTGAGCTGAAAGTTTTTTATAAAAAGGATGAGCTTTTTTTCCTGTCACCTTTGTTGTTGCAAACATTGGAAATTCAACCCCGTACTCAGTTGAACAAAACTCTGCAGTATCTTTTTCATCTCTGTATTCTTGAAAGAGAAAGTCTCGTGATGGAATGCCTAAAACAGTAAACCCTCTATCTTTATAATTATCATATAAAGCTTGCAGGCCTTCATATTGATAAGTAAATCCACATCTACTCGCAACATTAACAACAAGTATTACATCATTTTGATATTCACATAAATTCAAGCTTTCAGCTGAGTCTAGTTTTCTAATATCGGTATTTAGCAATTCTGAGCATGCTAATGATGGGAATGATAAAAATAAAAGTAAATAGATTTTTTTCATATAAATATTTAAATAAGTTAATTGCTTAGACAGTCGGAGTAATAGCTAATACTGATGAGACGAATAGCGTTACTAAAAATAAAACTTCAAATGTGTCTTTAAACTTATTCATATTATATCTTAATTTGCTTTAAAAATCTTGGAGGGCATAGGGGCCCTCCAAAAATTTCAGAGGATTCAGCAACCTACTTTAGGGGGGAGAGAATTGCTGAGAGCATCATTATAAATATTTATAATCAATTATCAATACTTTTTATAAATAAAAATTAATTTTTTTTATGTATAATGCAAAATCAACATTAGGGGAAAAAATGAAAGGAAATGTCTTATACGAAGTTATTAATAACGTTGCTGTCTTAACAGTTGATAATCCTCCGGTTAATCCTTTAAGTGAAGGGGTTCGAAATGGCGCTTATGAAGGAATGGTTAAGGCTGAAGCAGATCCAGATGTAAAAGCAATTGTAATAACAGGCAAAGGAAGAGCATTCATAGCAGGTGCTGACATATCAGAGTTTGGTGGGGCTGGAGAAGGACACAGCCTTAATGATGTTTTCAAAAAAATTGAGTTTTCAACTAAACCTGTGGTAGCAGCAATTAATGGCTTGGCACTAGGAGGGGGTTTAGAGACTGCTCTCTGCTGTAACTACAGAATAGCCTCCAAAGATGCCTTTGTTGGGCTTCCTGAGGTCAATTTAGGGCTACTACCAGGCGCAGGGGGTACACAAAGACTTCCGAGACTTATTGGCCCTGCAGAAGCATTGAAAATGATTATCTCAGGATCACATATCTCAGCAAAAAAAGCCTTTTCTTTAGGTATTGTTGATAGTTTATCTGATAATGTTGTTGAAGATTCAATAAAATTTGCCCTAGAAAGAGCTGAAAGCGGCGATTCTCACCCAAAAGTTAGAGATTTAAACGAAAAAGTCATCGAAGCCAGAGGCTCAGAAAATATATTAATAGAGGCAAAGGCATTAGCAGCCAAAACAAGAAAAGGACAGTTTGCACCAGGACAAATTATTAAATGTGTTGAAGCATCTATCCATTTGGATGATTTTGATGAAGGCCTTAAAAAAGAGGGTGAATATTTTTTAGAGTGCCTTCTCCACCCTCAAAGAGAAGCAATGATCCATATCTTCTTTGGCGAAAGAGCTGCATCCAAAATCTTGGATGTTCCTAAAGATACAGAGGTAAAGAATATTAAGAAGGCAGCAGTCATTGGATCGGGAACAATGGGTGGAGGTATTGCTATGTGTTTTGCCAATGCTGGAATTCCTGTACATATTATTGATCAAGATGCTGACAATCTTAAAAGAGGTATGGGCGTCATAGAAAGCAATTACGAGTTTATGGTAAAAAGAGGCAGAATAAATGAAGAACAAAAAGACTTTGTCCTTAGCCTAATAACATCTGGTCTAGAGTACAAAGAGATTCATGACGTAGATATAGTTATTGAAGCAGTATATGAGAATCTAGAATTGAAAACTTCAATATTTGAGAATCTTGATGCAATAGTTAATAAAGAAGCTATATTGGCTTCTAATACATCTGGTCTTGATATAGACTCATTAGCTGCTGCTACAGATAGGCCTGATAAAGTAGTGGGTACTCACTTCTTTAGTCCTGCGAACATCATGAGATTGCTTGAGGTTGTAAGAGGTGAAGATTCAAGCCATGAAACATTGGCAACAATTATGGCTCTTGGAAAGAAGCTTAAAAAGGCATCTGTGGTTTCTTTAAATGCTCCGGGTTTCATTGGCAATAGAATGCTTTCAGGTTATACAACGCAAGCTAATATGCTTCTTCTTGAGGGAGCTCTACCTCATCAGGTTGACCAAGCCCTAGAGTCATTTGGCATGAGCATGGGACCATTTAGAATGCTAGACCTTGTTGGTCTTGATCTAGGCTGGAGAGCAAGAAAGTTGAGCGATAGAGATGCTCCTCTTGCAGCAAAAATTGGTGATGAGCTTTGTGAACAAGGAAAATTTGGGCAAAAAAATGGCAAAGGATTCTATAATTACAATGAAGGCTCCAGAGCACCAATTCCTGCCCCTGAAAATGAAGAAATATATAGAAAAGTTTCATCTGATAACGGAATTGAAAGAAGAGAGATATCTGATGCTGAAATTGTTGATAGATGTATATTGTCTTTGGTTAATGAAGGAGCTCAAATTCTTTCAGAGGGTGTAGCACAGAGAGCTGTAGATATGGATGTTGTTTATATTAATGGATATGGCTTCCCTATTTGGAGAGGTGGCCCTATGCACCATGCAAATACACTTGGTCTTCAAGAAGTGGTTAAGAGATTAAATAAATATAAAGATCTTACTGGTGATACATCATTTACGCCAACTAAACTACTTTTAAAACTGTCAGAGGAAGATAGCAAGCTTGGAAATGCTCCAGATGGTAATGAAAGAGAAAAAAAGCTTAGCTTTAAAAGCCCATCAATAGGTAATAAGAACTTCTAAAAGGATGATTTAGGTAAAAATATCGACTTTTGTTCCTTTTTTTATCATACTATATAGCTTTATCACATCATCATTAAACATTCTAATGCAGCCATGCGAGGCTTTTGTTCCTATTAAGCCTTCCTCATGGGTGCCATGTATATAAATATATCTATTGTACGAGTCAATGCCCTCCCCGCTATTCAAGCCAGGTTCTTCTCCGGTAAGCCATATAATTCTTGAGGTTACATAATCATCTGAAGAGTCAATATGTGAATCAATAATATCAGCCTGCCTCTTAGTATTGATTCTTGATATAAAAATAGTGTTTTTTGGTGCATTTTCACCAATCATTGTTCTAACAGAATGCTTTCCTATTGGTGTTTTGAATGAATTAGCCTCACTTCCTTCACCGTATTTTGAGGATGAAATAGCAAAACTATGTGTTTGAGTGTTATTTTGGATTACATATAGTCTTTGTTTGCTAATATCAATCTCAATTCTAAGGTCCTCAGAAAAAATAAAATTTGTAAAGAAGCATAGAGTTAAAACAAATATTTTCTGCATAAATTTATTATAACGCATATGCCTAAAATTAAGCTTGATAGGATTAATATCATTCCATGACCAAATTTTGCATAAAATGAGGGCTCATCAATAAATTGCAATGTACCATTTAGCACACCTCTTTCACCCTTGGATAAATTAGCAACAATTGTTCCATTATTATCAATTATAGCTGAAATGCCATCATTTGCTGATCTTATTAACCATTTATTATTTTCAATTGCTCTGACTCTTGCTATATCTAAGTGCTGATATGGGCCAATAGAATTTCCAAACCATGTATCATTTGAGATATTAACTATAAATTTAGAACTAATGTTGCTTTTTCTTACAGTTTCACTAAATGCAATATCAAAACATATAAGGGGACTAATAGTGATTTCGCCTTTTTTCTCTAATTTAAAGGGCATTTGTGTACTATTTCCCTTGTTTACATATGACATTGGCATATCAAAAAATGATATTAGGCCTCTTAATTGCTCACTAAATGGAATAAATTCTCCAAAAGGAACTAAATGTACCTTATTGTATATATGATTATTTGATAAATTTATCATTGAATTGAATAACTTCCCTTTCTCAAAGCTCCATGAGCCCATAATAATATTTTCAGGAACATTTAATCTGAAATTAGTAAACCTATTATCTTGATAAGAGTAGGGAAGTTCAGCTTCTGGAAGTAATATTAATTCAATATCCTCTGGAGTTT
>CEOC01041716.1_pt1 | contig 11159 bp, 12 predicted proteins | sample 356191 | NCBI WGS metagenome assembly CEOC01 (sample SAMEA2619952, study PRJEB7988) | marine metagenome | biome: marine biome (ENVO:00000447); feature: deep chlorophyll maximum layer (ENVO:xxxxxxxx); material: "saline water (ENVO:00002010), including plankton (ENVO:xxxxxxxx)" | depth 17 m
CAAATTGTGAATCTACTTGACAAAGATGAATCTATGATAGAATATGTTGATGACCGTCCTGGTCATGATAGAAGATATTCGACTAATATTGGTAAGATTTCTACTGAACTCAACTGGAAACCAAGATTTAATATTGAAGATGGACTCAAAAGAACTATCGAATGGTATGAAGATAACAGAGATTGATATCCCAGGTGTTTATGTATTTGAAACACCTAAGTATAGAGACAAGCGTGGAACATTTACCGTTCCATTTAATCTAAAAGAATTTAAGGAAGCAACTAATTTTTACGCCGACTTTGTTCAGGATAATCTTTCTACTTCAAAGAAGGGTGTATTGAGAGGTCTTCACTACCAACTTAAAAAACCTCAAGGTAAACTTGTTAGAGTGATCAAGGGATCTGTGCAAGATGTTATTGTTGATATACGACAGAAGTCTCCCACTTTTGGTAAATCTTTCTCTATCGTTCTATCGAGTAAGAATAATCTTTCTCTCTGGGTTCCTCCAGGTTTTGCTCATGGATTCTTATCTTTAAGTGAAGGGACACAATTTTTTTACAAGGTAACTAATGACTATAGTCCAGAAAATGAACGAACTCTACTCTGGAATGATCCTGAACTTAATATTAATTGGCAGACTGATGATCCTATTCTATCTGAAAAAGATGTTGGGGGTAAAGTATTGAAGGAATGTACATTTGCATAAAGTAAAATAAAATGTTATAATTATTTTTTGATTGATATGAAAAATTTAGCGTTACTTTTTTGCTCAATAAGACCTAAACAACTTAATGAAGAAATTTGTGACTTTAGGGAAGAAGAATATTTAGTATCTCTTCAGCAGTTTAGAAGAATTATTCCAAAATCATTTGATGTTTACATTTGCGAAAACACTGTTGATGATCTTGACACTTACAAAAATAGTGAATTAAAAAAATTATTAAAGGATTCTAAACTTATTTTAGTAGGTAAAGATAATAATGTTGGAACTAAAAATAAAGGAATGGGTGAATTGGTGCAACTTAAATTTGCATTAGATGCGATTGATACTAGTCCATATGAAAATATATCATATGTTACTGGTAGAAGATTTTATACCTGCCCTTATGTTTTTGAAAGGACGGAATCAATGTCTAAATCAGCATTATTATCTAACCCAGATTTTGTCTTTTTTGATGGTAGAGTGCTGGAGTCATATAAGCATAATTGTTTTAATGATATGTTTTTTTCTATGAAAACTCAGATTATGAAAGATTATGCTGAATATAGTGTAAATAGAATGCAATATAATATTTCAAATTCTATTGGTTCTGAATACAATCTATATAATTTTGTCGCTGAAAATAATCTTGATTATGAATGGTTAGAGTGGTTGGGTATTGTTAGAAATGCATGGGATATAGATGGAAATAAAAATAACTTAAATAACTATCACATTTGCTAAACATTATGAAAATTAGAGATACAGTATTACCAGTTCTTCGTCCAGTTGGTGGTGAAGAAGAAGTCAATGCAATTAGAGAATGTATTGAAAGTGGATGGTGGGGTAAAGGACCTAAAGTAGCAGAGTTTGAAAAAAAGTTTGCTAAGATGGTGGGAGCAAAGTATGCCGTTGCAGTGAACAGTGCTACTAGTGGACAAGATCTTGTTCTTAAAGCGTTAGAAATTAGAGATTGTGATATTATTAACCCCACAATTTCTTTCATGACAACTGCTGTTGTTCCTCTCTGGAATAATTGTACTTCCAATATCGTTGATGTTCTGGAAGATACTATGTGTCTGGATCCTGAAGATGTTCGCAAGCATCTGAAACCAAACACAAAGGCTATCATCGCGGTTAATCAGGCAGGAGCTCCTGCACCGATTGATGAAATTCGTAAGTTCTATGATGGTTTGATTATTGAAGACTGTGCTCATAGTTGCTATACACCTGGTGCAGGTATGCAAGGTGATGTTGCGGTATGGTCATTTCAAGCAGTGAAGACGATGCCTTGTGGTGATGGTGGTATGATTACCACAAATGATAAAGAACTATATGAGAAACTAATTCCTCTCACATGGTTGGGCATTACCAGCACATATTCTCGTGTTAAGAAGAATGATGGGTTGACTGGTAAACCTGGATATTCTTGGGACTATGAGGTTGATGTTCTAGGATATAAATGTTACATGATTGATCTTCAGGCTGCAATTTGCTTGGAACAGATGAAGAAACTTCCTAAGCATCTTGAGTGGCGTAGGCACATTCAGAAGTGTTATAATGAGGGACTTGCAGGATTGATTCGTCCACCAGTATGGTCTGAAACAGTACAGTATTACTGTGCTCGTGTTCCTGCTGCGGAGCGTGATGATATGATTGACTATCTTGCCGATAAGAAGATTCATACCAGCGTTCACTTCAAACCTCTTCACAAGTATGATATTGTGAAGCAAGATCGTGAGTATCCTGTTGCCGATCGTGAGTGGAAAAAATTACTCAGTCTTCCCTGCCATCCGGGAATGACTCAAGAAGATATTGATTATGTAATCTACTGGGTTAAGAAGTACTATGATGAAAGAAGTATTGTTTCTTATGATGGTAAAAAAACTGTTTATCATGGAACTATTGTGACTGAGGATTGATATGTATTTGGATAATTATAAAATTGAAGGAACTGTAAATTTTGATGCCAATCCTTGCTTTGGAAATCCAAATACTTTTCCAAATTTTCAAGAAAAACTACAAGAATTTAAGGATCTTCTGAAAGATCTTGTTGCTAACAACGAGTCTAAAACTTTCTACAAGTTTGGTGATGGTGATTACTTTTTCCTTAAGAAGCAGGGAGTTGGTAGTGCCTCTCCTGGTCGTAGGGCACTGAGTAAATCATATAGTGATATTGAGCATGAAGACTTTGTAAAAGGTTCTAAGTTGTGTGATTATTATACTTGTGAAATCTACCCAGAAAATATTTTAAAATTTAATGAATCTATTCCTAATATAAAGATTGATTATCCTGCAGAGTATGGATATGGACTTGTTTCTAATAAATGGATTCTTAAAGAGTTTTCTGGAAAAATTGGATTGATTGGTGCCGACACTAAATTAAATATTATTCAAAATATTATAGAAGCACCACAATATCAGGAGTATCTTGGTATTGAAAAGTTTGAGGATTATATATCCTTACCACAAAAGTTTGCATGTGATGATCTTCTGGCAACAGAAAAAATGGTTGGTGAACAACTTAAAAATTCAACTTCTAAAATATTTTTAATGGGTATGGGACACGTTAAGTCTGGTCTAATACATAGACTTAAGAAGTACACTGATGCCGTATTTCTTGATGTTGGATCGTCGATTGACGCTCTTGCTGGTATAATTGATATTAATCGTCCTTTCTTTGGTGAATGGACCAATTATCAAATTGATGAACAAAATCTTTATACAGATGTTGACTACTTACAGTATAATAGAAAAGGAAAGCACATTTTACTTGAAAGGAATGATTGATGGAGACTCAAATGATTGATAAAGATAAGACTTATCTTATTACTGGCGGTGCTGGATTTTTAGGTACTGAATTAATTTCAAGACTTCAAAAAGAAGGTTGTGAAAATATTGTAACAATCTCTAGGAATGAAGGTAAATTAGTTTATCTTAAAGAAAAATTTCCTCATGTAAAAGTAATTCCAGGAGATATTTCAGATCCCTACTGTGCAGAGAAAGCAGTTCAAGGTGTTGATGGTATTTTTCATCTTGCTGCATTTAAGCATGTTGGTTTAGCAGAAAAAAATGTTCGTGAATGTGTTCTCGGAAATGTTGTAGGAACAATGAATTTTCTAGAGTTAACTAGAAAGTATCCTATTGATTTTATCTTAGGAATTAGTACTGATAAAGCAGCTCAAGTTAGAGGTGTATATGGTGCAACCAAACTTCTTCATGAGAGATTGTTTACTGATTATGAGAATCTTAATCCAAATACAAAATATAGAACTGTAAGATATGGAAATGTTCTATACTCTACGGGATCAGTTCTTTGTAAGTGGAAGGATCGCATTCTTAATGATGAAGAACTAATTGTCACTGATCCAAGTGCAACTAGATTTTATTGGTCTATTGAACAAGCAATTGATCTTATCTTTAACTGTCTTCATAATGCTACTGATTCATCTCCATATGTCCCTGAGATGAAATCTATGGCAGTTGGAGATTTGATGGAAGCTATGATCCGTAAATATATGCCTGAGGGCAACCAGAGAAAAGTTAAAGAGATTGGACTTCAACCTGGTGAGAATCTTCATGAGGTTATTATTGAAGGTGGTCCTACGTCTTTTGATGTTGATAGATTTTCAATTGAAGAAATTATGGAGCTTGTTTGATGAAGATTGCAGGATTTTGCTCCAGCCATGACTGTTCTTATTGTATCTTGGAGGATGGTAAACCACTTATTCATAATGAATTGGAAAGATTTACTAGAGAAAAAGAACCAATGGGTGATGGTATCCAATTCATGTTTGATAACGAAAAGGATGTGAGTGACATTACACACTTTACTCACTGTTTTGATACATGGAATGGTGGAATCACACAACGTTTTCCAGAAACATTTCAGCAAATGTCAAACATTGTACAAAAGAATGGTGGGAACTATTATGTTCCTGGGCATCATATGTCTCATGCTGCAAATGCATTCTTTTCAAGTAATTATGATGAAGCATTAATCTTTACACTAGATGGTGGTGGTAGAGACTTTGGTCCTAATGGTGAGATGATTATTACTGCCTTTACTGTGTGGGAAGGAAAGGGTAATAAAATATCAGAAGTTGAGATTACTGATTATGGTAATATTAATATTGGTGGTCTTTGGAGTTCTGTTACTGAAAAGGTTTTTGGTTTATCATCAGGATATCCAAAAGGCAATCAGGCAGGAACTATCATGGCAATGTCTTGTCTTGGAAAACCAAAATATGTTGATATTTTCTTAAATTCAAATATGATCAACACAAGAGTTGATTATGAATATCTAAGAAACATAGCACAAAAAAATGAATCAGATTCTTTTGATGTAGCAGCATCTCTTCAACTTGCTACTGAAATCTATACTAAAAATCTTTTATCAAAATACATCAAAGTATATCCACAATATAAGTATTTGTGTCTTTCAGGTGGCGTAGTCTTAAATTCAGTGATGGTTGGTAAGATATATGAATGGTTTCCACATATTCAGGGAATTTATATTCCTCCAGTACCATATGATGCAGGTCTTTCAATTGGTGCAGCTCAATATGTTTGGCATCATATCTTGGATAACCCAAGAATTGTTTGGGATAAAAATAAAACACCTTATCTTGGTAGGTGCTACACAAAAAATGAAATTGTTGATGCATTGATAGAAAGAAAGGATGAATTGAAATATAGGTATTCTGATGATGATGAGATTGTTAGTCTTCTTATTAGTGGAGACAATGTAATCTCAATATTCAATAAACAATCAGAGTCTGGAAGACGTGCCTTAGGTAATAGAAGCATCATTGCAGATCCAAGAAGTAATAATATGAAGGATGTGCTTAATAAAAAAGTTAAGTATCGTCAATGGTTCAGACCATTCGCTCCATCGATCCTGAAGGAGAATGTAAGTGATTGGTTTGTAAGAGATGTATCAAGTCCATACATGACAAAGGTTATTAAATTTAAACCTAATGTTGTAGATAAGGTTCCTGCCGTTGCACATTATGATAGCACCGCTAGATTGCAGACAGTCACTAAAAAAGACAATCCATGGTATTATGGATTGATTGAAAAATTTTTTAAAAAGACAGGTGTTCCTATTATTCTTAATACCAGTTTTAATGATAGAGAACCAATTGTTGAAACACCTAAACATGCAGTTAATTGTTTCCTCAAAACAAATATTGATTATCTTTATTTTCCCGAATATAAAATCTTAGTGGAGAAAATTTAATGAAAGTTATTTTAGTTGGATATGAAGGAAGTAAAAAAATTCTTTCAACAACATCATTTCTTTATGATAAGTATGTACCAAAAGAATTTGAAATATTTTATTTAAATTTTGGTAAATTTGATGGTGAATTGAAGACTGGCACCTATGTTTCATTAGATGATGAACAAAAAGGTGGTAGTTCCTCATGGGCAAGATATATTATTGAATATCTTAGGAAATTGGAAGATGAATTCATTATCTTTTCATTGGATGACTATCTTCAAAGTAATCATATGAATTATGATGCTTATAAGAATGCACTTGATTATATGAAAACTGATAAATCTATCGGTTCATGTAAAATGAGTATTGGTCCTTCTTACAGACTGAATGATTATGATAAAATTGATGATAAATTATATCTTTTAAGAAAAACAGCAGGGTATTCTGCTACAACTCAAATGAATATTTGGAGGAGAGATTTCTTGATTGATATTTTATCAAGAATTTCATCTCCATGGCAGTTTGAATTGGATGGTTCCGCTTTCATTAGTTCAACACAAACAAAAATCATTGGATCTCTTGATGTAGTTTTCAATTATCCTGAACCATCATCTATTTCATCTAGACATCCTGGTCAAATTTCTGTCCTTGGAAATAAAAAATCTGATGTTGAAGAATGTATTGAAAATGGATATCTAGATGAAGATGAATTAATCATGGGTCAATGGGTTGGTGCTGTGAGATCATATTCTGATTGTAAAGATGATCCTTATGATGCTCTAGATGCTTGTCCATCTGGAGAATATGACTACTACAAACTATTGCTTGACACTTGCTTATCATAATATGGATCTTTACGTACAACTGAAGGGTGGTCTTGGTAATCAAATGTTTCAATATGCAAAAGGATTGTCTGTCCTTGAGCAAGCTCCACAATATACAAACTTAATTCTTGATTGTAGTTTTTATGATGGACAGGAAAGAAAAATTATCAAGAATGGTCTTACTGGGAGGAACTTTGATCTTGATATCTTTGATCTCAAGTATAATCGATGTGAGGATACACCACCAGGTGGACACATGCTTGAGGGATGGTTTCAAAGTATTGAAGAATTTGATAATGTAATTGATGAAGTAAAAGAAAATTTTAAATTTGCAAATAAGTTTCCTGATAATATTCAAAATCTTTATGAAGAAATAAAATCAAAAGAGAATAGTGTTTCTGTTCATATTAGAAGGGGAGATTTTGTTTCTAATCCAACTGCTGCATCATTTAATGCTCAATTGGGTTCCCCTTACTATAGTAAGGCAATGAATATTCTTGAAAAGAATAATAAATCAATTCATTATTATATTTTTTCTGAAGATATTGATTGGTGTAAAGAGAACCTACATAATATTACATCATATCCAATGACTTTTGTGGATGATTCTTATTGTGGTGATAGGGATTCTGGGCATTTTTATCTTATGCAATCTTGCAATAATCACATTATTGCAAACAGTACTTATAGTTGGTGGGCTGCATTTTTATCCAATTCAAAAACAACTATTGGACCTAAAAAATGGACAAAGGAAATGAATGGATCTGATATTATGTTAGATGATTGGATAATCATATGAGACTTCATATAATTGGAGACAGTCATACTGGAGCATTTAGAACTATAGGGGCAGTAGATATCTCTGCTCCTCCACAGTTTACAAGTCCATCACCTGATGAAGCACTTATCCTTACAAGTGTTGAGTCGGGTATTTTCATACACTATCTTGGTTCAATGACAGCATATAGAGTGGGGAGAGATAAACTTTCTGCTTTTAATCTTAATGATTACCATGTAAAACCAAATGATAATGTATGTTATGTCTTTGGTGAAATTGATTGTAGGTGCAATGTTCATAAACATTTAAATCAAACTGTTAGTTATCAAGACAATATTAACTATTTGGTTGATGAGTATGTAGACACAATAAAATTAAATCATAAAAAATTTGATTTGGGTAAATCAATAGTGTATAATGTAGTGCCTACTGCAAAATATAATAGTGTATCACATTGGAATCATGGAAATAATCCATATCTAGGAAGTGATGACGAAAGAAAATATTACACTCTTTACTTCAATAAAAGAGTTAAATTAAAGTGTAAACAATTTGGAATTCATTTTTTTGATGTGTATGATAAATTTATTTCTGATGACGGATTCATGAAAGAGGATATATCACATGATGGATTGCATGTTGATCCACAATCAAATTTAGTTAAGGATATACTTTCATCTCATATGGAGAAGTTATGATTAATTTATGGTATGAAAATTCTTATTGGAATCATACGGGTGGCAGAGTCAGTGGTCCAGAGAAAGTTGTAAAGAATACTGTTGAATCACTGATTCAAGAGGGAATTGAATTCTCAATCAATGAAGATGTTCATCCATATAATTTTTTAATTCAATATCAACACCTGAGTGCTCATAAAAAACATGAACTATTAGATCATGATAGTTGTGTTATTGGACCACAAATTTGGTTGTTTCAGGATGATGTATTAGGTAAATTTTTAGTAGAAAATCCCCAATTTTATAGAGCATTGATAGCACCATCTGATTGGGTTAAGAATAAATTTACAACAAAAGTTGGATTACCGTCAGAGAAAGTTGCTGTTTGGCCTGTTGGTATTGAGGATTTATCTAATTATGATAAAAAGGTTGGTGAAATTGAATGTTTGATTTACTTTAAATCAAGATCACCTGATCAATTAAATCAAGTTCAAACTTTTTTAGACTCTAAAAATATTACACATCAAGTTATTCAGTATGGTAATTATTCTGAGGAGCAATTTATTGAACAAGTAAAATCTTCAAAGTTTTGTTTTATACTTGATAATACGGAGAGTCAGGGAATTGCAATTCAAGAAATTATGTCAACCAATACGCCATTGTTGGTGTGGGATGTGAAGGAATGGAACTATTTGGGAGAACAATTCAAAGTTCCCGCTACATCAGTTCCATATTGGTCAGATAAATGTGGTGAAATATTTTATGATGCTGATGAAATGGGGGTTGTATTTGAGAAGTTTTATGCTAATATAGATAATTATAATCCAAAGAGTTTGATTGATTCTGAACTTTCTTATGGTGTCACAGTAAAAAAATTGATTGGAGTTTTTAAATGAAAAATAACGATTGGGGTTGTATACCCCAACATACAATTGATCCATATGTTGAGATTTGTACTGAAGCAGTAGAAAATGAATCTACCTTCAGTAAGTTCAAAAAAGATCCAAGATATACTTCAATTCTGGAGCATGTAAGTCCAGAACAGGGAAACAAATATATTGATGGCATCTCTCAGTATGATATTGATGAAGATTTGATTAATAAATTTAAAGAAAATGATACTGTAGGTGGATCATCTTTAGTAAATTACGACAAACCATACGGCAGTATCTCTCCATCTACTCTTAGATACATTAAGAATTCACTTGATATTTCTTACTTTTACGGGGAAGGACAACTTAATAAAATTGTAGAAATTGGTGGTGGATATGGTGGACTATGTAAGTCAATCAGTTGCCTTTGTGATTTTGATCAGTATCACATCTATGATATTGATGCTGCTTCAAAGTTGCAACAAAAATATCTTTCTCAATTCAACATGGATAATATATTTTTCCATACTGAAATTGATGAGATTAAAGAAGTTGATCTTGTAGTTAGTAACTATGCTTATTCAGAGTTGAATGGTGATTTGCAGGAACAATATTATGAGAAAGTAATTAAGAATGCAAAGAAAGTCTATATGATTCTGAATAAAGGTGAAGTTGATAGAGAAGTTTTTCTAGAGAGGGCGAGGAAAGATTTTAAAGTAAAAGTAGAACAAGTTCTTGATTTCTGGCCACCTAATGGTTACCTGTTTTATACGACTATGACTAGAAAATGAAAATTTGTATTTTAACTATTGCAACCAATAAGTATCTTCAGTTTGTAGAGAAACTGTATGAAGATATCTCTAAAAAATTCTGTCCTGGTGCAGAGATCAATTGTCTTCTATTTACAGATCATGAAATAGAAGAATCGAGTGATAATGTTAGAATTCATTATATCGACCATGAACCTTGGCCAATGCCTACTTTGAAACGATATAACTACTTTGTGAAAGAAAAGGACTTTATTCTTGAGCACGATTATTGTTTTTACTTTGATGCGGATATGCGTATCGATGGATTAATAGAGGCAGAAGAAGTTTGTGGTGATCTTGTTGCAACACGTCATGGATATCAATCACTGTCTGATCCTGCATCACAAACATTTGATAGAAATCCTAAATCTCTTGCTTATGTCCCTTTTGATCAAAAGACAGTTACTTATTATGCAGGTGGATTTAATGGTGGTAAGACTGAGGTCTTTATGAAAATGGCAGAAACTATTGCAGAGAGAGTAGATAGAGATCTTAAAAAGAATGTTATTGCTCTCTGGCATGATGAAAGTCATATGAATAGATATCTGATTGATAATCCACCCACCTTAGATCTTGACCCGACCTATTGTTATGCTGAAGAGTTTATAGGAACTGATTACCCTCATCAACCTGGAAAAATTATTGCATTGAAAAAAAATCACAATGAACTTAGATCTTAGAGAAATTCCTGTCATCTATATCAATCTTGATCGAGATGTTGAAAAAAAAGAAAAAATAGAAAAAAATTTAAAAAGTCTTGGATTTAAAACAGTCGTTAGATCTCCTGGATATCTTCATCCCACTGGACATAGAGCAGGTTGTTCTATGGCACAACATATTGCATTGAAAAAGATTGATCCTCCATTTATTATTTTGGAAGATGATGCTACTCCATCGAATTTTACACCAGAAATAGAAGTTCCTGATGATGCTGATGCTGTTTATTTGGGTGTTTCTTCTTGGGGAAGAATGAACGGTCATTCTGGACCTTATGTTCAGTATGATGAAGTTGACAATGGATTGTTAAAAGTCTATAATATGTTGGGAACACATGCTATTTTATATCTTAATAAGGAGTATGTTTCTGTTTCCACCAAAATAGCATATCATCAATATAAAACTGAAGGGTATATTGATGTTGGTTTTACAGATATTATGAAATATTATAATGTGTATGCCTTTGATAATCCAATGTTCTATGGTTTTTCAAGTTTTGATGGAACATCGAATAAAATGACTTCCTATCCCACAATGGAATGTTTTAATTATAATAAA
>CEOC01004413.1_pt1 | contig 11122 bp, 9 predicted proteins | sample 356191 | NCBI WGS metagenome assembly CEOC01 (sample SAMEA2619952, study PRJEB7988) | marine metagenome | biome: marine biome (ENVO:00000447); feature: deep chlorophyll maximum layer (ENVO:xxxxxxxx); material: "saline water (ENVO:00002010), including plankton (ENVO:xxxxxxxx)" | depth 17 m
ATATCTTGAAGATAAGTGTGGGGAAAATTGTTGTTTAAAAAATTGTTTAACATAATCCAATTCAGATTTTAAAATTTTACCATCAGCTTTCATTACTGCACCAGATAGAATTAACAAAGCAGTGGCAAAATCATTTTGAGTAAGTTTAGATGAATAATAACTAGCGTCGTTTGAATAAGTTTTGTTTGTGAATTTAAAACCTGAGGAAGTACTGTTAGCTGAATTAAACCTATCAAAAGTCGAACCAATGAAATAACCCAGAAATGCACCAAAAAAACTTCTAGTGGCAAAAAAACCTAGTATTCCCCCTATTAATCCTCCTATCCCTATAGACACGTTATATTAAATCAAAGCTTCTTTCAACAAATTCAGTTAAATCTTTTCCTTTTAACATTCCATGAGAGAGCAAGGCTAAATCTAAAGATTGTTTAGCTAACTTTTTTTGTTTTTTCCCTTTGGAATCAATTATTTTTGAAATCAACGGGTGATTTGTATTAATAACTAAATTATACATTTCAGGCATCACCCCCATCATATTCATTCCTCCTCCACCTGCAGCTTGTTGTTCTTTCATTCTTCTCATAAACTCACTTTGAGTTATTAAGACTGGTTTTTCGGTCTCACTTAGACTTTCAATTTGAACAGTATATTTTTCTTTTTCAGAAATATCTTCAAAGATTGGTTTAAGTAATTCCTCTTGCTCTTTGGTTAATTTTGAAGGAATATCTTCTTCCTTTGCGATAATTTTATCAATTGTATCTGCATCAACCCTTGCAAAAGAAACTCCAAAATCTTGCTCTGCTTTGGAAATATAGTGAGAAGACAAAGGACCATCCATAATTAAAACATCGTAACCCTTAGAATAAGCGGATTCAATTAATGAATGATGTTCGTCCTTATCATGAGAGTATAAGAATACTAACTTTTCATTTTTGTCTGTTTGTGCAGCTTTAACCTTTTCTTTATACTCTTCAATAGTAAAATATTCATTTTTTGCATTTTTCAGCATACTAAAAGCTTTCGCTTTCTCATTGAATTTTTCATCAGTTAAAATTCCATACTGGATAAATACATTAATGTCATCCCATTTTTTTTCAAAATCTTTTCTATCTTTTTTGAACATTCCTGATAATTTATCAGCTACTTTTTTAGTAATATGGTTAGAAATTTTCCTAACATTACTATCGCTTTGTAAATAAGATCTAGAAACATTTAAAGGTATATCAGGTGAATCAATGACACCATGTAACAAGGTCAAGAACTCAGGAACAATATTTTCTACAGAATCTGTAATAAATACCTGATTACTATATAGCTGAATTTTATTTTTTTGAAGTTCTATTTGATTTTTTAGTTTGGGAAAGTATAAAATGCCCGTTAAATTGAATGGATAATCAACATTCAAATGAATATGGAATAATGGTTCTTCTGTAAATGGATATAATTCACTGTAAAAAGATTTGTAATCCTCTGGTTTTAAATCAACAGGCTTCTTTATCCAAGCTGGATGAGTATTGTTTATAATATTAGGAACTTCAACACTAACTTTTTCTACATTACCATCTTTGTCTTTTTTGCCTTTGGGATCATCAATTGATTCTTGTTTGGTTCCAAATTCAATATCAATTGGTAAAAATTTACAATACTTATTTAGAATACCAGAAATTCTGTTTTCTTCTAAAAACTCTTTGGAATCTTTATCAATATGCAATACAATATCTGTTCCCCTACTTTTCTTTTTGATTTCCTTAAGCTCATAAGTGGGATCACCATTAGATTCCCATTGAACTGCTTTTGAACCTTCTTTAAATGAAAGCGTTTTAATTTGAACTTTACTGGAAACCATAAATGATGAGTAAAAGCCTAAACCAAAATGGCCGATAATAGACTTAGGATCTTTGTCCTTATATTGTTCCAAAAACTCTTCTGCTCCAGAAAATGCGACTTCATTAATATATTTGTTAACTTCATCTTGAGTCATACCAATTCCATGGTCTCTAATAGTTAAGGTTTTTTTCTTTTTATCAAGAATGACTTCCACTTTTAAATTACCAACTTCTTGCTTTACTTCTCCTGCTGATGATAAAGTCATTAATTTTTGAGAAGCATCAACTGCATTTGAAACCAACTCTCTTAAAAATATTTCAGTATCTGAATAAAGAAACTTTTTTATGATTGGAAAAATATTTTCACTTTGTACGTTTATAGATCCTTTTTGCATTTTAATATTATTTGGTTCAAATAAAACAAACAGTATGCCAACAGTTACAATTCATAAATTTATGACATAATGTCTTATGATTAATGAATTAAAACTATATAATGTAAAATTGTCATATAGGATACAGACAAACAATTTCATGTTCAAAAAATATATCGCTGCACAATAACTAAAAAATACTATTTGTTAAAATTGTAGAGTGAAAACTTTTCAATTTATAAAAAACCGATATTTCTATTCTTCAATGGTATTGCTATTTACACTATTAGTTATAGATGATACTACGTTATATAAACTTTATAAAATGAAAAAAGAGCTCAATAATCTTCAAATAGAAAATAAAAAAAAAGCAATCGAAATTTCTCTTATTAAAGAGAAAACAATTCAATTAACTTCAAACAAATTTGCTCTAGAAAAATTTGCTAGAGAACATTATTTAATGAAGAAAAAAGATGAGGTGATTTATGTTTTTGAAGATTTAGAAAAACTTTCAGATTTCAAATAATCTTGTAAAATAATTACTGCTGATATCTTGTCTACAGTTTTTTTGTTTTTTCTTTTATTTTTTTTTAGTCCACTAGAAAAAAGCACTTGTTTAGCAATTTTAGATGTAAACCTTTCGTCATATAGTTCCACTTTAATTCCACTATACATTTTGGTGATTTTTCTATGAAAATTATAGATCAATTTTGAAGAATCTGTAAAACTACCATCTAATGATTTAGGTTCACCAATAATAATTTTAACTACATCATTACTTTTTAGATAATTACTTAGATAGCTAAAAATTTCGTTAGTATTTACAGTACTCAATGACAAAGCTATAAATAATGGTTCTTCAGCATAAGCCAAACCAGTACGTTTTAAGCCATAATCAATAGATAAAATTTGATTCACTTTACAAAATTTTATTTTTAATACGTTTTTTGTCAAAAATCATCACCAAGGAAATTAACAGCAATAGAAAACCTAATATTTTATACCTTACCAAACCTCCTAAAACAGGAATAGTTAAACCTATAACTGTGTACAACATAAATACAAATAAAAGGTTAAATAGCAGTACGTTTAAATTTGCTATTTGAATTTTTCTTTTAACTAAAAGAAATAAAATAAATATAAAAAATAAGAGATTTTCAAAAGAAGCTAAAGTAAGTAATAATGAACCCTCCAAAAAATTAAAAGGCTTAAAAAAAACATTAGAAACAGCTTTTAAAATAGATTTAATAAAATTGGTAGATGATTTACCAATTTTTGGTAATTGATAGTAGCTTCCAGCTTTTTCAAAACTATCTAAAAAGTAATATTTAAACTCTGAATTTGTTCTGAGAGTATCATTATTTAAATCTGAACTAAAGACCTGATACTGAAGTCCAGGTTTTGCCTTAAATAAAGTATTTTCTGTATTTAGATTATTCTGATAATCAATTTTTGAAATTTCTTTGATTGGGTTAGTAAATCTTACTAATCTAGAAATATTTTTATTATTAAACTGTAAATAATAGTAACCACCTACAGCAACCCTTACCTGTTCTGTTCTTTTACTATTAAGCATTTGATTAACTTGGTTATTAAAGTTTTCAGAAAAATTAAATAATGAAGCTATAAAGAAAAGAAAAACAACATACTTTACAATAGTATGATTATTAGTTTTTGAGGGAATTAAATACAATAAAGTAAGGGGTATTATTATGATAAATAAATAGTATTTAATTGTAAATATTAGAAAAAATGAAAATAATAATACTGCTGCATTCCGATAGTAATTCTTTGATAAATTAAATAAAGAATTGAAATATAGTCCAAATGCAAAGAACAATAAACCCTCTTTTAATAATCCTGAAGACCAAATAATTATTGATGGAGTTAAAAATATAATGACTAAATAAATTTTTAAATTTTTAATAGGAATAAATTCATAAAAAGATTTAAAAATCAATAAGCACCCTATTAATGATATAAACGACATTATTAAAACATGAGAATTAATATTTCCAAATGAAAATATCCTCACGATTGCATTAAATTTAGTGATGGTTCTGTGATTAGAAAATGTGACATTAGAAGTTTGTGTAAAATTTGAAAATTCATGAGATTGTTGTTTCCAATGTAATGTACTATCAGTATAAATAGCTAACTGAGGGTTATTATCATTTATACCAGTAATTAATTGAAAAAAATGTAAAGGGTTATTTTTTAATGAATGGTGTATGTATTTACTATCATCAAAATATTTATAAATATCAGATGACTTTCTATCTTGATAATATTCAGAGTAAATGATATTTAAAGATATTCCAACAAGAATTTTTAAGACAAAAATTGCACTAAGAATATTATGACTTATTACTCTATAGCTATTTAATTTTAGCCTTCTCAGGAAAAACAAAAAAGCAGACAAGTATAAAAAAAAGAATAACCAACTCATTAAAAGTCAATTTTAATAACATTATTCTTTTTCATAATAATTATGCTTAAATAAATATACCATAAAATTTATTATAATATTTGCAACATGAACTTAAAGAAATTAATCGATAATGCCTGGGATAATAGATCACTTTTAAAAGACAGAACAACCATAAATTCAATAGAGACTGTAATTAATTCACTTGACAAAGGAGAAATCAGAGTTGCAGAAAAAATTAATAACGAATGGGTAACTCATGAATGGATTAAAAAGGCAGTAGTCCTTTATTTTCCTACCAGAAAAATGCAGACCATCGAAATTGGTCCATTTGAATTTCATGACAAAATGAAATTAAAATCTGATTACTCAAATAAAGGAGTAAGAGTAGTTCCTCACGCAATTGCTAGGTATGGATCATTTATAGGAAAAAATGTTATTATGATGCCATCTTATGTAAATATCGGAGCTTATGTTGATTCCGGAACAATGGTTGATACATGGGCAACCGTAGGTTCATGTGCTCAAATTGGTAAAAATGTTCATCTCAGTGGAGGTGTCGGAATTGGTGGAGTATTAGAACCATTACAAGCTTCTCCAGTCATTATTGAAGATAATGCATTTATTGGTTCAAGATGTATCATTGTTGAAGGTGCAAGAGTTGGTAAAGAGGCTGTATTAGGAGCTAATGTTGTAATAACAAAGTCTACAAAAATTATCGATGTAACACATTCTAAACCAGTAGAATATAAAGGTTATGTACCAGAAAGAAAAGTAGTGATTCCAGGAACTTTTAAAAAATCTTTTAAAAGTGGTGACTACCAAGTGCCTTGTGCTCTTATTATTGGGGAGAGAAAGGAAAGTACAGATTTAAAAACTTCTCTTAATCAGGTTTTAAGAGAGCATAATTTGACTGTCTAATCTTCATAACAAATTAATTTAAATAGATGAAAATAGGTTTCGATGCTAAAAGAGCTTATCAAAATTTTACTGGTCTAGGTAATTACAGTAGAGATTTAATTGAGAATTTAATACAAGACGCTCCTGAAAATCAATATGTTCTTTTTGCACCTAAAAATTCTGAAAATCCAAGACTCAATTTTATTTCAGAACACGGAAATATCTCTTCTGTCTTTCCTGAGAACAAACTCAACAAAACATTTAAAGGACTTTGGAGAACCATCAATATGGAAAAATCTATCATTAAAAATGAAATTGATCTTTATCATGGATTAAGTAATGAGATTCCAAGAATTAGAAATAAAAATATTCCATATGTAGTTACTATTCATGATTTAATCTTTAAGAGATTTCCAAGAAATTACAGAACAATTGATAGAAAAATTTATAATATTAAATACAAATATGCTATAAAACATTCAGACTTAATTATTGCGATAAGTGAACAAACCAAAAAAGATATTATAGAATTTTATAAAATAGACCCTGATAAAATTAAAGTTGTATATCAAAGTTGTCATAAAAACTTTAGAAAAAATCACCTCCCTGAAGAACTAAAAACTGTAAAAGAGAAATTTAACCTACCTAGAGAATTTTTATTAAACGTAGGTACTATTGAAACTAGAAAAAATTTAATTTCTGTTATAAATGCTATGGATCTTATGAAAATTGATATTCCGTTAGTAGTAGTTGGCAAAAAAACTGCCTACATGAATTTCTTAAAAATTCAAATTAAAAAATTAAATTTTGACCCTAATAAAATTATTTTTTTGGATGATGTTTCTATGTATGAGTTACCCATAATATATAAACTTTCATCATTATTCGTTTACCCTTCAATATTTGAAGGATTTGGAATTCCGATATTAGAATCTCTTTACTGTAAAACCCCAGTAATTAGCAGTAATGGTAGTTGCTTTAATGAAGCTGGTGGACCTTACAGTAAATACGTAGATTCTGACAATAAAGAAGAATTTGCTTTTCAAATTGAAGAATGCTTAACAAATGAAAAACTTCGAAATGAAATGATGGAAATGGGCTTAAAACATGCTCAAAATTTTGACCCAAAAAAACTTTCTAAAAACCTCACTGATGCCTACCAAAGTTTATTCTAAAAAATTATTATCTAAAGAACTAAATACTTTGATAGATGATTTAAATAATGGAGGAATTATTATTTACCCTACAGAAACTATTTGGGCTATTGGCTGTAAATCAACATTAAAAAAAAGTGTTGAAAGAATTTATTCAATAAAAAACAGATCTGAAACATCTCCTTTCATAAATATCATTGATAGTTATTTAAACATATCTAAATATGTACATAATATTGACTCGGAAATAATTAGGATTGCTCGTGAAATTGATAACCCACCAACTGTAATTTATCCAAATTGTAAAAAAGAATTTAACTATCTCTCAAATGCAAAAAATGAAATAGCATTTAGGGTTACACCCAACAAACAAATAATTGAAATAATTAATGAGTTAAATGCTCCACTTATATCAACATCTGCTAATATAAGTGGTGATGATTTTCCAACAGATTTTAATAATATTTCTTCTTCAATTTTGAATGCTGTGGATGTTATTCTTAAATTTGAAATTGAATCTTCTGGCAAACCATCATCAATAATGAAAATCAAAAACGGTGAAATTGAATACCTCAGGAAATAGTTATATCGATTTATTAAATCCACCAACAATTTTTAAGACTATATCTAAAATTGCAGATCAATTAAACCAACCTGTATTTGTTATTGGAGGATTTGTAAGAGATCAAATCTTAAAGAGAGAAACTAAAGATATTGACATAGTCACCTTAGGAAGCGGAATTAATTTAGCTAAAAAAATTAGTAAAGAATTAGATTCAAGCTCAGTTAAAATTTTTAAAAATTTTGGAACTGCCATGATTTTAGTTGACGATATAGAGATTCAATTTGTAGGAGCTCGAAAAGAGAGCTATAAATCCGATTCAAGGAATCCAATTGTTGAAAATGGCACTATCGAAGAAGACCAAAATCGTAGAGATTTTACCGTTAATGCTTTAGCTATCTCTTTGAATAAAAATAGTTTTGGAGAATTTATTGATCCTTTTAATGGACTAATTGACTTAAAGAATAAAGTACTAAAAACTCCACTAGACCCTGATATTACATTTTCAGATGATCCATTGAGAATGATGAGAGCTATAAGGTTCTGTTCTCAACTAGATTTTAAAATAGAAGATATTACATTAGCTGCAATCAATAAAAATATTAATAGAATTAAAATTGTAGCTCAAGAGAGAATAACAGAAGAAATTAATAAAATAATTTTAAGTAATCAACCATCAGTGGGTTTTAAACTATTAGAAAAAACAGGATTATTAAAAATTATATTTCCAGAATTTCAATTACTTAAGGGGGTTGATATTAAAGATGGTAAAGGACATAAAGATAATTTCTACCATACACTTCAAGTATTAGACAACATTCTCCCATACAGCAAAGATAATCTATGGCTAAGATGGTCTGCATTACTTCATGATATAGCTAAACCCAATACAAAAAGGTTTAACCCTAAACAAGGTTGGACATTTCATGGTCATGAAGATAAAGGAGCAAGAATGGTTCCTTCAATTTTCAGAAGACTAAAACTTCCTCTAGATAATAAAATGAAATACGTTCAGAAGCTTGTTTTATTGCATTTAAGGCCAATTTCCTTAACAAATGACAGTATTACTGATTCAGCCTTAAGAAGACTTTTATTTGACGCAGGAGAAGACCTGGATGACCTCATGAATCTTTGTAAGTCTGATATCACATCAAAAAACAAAGAAAAAAAGAATAAATATTTAAAAAGATTTGAAACGGTCAAAGAAAAACTAGTTGATCTAGAGGATAGGGACAAGATAAAAAATTGGCAGCCACCAATAGATGGAAAAGAAATTATGTCAACATTTAAACTTAAACCATGTAAAGAAGTAGGTTTATTAAAAGAATTTATAAAAAATGCTATTTTAGATGGGGAGATAAAGAATGATTATCAAGAAGCAAAAAAATTTATGTTAACAAAGGCTAAAGAACTTGGAATAAATGAATAGTAAGGGATTAAACATTAGAGTTGTTGCAGATACACAAGAGGATATTTTTATAGATTTTTCTATTAGTAAAAAATGCAATTTTAGTGATATTCATCATTTTTTGATTTCAAAATTCAATCTTAATAAACTAGAGCTTTCTTCATTTTATTACAGTAATGATAGTTGGGATAAAGGAGAAGAAATTACGCTTATGAATATGAATTTTGAAGATGAAAATAACATAAAATTTATGGATATGGTCTTTCTTAAAGACGCTTATAAAGAAGGACATCTTAAGTTCTTATATGTCAATGACTTTTTAAATATGAATATCTTTTATTTAGAGATTCTTAAAGAAGTTGAAATCGAGGATGATGAGAAAATTAATATCCTTCACCAATTAGGAAAATATGAAACTAATAATCAAATATTAGATGAAGAAATCGTTCTAGACGATAAAAAAGATGAAATAGACGATATTTTAAATGAGTATAATGAAGATGATTTTAACAAATTTGAAGAATTAGACGAGGATCTTTATTAAATATATCCTCTACATTAAACCTTTGTTTTTTCGAATTATCCATTCTAAAAAAGGAAAAAACAATAACAAAATCAGCCATTTATAATTTATAATATCTTTAGCTTTTTGCTCTAAATGTGCTTTATTTTTACTACCAGCATTAAGGATAAGTTTATTAATTAATTGATCTAAATTTGAAAGAGAATAACTTTCACCATTTTGATTAATTGCTGAAAGATTTTGGAGATTGGCGACTGTATTCATTTTTTCTCTTTGTGAATTGACAATAGAAAAACTTCCATTCTTAGAAATTTTATTTTTCAATCCATCAACAGTTACTTCATAATTATAATCTCCAATAGAAAGTCCTTCTAAATTTAAATCATAGTAATTATTTCTTGGAATTAAATTTTTAAAAAACTTCTGTTCGCCTTCCTTAGCATAAGAAAAATTAATATCTACATCATTGCTAATCTCCATTAGTTCGTTATAGTATTCTCCATATATATTAAGAGATTGGTCAACAAAGTTCTCTTTAGGTACCATAATATTTAACCTAGATTTTTTCTCAGTTATTTTTAAATATTGAATGACTTTTTTAAACAAACTTTTAAAAACTTTAGCATCATTTGTTTGATTGTATTCATACATTTTCCATCTCCAAATACCTTCTCCCAAAAGAACACCATGTTTTATGTCTTTAGAACTAAAGAAATAAATTATTGGATAGTTCATTTTAAGGCCATTTATAGACTGAAAAACAAGTTCTTTTGCAGTTGGCACAAGATTATAGTTTATAGAAAATGGTACTGATAAAGGAGGATATGTAGAAATAGTATTCTGCCATTCTTTGTCAAATCCAAATGATTTAAAATTCTGATTTAATTGTGCACTTACTTCATTTTGACCCTTAAAGTTATTTTCTTTCATACCAAAATATAAATAATCTATGTTTTTTAAGGATAAATTATTTCCTAAAACAGTAAAAGATGGGATCTCTTGTAGTCTACTTTTTTTAAGCAAATCCATTAGCTGATTACTTTCTGTTGGTTTATAAAATATCAATAAATCATATTCGTTGATATTTTGATCAAATTTATCAATATTAAATGTGGAAACTTTAGATTTTAACTGATCTTCTAAGGCCCAATTTAATGCTGAGATATCTGGATGAGCAGCTGAGGTTAGAATCAAAATTTTTTGAGAATAATCAATTACTTCTATTAATGTTGTTTTTGTATTATTTAGAAGATTTTTTTCTTGAATATTTGATTTAACTTGAATAGTAAAGTTTTTTAAACCTTTTTTAATGGCTTTTTCTAAAAAAGTGAATTTTGTAACCCCAACATCCAAATTTGGAAATTTATGTTTTTGTAAAATCTTTGAATCACTGTACAGAGATATTTCAACATTTTTAAAATTACTATTAGAAAAAATAGACACTTCGATAGGGAAATTATTATCTAAAAGAGCATACTTATTATTTTGGATTGATTTAATTTTTAAGTCCATATATTGGTTAGTATCACCTAGAAGAAGGGAGTTCACAGAAATAGAAGGTGGAATAGATAAAAATGGTAAATCTTTTCCCTTGTTAACAATGCCGTCTGAAGCAATAATTATATCAGATAAGTTTGAGGAATGAAACTTATTATTTAAAAAACTATAAAGTTGATTAAAATTGGTTGAATTATGTGAAAAAGTAAAATTAGTATCAGCAACTACTTTTTCTCCAAAAATAAAGGTTCTAAAATCATAAAATTCATTGAGTAATAATAATTTATTTAAAATAGAATCTTGGTAATTATTTTTGAAGAATATCGAATCTGAATTTGAAATAATACTCTTAGAGTTATCTTGAGCAAATACTAAAATAGGTTTCTCCACAACTATTTCAGATTTAATAAACTTAGGACCTATTAAAAAAAAACTAAGTACAGAAAAAGT
>CEOC01095827.1_pt1 | contig 11115 bp, 8 predicted proteins | sample 356191 | NCBI WGS metagenome assembly CEOC01 (sample SAMEA2619952, study PRJEB7988) | marine metagenome | biome: marine biome (ENVO:00000447); feature: deep chlorophyll maximum layer (ENVO:xxxxxxxx); material: "saline water (ENVO:00002010), including plankton (ENVO:xxxxxxxx)" | depth 17 m
TTTCGGTCTGTTCGGGTTGCCTCGTAAGTAATCTTTTACATATTTTATGGTATCATGTCAGGATTTAATCTTTTAAATACTTTCAAGTAGTATGTCCTTTTCTCTTTCTAACACATTTTCCCAAACCATTGCCCTACTCACAGCAGTATGTTGTTTGATGCTCTTTTCATGCGGAGAAGAAGCTGAGATCCGCTCTTACGAAATACCCAGCGAATACACTGGCCCCGTTGTTAGCTGGGATCTCCCTGAAGAATGGGGAGAAAACCCGGACCTCTCTGGACCGATGGCTGGTTCCTTCCATGTGAAGACTGACCTCGGTCCGATGGGAAGAATTGGAGTCATGCCTTTCCGTGAAACCGTTTCCAGTGTAGATGTGGCCAATATGTTTAGCATGGAACTTGGGCAAACTTCCCTGAATGAAGACAGTCTTAAAGAAATCAGTGAAATTAAAAAGATTGGTGATCGGGAATTTGAATGGATAAGACTATCAGACAAAGGGAATGATGGGACCACCCGCACAATCCTTTTAGCACTGTACCGAAATAAAGGTGAAACTTGGCTCTTTCCATTTATCGGCGACCGCGATCTAATTCGCGAACAGGAGAAAAACTTCGAATCCTTCCTTGCTTCCACTACACTGCGAGCTGGACAAGTAGAGATCAGGGCAAAAACACCGACACTTCCGCCCCCTCCTCCTCAGGATGTAAAAGGAGCACCTACCTGGGAAATCCCCAAGCATTGGGTAAAAACTTCCGCCTCCTCTATGCGTCTTGCGAGCTATGAAGTCTCGGATGGAAATGGCAGTAAGTTGGACTTTTCCGTCACCTCTTTTCCAGGAGATGTCGGCGGAACTCTGGCCAATGTTAACCGTTGGTTGGGACAGATCGGAATTGATCCCGTCAAGGAAGCAGATCTCGAAAAGTATATTTCTCCTATCATACTTGACGAAAAAGATGCACAACTGGTCGTTGCAGAAGGCGAGAAGGACTCCTTGTTCGCAGCTATTCTGATGATAGATGATCGCTCTTGGTTTTTTAAAATCACTGGGAATCGTGAACTCGCAAAAGTTGAGAAATCGAACTTTCTCTCTTTCTTAAATAGTGTCTGTTTTCACTAACCACCATGTCAAAAGAAACAAAAAGTAAAAAAAGGAAAAAGAATTCGCTTGGCGAAAGGCGTAAGAAATTTCCTTGGCTTGTCCCCCTAGCCTCTATCAACCTTACCCTCACCTTGCTCAGTCTCTCCATGATTCTTGTGTTCGTGGCAACCCTCGAACAGGTACGAATCGGAATTCGCGGTGCACTGGCGGAATATTTCGAATCAATGTTTGGTATCTGGTACTATCCCGAACAATTTTGGGGTGGGGAATTTCTAAACGCTATTCCTATCCCCATTCCTGGTGGATATCTATTGGGCGGTTTGCTAATCATTAACCTAACGGCTGCTTACATCACTCGTTTCCAGTGGACTGGAAAGAAGATGGGTATTCAACTTATTCATCTGGGTATTATCATGCTCTTAGTAGGACAACTCGCCACCCAAGCCATGCAGGAAGAATCACGCATGCAAATCAATAAGGGTGAATCTAGTAATTATATTGAAAGATTTCATGGAGTTGAATTGGCCTTTTCTGATGTAACTGATCCTGAAACCCAAAGAGTGGTGACCATCCCACAGGAGATTTTAGAAGCCGGTGGCACTATAAGAACAGCAGACCTTCCTTTCAAAGTTCAGGTTAAACATTTCGGAGTAAATTGTGACTTCACGGTTACACCGGAGGGGACAAAACGGGGAGGGTTAGTTAAAGATGTAAACCGCGGGGTTGGACAAACTTCCAATCTATCCATCACAAAAAAAGAAGAGGATTTCAGTAGCGAAGGGCTTAATTTCGGATATCTGGTCTTCGAGCTTTTTGACGGCACCGACAGTCTTGGTACTTGGCTATCCCTTGCCCATCCAGGAGGTAATCATTGGTGGAAAGAAAGTCCGAGGCTTTCGGACCTTGCATTCCAACCCATCCGGCATGAAGGCAAACTCTGGGGAGTGACATTACGCAGTGAAAGGGAATATCTTCCCTACTCTATCGAACTTTTGGATGTTGAAAATGAGTTTTATCAAGGCACAGAAATCCCGTTTAATTTCGAAAGTGATATCGTTCTTAACATGGAAAGCAACCAATCCCGGCGGGCATTGGTTTACATGAATACACCTCTTCGTCATGATGGTAAAACTTTCTACCAATATCAAATGAATGCGGCAGCCAACTACACCGTTTTTCAGGTTATACGTAACCCGAGTTGGTTAGTCCCTTACATTGCCTGCGTTTTGGTTTCGATAGGATTACTTTGGCAATTCAGTTTTCATCTAATCCGCTTCTTGCGTAAAAATTCCAATTCCGCCCAACCCGCATGAACGAAGATAAACCCAAAAAATCGGTAAAAGGTAAGATAATATTCATCTTACTTGTATTTACCGGAATCTACCTTGCCTTTCTCCCTAACCGGCTATCGACCTCTTCGATCCTTGATTTTGCCAAAGGTGAACGAGAAGTGCCTTCTGACGAATTTGATCTCGAAGGCTTTTCCCGAATCCCCGTTCTTCGCGGAGGAAGAGTCAAACCCATTGACAGCGTTGCCCGTAATTCTCTTCTTGTATTACGAAATAAACGAACTGCTCTTGATGAAGCCGGAAACAAAATCCCCGCAATCAATTGGTTTGCGGAAGTCATGTTCAACCCTGAAGCAGGGGATAACCTAAAAACCTTCCTTATTGATCATGATCAGGTTCTCGGCTTGCTCGGGAAGAAATTATCAGTAGACGGAAAATTTTTCTCTTACAAGGATCTTGAGCCACATCTCAATGAGATAGATTCTACTGCTCGCGAAGCGGGTAATGTCGAACAGGAAAAAAGAGACAGCTTCGACCAAAACATCATTGAACTTTACCGGTCTGTTCTCCTCTACCGCAAAATAAAATCTACTCTTTCTCCGCCAGATCCGCAACTAGCTCCTGAGATGGCTGAACAGCTTCAGGTAGCAGAGATATTATTTGACCCCGAAAAGGACAAAGACTTGACCGCGGAATACACACGTTTTCGAGAACTAACCAAGGAGCTCGCTACCAGGCCTGAGGACATTCGTATGGGTAGTGCCGACTTTGCGAAAGTAGTCTTTTTCCTCGATCATTATTCGAGGATGAACATATGGTCGGAATTTTTCCCAATTCCACCCGAAAAAAATGACCCCAAAAAACAGTGGCGATCCATCGGAGAATCTCTTGTGGGAAAAGAACCTCTTGATTCAAAAGAAAAACAGAAAATGGATCCCTCTCGTTTTGCAAGTACCCTACAGGAACTTGTCTCGATGGATCCAGCCAGTTTGGAACGGAGACTTATCCAGATCCGGGAAAATTTAAAAATGGACCCCACGGCCCTTTTTGCTTCTCAATATGCGGAGGCCATCAAACTTCGCAGAGATGTGGATCCTGTTCTTGGCCTTTATGAAAACCTCAAAGCAAGTTATTTGGATAAAGATTTTAGTACCTTCAACGAAACCGTTGCCAAATTGCGAAAGGTGGGAACGGAACGGGCAGGTGAGGATGCATCCACCCTTGAATTCGAAAAAATTTACAATGGCGTCGAACCGTTCTATAGAAGTTCGGTAGCTTATGTATTAATTTTCCTGATTGCAGGTATTTCTTGGCTAGCTTCAACTTATTCCACCACCCTTGGCCGAAAAGGTGAAACGGCGAGCGTGTTGCGCAATGCAGCCTACATACTCACTGCGATTGTTTTACTTTCCCACACTTTTGGTTTGGCAGGTAGAATGTATATCGAAGGTCGCCCACCTGTCACCAATCTATATTCTTCAGCTCTCTTCATTGGCTGGGGTGCGGTCCTCCTTTGCTTCTTTACGGAAAAATATCTCCGCCTCGGGGTTGCTTCCGCGATGGGCTCACTTGTAGGATTCGGAAGCCTGGTGATAGCACACAATCTCAGTCTAGATTCATCTCTCAATCCAACAGGTGATACCATGGAAATGATGCGGGCTGTTCTCGATTCGAACTTCTGGCTAGCTACCCATGTGGTCATCATCACGATTGGATACTCCACCACCTTTCTCGCGGGATTTCTGGGTATTGCGTATGTATGTCATAAACTGGTCCTCACCATGTTTGGCAGTTCTGCGAAATATGGCTCCAAACTTTTAAGTACCGAAAAAGATGCCCAACGAATAATTGGAGCAATGATTTACGGAATCACCTGCTTTTCCCTCTTCTTCAGTCTAGTTGGTACCGTTCTCGGGGGAATATGGGCAGATCAATCATGGGGGAGATTCTGGGGTTGGGATGCCAAAGAAAATGGTGCCCTTCTGATTGTTATATGGAATGCCATTCTACTCCATGCGAGGTGGTCAGGCGTTGCTAAAATTCGGGGAATTTCTTCGATCGCCATTTTTGGAAATGTGGTAACGGCTTGGTCTTGGTTTGGCACCAACATGTTGGGTGTGGGCCTTCATTCCTATGGCTTTATGGACAAGGCATTCAATCCATTGAGGTTTTTTGTTCTAAGCCAAATAATATTTATTGGTTTGGCATATCTCCCCAACTTCAGAAGGAAAACAACTCGAGAAGCAACTACCTGAACTCAAGTTGATTTTATTTTTCTTGGTGTCTTATCCAAGGATTTATTGAGTTGCTCTAACACATCTTCAACTGGTCTACCAAAAGAACAGGGGAAAGGAATTTCGGGTCCTTGAAGTTGATATTTCTTAAGTGACTGCTCACGAAGTTTTAAAATAATAAGCTGTCGATTGAGATAGGTCTGGCTGGAAAAGGTTTCGATTTCTTCATGTCGGTATTGTTGTCTCGTAAACCAGGTTCGTAAATCATAGCCATTCTCGTCAATGCGTAGACGAGACCATTGCACCAACTGATCCAAAAGGCTTAACACAAAAAGGATACCAAAAAGGATTGTACATACCCAGCTTATCACTGGTCCGACATAATCAATAAATGCAAAGAAGAATCCACTGACAAAAAGGAATAAAGTCAAAGCGGACTGCCGCCAAACCACCGCCTTGATGATAACTGGATCATCTCCCTTGCGAATGCCCTTATTATTTTTCATTCCCGGGAGAAATTCAGTTAATTAGTAGCGATCAGGAAGGACGGAGAGTCGGAAATAAAATTGTATCGCGGATATTTGCTGCCTTAGTCAAAAAGATCACCAAGCGATCGATCCCCAGACCCATTCCGCCAGCCGGAGGCATACCATGCTCCAACGCGAGCAGAAAATCATCATCCAATTCCTGCGTTTCTTCTCCAACCTGTTTCATAAAAGCATCCCTTTGAACGGCAGGATCATTTTGCTCAGAGTATGCTGGGGCAATTTCCTGTCCATTGATGCATAGTTCGAAAACATCAATTGTGGTTGAATCGTCTTCCGTAATCTTTGCCAGCGGACAAAGCTCTCGAGGTATGTGCGTGACAAATGTAGGTTGAATTAAGGTATGTTCGATAATTTTTTCAAACACATCATTAGTGATTTCAAAATCCTCGAGTGCAGGATCGACTTCGATGCCAAGAGCTTTGGTCTTTTCAAGTTTAGCATCCTTGGGTAACTCGAACCAGTCATCCTGACCGACTGCATCAATAATTAAATCTTTGTATTTTGCTTCTTTCCAGTCACCGGACAGATCAATCGCATCCCCTTCACTTCGTTCCATCTGAAGACCTCCCAATGCCCTCTCGGCTACCTGCTGAATAAGGGAACGGGTAAGTTCCATCATACCCCGGTAATCACTGTAAGCCTGATAAGCTTCAAGCATGGTAAACTCTGGATTGTGCCTTCGGGAAAGTCCTTCATTTCGAAATACCCGCCCCACTTCAAAAACCCGATCAAAGCCACCGACCAGTAGTCTTTTCAAATGAAGCTCCAAGGCAATGCGCAGAGAAAAGTCGCAATCTAATGCATTAAAATGGGTGCGAAACGGACGGGCGGCGGCCCCACCGGAAACGGATTGCAACATGGGTGTTTCCACTTCCAAAAAATCACGCCCCCAAAAGAATTCGCGAATTTCACGAATGATCCGACTGCGTGCCTGAAATCGTTCGCGGGATTCTTCATTTACAATAAGGTCGAGATAGCGCTGACGGTAAATCTGTTCATTATCAGTAAGTCCGTGCCATTTTTCCGGAAGCGGACGCAAGGCCTTGGAAACCAGGCGATATTCCTTGGCACGAACGGTGACCTCTCCAGTTTTCGTACGGAAGAGATGCCCGCGTATTCCGATAAAATCACCCAGATCTAATTTCTTAAACGCAGCATATTCCTCTTCTCCAATTTCATCCCTTCGCACATAGGATTGAATTTTTCCTTTACGGTCGAGAATCTTTAAGAAAGTGGCTTTACCCATTAAACGAAAGGCGACAATTCTGCCAGCAACCGATACCTCAGGACCTTCTTCCTGATCTTCGGGTAACATGCCAGTTGCTTCCACCGATGTGTGAGTTTGTTCCCAGTTTGCCCGAAAAGGATCATATCCGTTTTCACGCATTTGATCGAGTTTGGCTTGGCGGACGGCTACCTGGTCACTTCCGTCCATTGGCGTTTGCTCTTTGGGTTTCTTGGGGTTTTCGGGATTCATAGCAAAGCAAAGAAACTGCCTACATTCGGAGTTCTTGACAACAAAAAGCTTACCTTACTTATTTGGTACTCCGGGCAATTGAGCCAAAGCCAAACGGAAGCCAAGATTCCTGAAGCGATGATGCAAGGAATTAGTCGATCGGGATGCCGACTTACACTCCGATGCCGTCTTCATGTATCCACCTCCTCGGCTTATTCGGAATTCGTCCTGATCACTGTCATTAAGAAGAGTATTCACAAATGAATTCCCCACCCACTCCCTGACATTCCCATAGAGATCATGTAATCCCCATGGGTTAGGTGCCTTCATTCCCACTGGGTGTATTCTCTTTTGGCTGTTAGACTTAAACCAACCGTGCATCAGCAATTCATTTGGGTCATCCCCAAAATAATAACAGGAAGTGGTCCCAGCCCGGCAGGCATATTCCCACTCCACTTCGGAGGGGAGACGGTATTCACTATTTTGTGGAAGCGTATGATTATTTCGGGAAAGAGTGGTCAGTGCCTTGCAAAAGGATACCGCATCCAACCATGAGACATTATTGACCGGAAGATGCTCCTCCAAGGCTTCCGAAGGAGATTCAGCAGAACTTGGATTCTGTCCCATGATCGATTGATAAACTTCCTGAGTAACTGGATATTTGGCCATCCAAAAACCTTGGGTGACTCTTACGACCCGCTGCTCCTCTGCATAAGGAACCCAAATTGAAATTTCCCCTGGAGGAATCCACATAAATGATCCGGCATACGGATCTTCAAAAACTTTCTGTACCCCGGTAGAAGTCTTATCTTCGCTAACCTCGACTTTTACAGTCCATGGGTGTCGAGTTTTACCTGCAGTTGTTCGGTCAGGAGATGGCTCAAGATTTGGCTTAGCCAAGATCCCCTCATCTTCTTCGATACCGGTAGATGGAGGAGGCAAAGTATCATCGAAAACTTTTGTCTTCTTTGGAATCTTTAAACCATGACGGGTGCCCTGGGTACGAATTGCTCGTTCCCAATGGCTCCATAATTGTTCGCCAAGATCAATGCTGGGGATATCAGCAATATCGGTTTTGAACTCGACAAGGTTCCCCCCCACCTCCTCATTGATCTGAGTTTGAATAGCCAGGCATGCTTTCTGGAGCCAATCCGGATCGTTTACGTCAAGAGACTGGAAGGGCTGCAGGTTCAGGGAAAGTCCTTCCGGGAGTAAGGTGTCTTCTAGATAGATTGTTAGAATATTTTTATCCAGGCTGACCGCATAGCTGATTTCATTTCTAACAAATCGCGAGGAAACGGCCTGCGGTGACATAAATAACACGAAAAGGGATGACTTCTTAATTGCCTGAGCAATCTCTTCCACCCATTCGGTCGAGGGAGGGATTCCCTCATCATACCAGACATTTACTTTCGCATCGTGAAGGACTTGTAAGGTGTTGTAGACAAATGCTTTGTCTAGCCTCGCATAACTAACGAAAATGTAGGGGTCTTGCCCGGTGTAGGATTCGAAAGGCTCCGGAATATCATCCCGCTGTAGAGGTAGGTCGGTCATTCCTCTTCTTCGTCTTCTTCGGAGTACCCCTTCCGTTGAAGCATGTAAATGGGATAAGAACCAAAGTCTTTAGCCAGTTCCAAATTTCCTGCATACTCAAAATCATATTTTTCGTACCCAAATGAAATCAGAGCAGCCACTGTCTCGGATACAAAGACCGATCCTGGAAGAACGATTGGCTCGATCCGGGCAGCTTGGTTGACATGCCTGCCAAAGAAATTTCTTTTCTTTAGAATTGGATCAAATTCTTCATAGACCGGCCCTGCATGCATCGAGATTCGTACTTCCATCTCTCCTTCGACTAATAGTTCCTTCCAGCTGCCCTTATTGAAATAATCCCTGATATCGAGTGCCAACTTTAGAGCGTCTTCCGTCGAATCGAAAACCGCAAAGAAACTATCCCCCCATGTATTAACAAAGACAGGAGGTTGCGAAAGTTTGCCCATCAGATTGGAAATCCCACCATGAAAAGATTCCACAAAGGAACCAGTTTTATCCTCCACAACCCTACTAAATGCCTGAACATCTGCAAAAAGCATTGTCTTGATTGAGCGGACAGACTGACTGGACTCCCCAAAACTTGGTCGAAAATTAGGACGGGTTTCGCCGGAATGTACCCGAACAGGTTCTGGTTCTTTAAGATGAGCCAAGATATCCTTGGAATCAATAATCTCAGGCTCGTTAAATTCATCACGCCAGGCCTCAACCAATTCGCCCGTCCCCCCTGTAGCCCCCGGCTCACCGTCCCAAATTACCAAAAGATTAGGATCTTCATCCAAGCCCCTTCCGCGCATCGCAGCAAAACCGAGCATTACCTGATTGCAAAAGGTAAAAAGGGAATCATCGCCATAATATCCCTCATTAGTAACATAGTGAACCGAGGTCGCATGATCCAACACTCTCTCGAAACGGGAGACCCAGTTACCTCCCGCCCGACGAACACTCGTCTCAATAAATTCTTCCTTGGAAAACGGCAAAAAGACATGAGTCTCCCCGCCTCTTTCAGCCATCGCTTCCAAAAATAAAATATCGGTCCCACAGGCTGCTGAACTGTAACCGCAACGGGCACCCAGTTTCTCAAGGGATTCCTCGATTTTTTCTCTGGCCTCAGACTCAGCTTCAGGGGGAAAACGCTTGGAACGCCCCGGGTTATCAATCACATGGCCGGAACAGGCAACGATGCCAAGCAGTGGAAAAGCTTTTTCCATCTTCTTGCGAATCGATTTATCATCGAACATCGCCGCAATTTGAAGAGCCTGCTTGCGGGTACTGGCAATGGATGAAGGTTGTGCATCCTCTCTTTTAAAAGCTGACTCGTAGCTTTCCGTCGCCGCTTCTACCTGACCGAGAATCAGGGATGCCTCTGCTTCGGTTGCTTCGATCCAATACGAATCCTTTCCTTTTTTACGAAGCTCGAGGCAGATTTCACGGGCTTTTTTAGCATACACATTTGCGTCATCGAAATGATGAAACATGAAATGCATAAAGGCCACATTGATGCACGGATAATACTGCTTTTCTAAATCCTCTACTTTGCCACTACTTTTCTGGACCTGTGCATTGTAAGCCTCTTCATATCTGGCAATCGCAAGATCAGCGTAGCGAAATTTACTTTCTTCGCTGGTTGAATATTCGCAAAGATCTTTGTAGGCACTGGCAAGGAGACTTTGGGTCTCAACATCGCGCCCCCCTGAGGCCACCAACTCCTCCAGTAGTTGGGTTGCCAGCTTCGGGGAGCCCGCTTTACATAAAGCATGAGCTCCGCGCTGACTAAGCAATTTATGATTTTTGTGACGTGCTAAGGCTGCCCTTGCTACATCATGGGCAAGAAGAAACTCACCAACTTCAATCATACGATTGCACAATTTCAGATAGGCTTCGGGCGATCCTCGATCCTGATCAAATAGCCGCCATTCGCGACGAAGGCTTAGTGCATTTCGCTTACTGAGTTGAGACATTTGAATAGCTTAGTATCTCAACCATTGGCTGACGAGAAAAATACCCCGGACGGGGCGGAGTAAAAGATTACATCTTTTCGTAACGTGTGCGGAGCATTTGGGTAAATGCAGCCACTTTACGAGCCTTACGTTTCACATCAGAAGGTTTTTCGAAGTAGCGTTTAGCACGAACATCACGAATGACTCCCTCACGATCCAGGCGCTTTTTCAAGCGGCGGATGGCTCGGTCCATGGGTTCACCTTTGCGTAATTTAATTTCGATCGTCATAAGAAAAGCATCTCAAAGTATCATTCTTGGCAAATGGGTCAAGGGAGAAGAATGATTAATCTCACCCTTTACGATTACCATATTTTCTTTCCGGAGGTAATTCTGGCTCCACTATTTTAACACGGGCCGCCCGTACCGGTGGCTTCGCTCTCCATTCCTTAAAGGAATCAACGGCCATTTTCATCCGAAACCGATCATCCGCTTCGGCGACAAGCCCTGAATCCTCTCCTTCTCTCGCGATCCCCAAACGAATCAGGCAGCCCCCATATCCCTTCTCACCCTTGGCAAAAAGTTCTTTCGCAAAGGCTAAAGCATCCTCATGGTCAGGATCAATCAACCAGGTTACTTCCTCAACCCATTTGGAAAGTGCCTGATCGATGGGAAGTACTGCATTTGCATTTACCCGAACCTCTCCATCCCGATTCGATGCAACACCCTCGACCACCATAATGGCACCCTCTTCAAGTTTCATACCGTACTGCTCATAGGCCTCAGGAAACATCGGAAAAGAAAAATCCTTCTCCTTAGCAAGTAAAGTAAAACGAGCCCATGGCTTGGCATCCTTTTTGGTATATCTCCTTTCGACTTCAGCGACCACTCCGCATAAACGGTAAGCCCGCTTGCCTTCCAGCTCATCTAGGTCTTCCTGCTGAATAGTGTCAAAAAGTGGCCCCAACCCACCAAGCGTATCGATCGGATGTCCTGACAG
>CEOC01321803.1_pt1 | contig 11098 bp, 11 predicted proteins | sample 356191 | NCBI WGS metagenome assembly CEOC01 (sample SAMEA2619952, study PRJEB7988) | marine metagenome | biome: marine biome (ENVO:00000447); feature: deep chlorophyll maximum layer (ENVO:xxxxxxxx); material: "saline water (ENVO:00002010), including plankton (ENVO:xxxxxxxx)" | depth 17 m
GGTCCAGCAGGTCCAGTAGGTCCAGCAGGTCCAGCGGCTCCAGCGGCTCCAGCGGGTCCAGCGGGTCCAGTAGGTCCTGTAGTACCAGCTGTGAGCAAACTAGATAATTTTGCTTCAGTTAGTGTTGTATTGTTTAAAACTAAATTTCCACCAAGAGTTGTATTTCCGGTAATCGATGCATTTCCGGTATGAGAAAATGTACCAGTACTTCCGAGATTTTTAATAGGAGTTTTACTCATAATATATATATATAGTATGAATAAAAAATAAACGTAATATTAAATTATTAAAAATTAGTTAAGATTAGGGTTAAAACTAGCGTTTGTTGCTAAATCAATTTCGAATAAATAATAATATAATTCGTAAATTTTATTTTGTAATGTATTAAGAGGTACGTTTCGTCCACTAATATTAAGTAATGATACGTTCAAATCAATATCAAATAATTTTTTGTATAAATCATTTACAACGACTGATAAATAAGTATCTGTTAGTGTATATTTTGAAAATTCACGAATATTTATTTCGTATAAATAATAATACACGTTATATAAAAATTGTTCTAGATCATCCAAACTATTTGCAGTAATTTTATACGAAGGGTTACTTGCTAAATTTACATTAAGAACATAATCGTATAAATTATTCATACGTTCTTCCAGTTTAAATAAATCAGGGTTTTCAAAAATAATACTAACTTGATAATTACTACTGGTTGAAAAAGTACCTACAATATTTGATATTTTACCAATAGAAATTTCACCAGTTTTTTTATCATAATCAGTTACGGTTCCTTTAAAATAATTATTACTTAAATCTACGTTATTAATAAAAACTGCATTATCTTTTTTAAAAAGTTCATTTTTTCCAACTGTAAAAGTAACCGCACCATTTTCAACAGGACTTAAATGATATTTGCGTACTGTTTTAGATAAATATTGACCAAACGATAAGTCAACCGCATCATGGGTATGAGAGGTTTCGTGAACATGAGCACCATAACCATTATGACTATGCGTTAAAGCTCCATGTGTATGTGAAGGAACAACACCTGCACATGGATGACAAGGTTGAACTGCACTATAATAATTTGTTAATGTATGAGGATCTGTATAAATAGGTACTAATTGCTGATTGCTGCAAGCAGGTACTGTATTATAATTAACAGTATATAATGTTCTCAATTTTTGCATAGCTGTATAATCACTTGAAGACATTTCCTATAATAAATACGACGAAAAGAAATTTTTAAAACATTAATATTTAAACGAATGGTTCTAAATATACTTGAAACCAAAACATATAAATATTGTTATATAGTATAAGAAATGGAAAATCTAGATTTAAATTTAAATAATTATAGTAAATCGGATCTTGAGAACTTCTTTAAGTTACCGAAAAAATATGATAAACATGATATTGAGGAAAAAGAATATTTAATAAGAACAACTTTACTTAACAGCGGATTGGTAAAAAAAGAAATTAAACGCGATTTAATTAGTTTTTTAGAAGAAGGAAAAAAATATTTATTAGATTTTCTTAAAAAGCATGATAAAAAACCCACGTTGTTATCAAAAGAATATAATCCTGATAAACTAGACGAGATAAATCATGTTGAATCTAGAAACCCAGAATTGATTCAAAGAGAACCTAAATCTTTTATTTATACAAATAATAGTAATTATTTTCCAGGAGAATTAAATCCACTAAATAATAGAATATTAACAAAATGTTTAAATATTGATACACGATTTCGAGGTAGTTTAATAAATACGAAAAGTTCTGATTTTACATTTCAATTATCATCAAAGTTAAACAAAGTAGTTTCTCTAGAATTGTCAAACATAGAAATGCCTTTAACTTTTTATGGAATTTCAGCATCGAATGGTAATAATTTTTTATATATTCGTGTGAATTATAACAATAAAGAAAATAAGGAAATAGAAGCAGAAAAAATATTTACAGTACCTGACGGTAACTACACATCATTTTCACTTATTGAGAAATTAAACAGTCTTTTATCGCCTAGAAATGAAAATAATGAATTAATATTTCCAGATTTAGTGTTCTCTTATTTACGATTTGTTGTAGATCTTAAGATAGATGGATCAGGAAGTGGAAAGGTTACTTTGGGACCATATCCCGAGTGCTTATTTACTATAAATAAAGTTATTCTTGATTTTAATAGAGATTCACAGGGTCAACCAGATAATGTTCATATTACACAAAAATTAGGTTATAATTTAGGGTTTATAAAAGCTATTTATCAAGATAATTTTTATTACGAGTCAGAATCTATTATAAATACAAATATACAGCGTTATATTTATTTATCAATAGATGATTTTAATAAAAATACAAACAATCAATTTATAAGTATTTTTAATGAATCCGTATTGAACAACGATATTTTAGCAAGAATTTCTATTGAAGGTTCTCATTATAATGAAATAAATAAAAGTAAAATGTCTTATATTTCTGTTCCTAGAGAATATTTTGGACCAGTAGATATTCAAAGAATAAGAGTAAGATTATTTGATGAATATGGAAAAATATTAAATACAAATAACACGAATTTTTCTTTTTGTTTAACTTTAAAAATGATTTATGATTTATAATTATCTTTATTTATTTTATAATGGCTGATAAAAAAGTCGCTCCCAAGGTTCATGGTCTCATCTTTGACGACAAGCAAAAGCTGCAATTGACAATTCTTGCTGCTTTATTGTTTGCTATCATCTCTAGTCCCTTTTTGTACAAATTGGTACACTCTCTTTTAGGTAAATTCTTAGCTATTGCTCTTCCTTCTGGATGTCCTACTAATATTGGATTAGCTGTACATACAGTTGTTTTTGCTTTATTATTTAGACTTGTTATGGAACTAAAAATTTAAGAAACATATATAATATTTCGTTATTATATATGCCATATAAAACAAGAAAAGTACGAAATAAAAATTGTTATACTGTTTATAAAAGTAAAGGAAAAAGAAAGGTGTTCTCAAAATGTACAACTAAAAAGAATGCTGAAAAACAAATTCGCTTGTTGCGTGCTTTGCAATTCAATAAAAATTTCAATCCTAATGCTAGAAGAAATTCTAGAGGAACTCAAAAAAATAGAAAAAAATAAAAAAAAACTAGAATGAAAAAAATGAAAATGGACATTTTAAAAATGTCCATTTTTAAAAAAACGACTTTATTTTTTTTCAAAAAAAAACGATTTTTTTGATTTAAAGCATAATGCTTTAAAAATGGATTTGTTTATTTTTTTTTGTTACGACACATTTTTTTTAACATATTAAAAAAAAAGAATATAGGGGTTTTTTTTGTCAACATTTTATAGGGTAAAAATGTTGACAAAAAAAACCCAAAAAAACCCCAAAAAATTTTTATGTGAAGTTTGTGGGTTTGTATCGAGCAATAGTAAAGATTATAAAAGACATATTTCCACTCGAAAACATAAAATGTTGACAAATGTTGACAACTGCATAATACCGGAAGTAAAAAAAAATGAAGATATAGAAATATTTGCATGTCCCTGTGGAAAAGAGTATAAACATAGACAGAGTTTATCTGTTCATAAGAAAAAATGTACTTTTGTAGATAGTCCAAAGGATAATATCGAGCTAAAAAAGGGATCAACTCAAGATACAGAAGTAAAAAGTAGTGATATTGTTATGAGAAAATTAATGACTATGTTGGATGAACAACAAGAAGTTAATAAGAAATTATCACAAACAAATGAAGAATTGACTCAAGTTATTAAAGAAGGAAAATTAAATAGTACAGTAAATAATACGACAAATAATAGCTTTAATTTGAATTTATTTTTAAATGAAAAGTGTAAAAATGCTTTAAATATTTCTGAATTTATTGATTCTATACAATTACAGTTGAATGATCTTGTAGAGACTGGTAGATTAGGACATGTAGATGGAATAAGTAGAATATTTGTGAATGCGTTGAATGATTTAGATGAAACAAAGCGTCCAATACACTGTACTGATATCAAACGTGAAACTATTTATATAAAAGATGAAGATACGTGGACAAAGGATAACAATAAAGTAAAATTAAAGTCTGCAATATCAACGATTGCTGATAAAAATTTAGAGAAAATTCCGGAATGGCAAAATGATCATCCTAAGTTCTCAGAGATGGATACTCCGGATAATGATGATTATATTCAAATCACATTAAATTCATATGCTGGTGAAAGTAAAGAAGAAAGTGATAAAAATAAAGATAAAATAGCAAAGAATGTATTGAAGGAGGTGATAATAGATAAAAATGAAAGGGTATAAATAATAAAATGCAGTAATAATTTAATGGAATTAAATGAAGAACAGCAATATATAATTGATAATATTAAAAAAGGGAAAAATGTTATGGTAGATGCTGTTGCTGGTACAGGAAAAACTACAGTTGTTTTATCATTAGCAGAAGAGTTAAGTAAAAAAAATTTATTGCAAATCACTTATAATAAGTCCTTGAAACATGAAGTGCGGGAAAAAATAAGTAAACGAAATATTACAAATCTTACTATTCATACATATCACAGTTTATGTTATTGTTACTATTCTAATTCAGGTTATACGGATATTGAAATGTATAAAACAGTAACAAATAACTTGATGCCAGTCGGTAGGTTACCGAGTTTTGACATATTGATAATAGATGAGGTACAGGATATGACACTTTTATATTTCAAATTTATATTAAAATTTTTGAAAGATTTGAAAAAAAAGGTAACATTATTAGTTCTTGGTGATGTTATGCAGGGGTTATATCAATTTAAAGGTTCTGATAGCCGATTTTTATCATTAGCTGATAAAATCTGGCCTAAAAAATTTTTAAAAAATACGGAATTTGTAAAAGCGTCGATGAAAACTTCTTACAGAATTACACAAGAAGTTGCTAATTTTATTAATAATGTTATGATAGGTTCTACTCGAATGCTTGCACGTAAGAGTGATCAAAAGGTTATTTATATACGAAATGATATGTTTAATTTATTACGGGTAGTTTATGGAAATATTATTAAATTGTTTGATGAAGGTGTAAAACCACAAGATATTTTTATAATTGGTCCATCAATTAAGGGGGATAAAAGTATAATTCGACGATTAGAAAATATGTTAGTACAAAAAAATATATTATGTCACGTTCCGATGTTAGAAATAGAAGGAGGGGATGAACGAGTATCACAAGGTAAAATTGTATTTTCTACATTCCACTGTGTAAAAGGTAGAGAACGTGATTACGTATTTGTAGTAAATTTTGATAATTCTTATTTTAAATATTACGGAAGAGATTTATCACGAGAAGAATGTCCAAATACGTTGTATGTTGCAACAACAAGACCGAAAAAGGGTTTATATGTATTAGAAGGAAATAGTGGTAAATATGACTCGCCTTTACCTTTTTTGCAAATGAATCATTTACAAATGAAAAGTCAAGAGTATATTGATTTTCGTGGAGTTCCACAAAATTTATTTTCTTTTGAACCAGAACAAGATTATGTAACAGAATATACAACACCTACAGATTTAATTAAATTTATACCTGTTCATGTGATTGAAGAATTATCAAATATTATTGATAAAATGTTTATTTGTGAAGAAACAAAAGGAGACGAATTAGATATACCTTGTGTGATTGAGACAAAAATGGGCTATTTTGAAGAAGTAAGTGATATGAATGGAATAGCAATTCCATGTATGTATTTTGATTATTTGAAACAAACTTTTTTTGATTTGGATGAAATAAAATTAGAAGAATCTACTTTGTATGATTTTATAGAAGAAAACAAAGAAATGAAAAAGAATATTGATAGTTTTATAATGGATTATATAAGCAAATTGCCTGAAACGTTAACTACTGCATCTGAATATTTAAAGTTGGCAAGTATTAATATTGCTATGCGTGAAAGTTTGTATTATCGTTTGAAGCAAATAGACGATGATGAGTATACTTGGTTAAGTAATTCGGTTGTAAATCAAACATTAAATAGAATGAAAGATACGATAAATTTCGATTGTCAAGATACATATCCCAAAATAGAAGAAGCTATTTTTGAGAAACAAAACGAAGATATACATTTCAAAATAGATATGTTTACAAGAAAATATATACCAAAAAAAAGATTTCGATTTTCAGCGCGCGTTGATCTAATTACAGAGAAAACAGTATGGGAGTTAAAAACAACAAGTGATTTAACAATTGATCATAAATTACAGATTATTATATATGCTTGGTTATGGGAAATGCGACCGGTTCACGAAGAAAAAGTGTTTCGTTTGTATAACATAAAAAACAATCATTTGTTAAGATTAAATGCAAGTATTGAAGAATTGAATAGTGTTATGATAAAGTTATTGAAGTGTAGGTATTTACAAAGTCCTGAAAAATCAGATGCACAATTTATAAAAGATTGTTTGTAGATTTGTGTTGGTAGCATGTAGTACAGTCTTTTTTAGGTTTTCGTTGACATTTTTTTCCATTTTTTAATGTAGCGCCACAAATGTATACATATTGTCCGTTTCCGATCGATTTTTTGTTCGATTTCCAGGCGTTTGACGCTTCATCGAAATCAATATTTACTTCGTATAATGGTAATAGTTTTAAATGTTCCATTTTATTAGTTGATATATAAAAAAAATGCATTTATATATCAATTTTTCAAATATATTCGTAATCATGTGTAATAAAAGAGTATATTTCGTTTACTATATCTGAATTTGTTTTGTTCATAATAAACGTTTTAAATAATTTAAATTTAATATGTGTGTATTTTGTTTTATTAATAAACATTTGTACAATTCTATCGCTAGAAATATTATGATATGGAATAGGCCAGTAAGGATAATTATAAGATATTATTCCAGGGGAACTAATTTTAATAGTTGCTTGATACTTTTCTGGATCATCAAAACAAACAGGGGGATATATGTTAAGTAAATATCCTTTATATATTCTATTTGTATCTGTAATAATTACTATGAATTTTCTGATATATTTTGAGTAATTTTTATTATTATTATACACCCACATGTTTGTTTTATTATTTAAAATTTGAAATTCTATCAATTTTTTAATAAACAATCAAAGCAATTGTAAATAAACCTTGAAGCATAGTTATTGCTTTACATATATTAGTAGTAGGATAAATATCTCCATATCCTAATAGAGTACCGGTGACAATAGAAAAATAAATACGATCAAAAAGTTTTTGATAAATAGGTACTTCGATTTTTTCAGGAATAAGTTCTTCATCTTTAACATTTTGTTTAACATCTTGTGTTGTTTCTTGTAATTTTTTTTCTACGTTGTATTGTGATAAATAAGGATTTGTAAAGTTTGTTGTAAAGGGTTCAATTTTATCTTCTTCTATTTTTTTGTCAATCTTTTTTTTAATTACTTCTTTTTTGATAGTTTCTTTTATATAATTAACCCCACTAAAATGATTATCATCTAAAAATAAATAAATAACAGAAAAAACTATTATTGAAATAAATAAAGAAATAACCTTTGGATGATATAACTGTTCTTTTATTTTTTGAATCATACTTAATATAACACGAGAGAATTATATTAAATTAATTAATTAGATTTTTTACTTCTTACTTTATAAGATTTATTTTTAATTTTTCTGCAGAATCTACGCTTTGTACCCTTTGCAACTTTGCATCCTCTTAATTTTCTGCACTTAGTATCATTTTTGCTTTTGCAGAGAGATCTTTTACTGTTAGATTTGTATTTTTTGCTTATTGAAGGCATCCTATATATTTTACTTAGATTTAATTTTTTAATACTTGCTAAACTTTTAAAGTTAACACATTTTTATATTTTCCATTCATTAATTCAATTAATCGCTCTGCTTTCAACACGTTTTCTTTTTTAAGTATTTCAGCACCTTCATATACTAAATCTTTGGAATTGCGAATAATAAAGTCTGCGTAACTATACGCATCTTTAATTAATGTTGCTACTTCACTATCAATCATTTCTTTATACTTTTCACTTGAACTTGGATATATAACTTCTTTTCCCATACCGTAATAACAAATCATTTTTTGTGCTAAATTTAATGCTTCTTCGAAATCATTAATTGCTCCTGTTGTTACAGAAACATCGTAAAAAACTTCTTCAGCGATTCTACCTGCAAGTAAAATCATTAAGTGTTCAAAAAGTGCCTCTCTCATCATAATATTAGAAGAAGAGGGTTCAAAAACTGTATAAGCAGGTGTCTTTGGTGCAGACAAGTTAATAATAACTTTTGACATTTTAGAGTGATGCTTTGATAAGATACCAACAACTGCATGTCCAAGTTCATGGATAGCAATATGATCAATAATATTTGTTGTAAATTGATGTTCATTAGGTTGCCATCCAACTAGCATTTTATTATATACTGTATCTACATCATCGTAAGTAAATTTAGTTCTATCGTATCGCAAAGCATTCAACATAGCTTCATTTAAAATATTTTCAATTTGCGCTCCAGATAATCCATCAGTTAAATCTACCATATCTTCATAAACAATACTGCTATCATGAGGTTTACCACGAATATGAATATTTATAATTTCTTTTCGTGTTTCTCTATCAGGATTTCCAATAAATATTCTTTTATCAATACGACCAGGACGCAATAATGCAGAATCTAATAAATCGATTCGGTTTGTAGCTCCTACAAGGAAAATACCCGATGTATTTTTGAAACCATCTAGAGCAACTAATAGTTCATTCAACGTACTATCTCTTTCACTAGTAGCAGTATCTCCATCAGAAGATCTTTTTTTACCTACTGCATCGATTTCATCTATAAAAATGACACAAGGAACATTATCCTTTGCTAAATTAAAAAGTTCTCTTATTCTACTAGCACCTACACCGACATATTTTTCTTGAAATTCTGATCCAGATACTGCAATATATGTTGTATTAGCTTCTCCAGCAAGAGCCTTTGATAATAAAGTTTTTCCGTTTCCTGGAGGACCTTCAAAAATCAGTCCTTTTGGTACACGTACATTAAATTGTGCATATTTTTTATAATTAGTTAACATATCAATACACTGATAAAGTTCTTGTTTTACGTTGTGATATCCACCAATATCAGTAAAATTTAATGGTGAATTTTCAACAATATGAAAATTTTCCGAATTTTTTCTTTTATTAGTTCTTTTTCGAAAACTAGGAAAATCGTCATCTTCATGTTGATCTTCAGGATCAAACATTCCATTATTTAATATGATTCTAATACCACCAACTGGCTGTTGTTGTATATTTTGAGAATTATTATTTCTTTTAATAAAACCTTCTATATCATAATCGTCATCACTATTTCCTAAAATAGCATTTTGCTGTACAGTTCTATTATTTGAATTAAGTCTTTTTAAATATTCTTCATGGAAATAATGCGAGAGAGGATATTTACGCATCATTTGCAATTTAGTTGTTTGTTTAATAAAACTGGGGGCAAAAAAACCTAAAGAAGGACTCAAAAAAAGTAATAACGACAGAAATACTTTCATTATATTAAAAATAAAGACAAAATTTTTAAGTTTATTTAACATAGTTTTAATTATTTGCTTGTTTCCTCGCACATCCTCGTTTATGTGCTGCTAAACTCTGCTTTGTATTTGCGAAATAATTATTACATATGTCACATGTAAAGCCTTTTGAGCGTATTTGAGCATATTTAGGTTCTAAGTATTTATCTAGATTGGGCATTTTAAGGTTTTCAATTTGAACTATAAGCTTTTTTTGAAAATCTTTTGCTAATTGAATAGTTGTCTCTTTTTGCTCTAAAAATTGTTTATAATCTTCGTTGATATTATCTAAAATTTCCTTAGATATACTATGGTTCTCATCAATATTCAAGTCCTGGATCTTTATTGCCAAATGATCAATTATATCAACCGCTGATTTTATTTTTTCACTAGAATAATTACAATTATGTATATAAATGAGAACATTACCCTTATGAATTTCAATTTCAAAGTTATTTTTAAAGGAAATACCTGAATATTGTGACATAAATATACCATGCATGTTTTGAACATCAATATCCCGAATAAATTTTGTGATTTCATCCTTATTAACGTTTTGATCGTACTCCTTATTTTCAAACATTATAGGGTTTTTATCACTTCTTACCATAATAAAGTCACCTGATGCTTTTTGACCACTTGTATTTTTAATCTCTGCAGATGGATAAGTAGTAGTTAAAAGTTCAAATAATTGTTGTTCTCCATATTTACCCTTATTTGTAGAAATTTTATATTTACCCAAAAATTCTGAAAGTTCTCCAAAAATTTTATCTTGAGAACAAAATGTTGAATTTGTATTTTCTTTTATAACATTTAAATTATTTACTAATCGTTCTTCAGTAGAAGAAATAACAGAATAGAGAGGTTGTTGTAGATTTTGTAGAAGAGTAGTATATTTTGAATCAAAGCTTGCCAAGAATTGTTGAAATGCATGTTGATCATTTGTTGTAATAAGCTTTTTAGTTTCATCAACAACTAAATGTTGAAAACCTTGAAAAGCATTATGAAACATTTCTTTATTTTCGCTCTGATTTTTTGGAATTAAATTATTCAATAATAAAGTAGTTTTATCTAACAAAGATTCTCCGCTTTTACCGATCAATAACTCCATTTTTTCTTTTGATTGTAATGAAAAGTTCTCTAATAATCTTGTCATTTCTTCAATATAATCCTTCTTAATTTTGAAAAACTCAAGCATAATATTATTAGTAATATCGTTTGTCATTTTATTAATATTATCTGAAACTGTTTGCATATTTACAGACATTTTTTCCATTTTATTTTTGTTATCATTTAAAAAATTTAGAATTTGAGAGTTAACATTTGTAGAAAGATCATCACTCATTTTGTTAAACAATTTTTGTAATATTTCTATTACTAATAGAAGAGATTCTTCAATACTGATTGCCGGATTTTCCTTGAAAAAATCACAAATTTCTTTATTGTTGATAATTAATTGATAATTATTGTTACCATTTTCGGTCATAATTTATATATAAAGTTCTCTCTTTAAATATTTATTTCTTAAATTAAGTTTTTAATTAA
>CEOC01017273.1_pt1 | contig 11052 bp, 10 predicted proteins | sample 356191 | NCBI WGS metagenome assembly CEOC01 (sample SAMEA2619952, study PRJEB7988) | marine metagenome | biome: marine biome (ENVO:00000447); feature: deep chlorophyll maximum layer (ENVO:xxxxxxxx); material: "saline water (ENVO:00002010), including plankton (ENVO:xxxxxxxx)" | depth 17 m
GTGCCGCTAGGAATAGTGTAGCTAGAAATGCGAAAATAAACTTCATTCGTAATCAACCGAATATTGTTCTTGATATACCCTGAGTTTATTAATTAAATCATCGTATTGATCCCACATGTATTCGGAACCTGTCTTCTCTTGATAGAGTTTACAGGCTTCGATAAGGCGGAATAGGTCTGCGTCGTTAAGTCGCATCGTCACTTCAAAACTCATAATTAATTATAGGTATGTCAAACAGTTTTCGCAAATTTTAATAATATTTTAAGAAGTTTGTCAGCAATTCCAAGCACGAAGAGACTTATTGATTCTGCTGTCTTTGTCATTAGCAGTTTTCTTAGAAGTCAACTTCTTCTTCATGCCTTTCATTCTCGCACAAAAGCTCGCTCTACGAGGGTTCCCAACTTTCTTTGAAGGTCTCTTAAGATCGCTTCCTGGATTTTCTTTCTCGTAGGACTTTCTTCCTTTTTCATTCAAACCACCTGATTTATTCTTTCCTTCCTTGCGAGTCCATGCTGCTTCCGCAAGTTCTTTAAATTCTTTATAATTTTTCATCGTTTGCCGCCTCCCATTTCCTTGAGCATTTTTTGTAACTCAGTCGTGCTACCGACAAACATTGCATTGTTAGTGACAGAAGATGGACCCTTCTTTGCTTCAGCATCAAGATCCTTCATCTTTTTATGTAGGTCCTGAAGCTTCTCTGTCATGTCAGCAACATGCTTCATTGCCGCCACAGCGACTTCATATGCTCTTGGGTGCCCTGACTCCTGAGCGACCTCTAAGGCACCTCTGACCGCCTCCTGACCCTGATCTATGAGTGAGTATAGTTCACCCCTAGTATACTCGTAGTCTTTTGTCCTGTCATCCTTGTCAGTTTTGGGAGGAACAGGTTTGATTGGTTTACTTTCCTCAACAACTTCAGTGTCGATGTTGAGAATGTCTTCCATGTTTTCTTCTAGACTACTCATAATACTTCAAACCCTTCATTGAATCCAAAGTCGTCTGTGCTGACAACTAGTGCATCATCTGCTGCATCGATGACACCATCCTGATTCTTATCCTCCAACGCTTTTGGTGAATAAGATAGTTCTGCTTGTCTCTTGCTGACATTCTTATCACCAAGAGTCTCAATGATTTTCGCCTTACGAATAACCTCTGCCTTGCTGTAAGGACCGTAGATGTAAGACTTAACTGTAAAACTGAGTGTCCATACAATACTTCTTCTGTCTAGGAAACTGTCGTCCCAGTCATCCTCATAGTTTACATTGTTGAGTTGCACTGCAATGTCACGCTTCTCATCCATATCTGGGATGAAATTAACCGAGACATTAAATGCTGGTTGGAAGTATGGAAGAATCTGTTCTAAAATTTGCAGTCCGTCATCACTAGACTTTGCAATGATGCCCAACTCAAAAGTTAGATCATATGGCACTGGTACATATTGTACTCTTACTTCGGTAGCATCATCTTCTGCTTTAGATGCTCTAGTTTTTCTTATAGAACTTGTCTTCCTATTTGCATCATAGGATACATCCACCAACTCAAAGTAAAGTCTTGGTAGCGTAATAGCAACCTTTCTTGTGGTTGGGTTTTCTTCCAGTCTGGTTAGGAACTTCTGCTTCGGTCCATATGCCAGTGGAACTTTTGAAGACTCAATGACAGTATTGTCTTCGGGATTTTTCTTACGAAGTTCTATGTTATTAAAAAGTGTTCCGAAAGCAATTACAGTCTTACGAATTGCCTCGTTATAAAAATGTGGTCCCAACATCAGAAGTCACCTGTTGTAAAATTACCAAACTCACCAAATGGGTTGACTTCGCCCCAATCAATTAGATCGTCAGCTTCATCTTCGATTTCTCTGTTCTGTGCATATCCTTCATTTTCCATCGATAAATTATCGACAGTTGTGATTGCTCTAGCAGTACCAGATTCGCCGCCAGTTAATGTCTCCCCAGTAACAAAGTTACCAGTCCTATTTATTAGGGTCAATACATCGGTATCACGATCCCAGAAGGAAACCTCTGCAGTGACACCAGATGTAGAACCAGTGACAGTCTCACTTAGATGGTAGTCTCCAGTTCCTGCGGTATCCATCTGCAACTCAATCGAGATAGATTGCTCTTCCTCAATTGTATCGATGGTTGGAATACCAGTTTCAAATGTATCACTACCAACCTCGTAGATCTCAGCAGTCATCTGATAGATGTATGTCTGACCTAGTTGATAGAATGGTGCTTCTCTTTCTACAAATTTAATTTCGTATAGGTCCTGAGTCAGTGGATAATAAATCAGATCACCTTCATTAGGTCTGCCATCAACGGTAGTGATGTCAGCAAATTCAGCAAATACATGACTCCATCTATTTTTAGAAACCACAAAGGTGATTTCATCTGTGATGCGAAGACCAAACTTACTTACAAATTCTGATGGAGATCCAAATCCTTCAACATTTACTAGAAGCATCTCAATCATATACTGAGTCTTGAACTCAGAATATAAAATGTCATCTAGAGTTTTGTCCATGATCATCTTCCTTGGAAGATAATACACATCCGTACCGAACAGTTTTATCTGTTCGTCTACTAGGTTTTGGATGAGCGACTGCTCAGATCCAATACCACCATGCTGAGGAAAATAGATACTTTTCATCCGATCATATCTAGTGGGGGCAGTTCGTATGTGCTAGCAGATGCTGCCATCATTTCTGCTATCTCTGTGATTGCATCTTGATACAACTCTCTACCATTTAAGGATACTCCACCAGGAAGAGTTACTCCATTAAACTTGATTAAGTTTTGTCCCCACTGCTTCTTGATTAGAGAAGTAGCGTACTTTTTTACAAATGGATCGTTATAAGTCTGAACAAACGAGTCAGGGTCTAGAGCTCTATAACAATCAATTATCAAATAGTTATCTGGATTGATCATCGATTCATCTACATCAAGATATAATCTATCTTGACGCTGATTAAATCTATACTCAATGAAAGATCCATTGTTGAGAACCATATCCATGGTCTCTAGATATTGTTTGATCATGAAATAGTTGAGAATATCAAGTGATCCAAACGCATATAGATCGTTTAGAAAAATTTGATACTCTAGTCCAAATAGATTGTTACGGATAGTATTACTATTCAGACCAAATACTTTTGAGATTCCAACAACATGTGGAGGAATATCAAGATAGTTATCAGTTCTTTCCCAGTCTGTACTGTTGATAGTATCAGTCTGAGTCTGTGGAGTTGCAAACTTTGTCTTATCAGCATCAGTAAATTGATGCTTCAAGTACATTCTTTCGACACCATCAAAGTGACGCTCTCTGTAGTATTGGAGAGCGTCATCAATAGCGTCATCAATCTGGTCATCATCTACATTGATTTCAAGAACTGGTGCGCCAAGTTGTCTGAGGCAGTAGTCCCTGAGTTCTGATCGACTGGCTGGTTGTGCCATTACTGCCTCCTATTATGCCTGTGCTTCTGCCCAACGCAAGTTAACCGTAGCGTTGAATGGGTTACCTGATGTAGCATATACAGTGATTGCTAGAACATCGGGACCATTCGGGAATGTACCTCTACCGCCAATTGGAGTGTTGGTAAGTTCCTTCAGTTCGGATAGATCAATCTGGTCTCTGTTTCCAGGAGCTGCCACGAAGGAGAAGACTCGCTCACCAGGCTGAGCATATGGTGGAGTTTCAAACACATAGGTAGAAGATCCAGCGGTTTGTGCTCTAGTCCACTGAGAGAAGTAGATTCTAACTTCAGAACTGCTGTAAGATCTAATGTTAGTAACCGTAGTTCCTCCAGGTAGATATGGTCCAGTCACCTGCATACCTACGCCAACGCCTTGGACAGCAGATCTCTGGAAGATAACCCAGTTGGACCAGTAGTTCTGGTTTCGTGAGTTGGTAGCAGAGATGGTAGAACCACCACCTGACCAGTTTGTTGTTGCACCAGATGCAATCTGTGCAAACGATGGTTGTCCACCAGATCCAGATGTATTCAAACCAAACCATTCAATGTCTGCTGGGTTGGTTGGATAGTTGATTGGGTTGAGAATACCCTCAACAACAACACCCTGAGAACTTGTACCACCCTGAGTCGTGATCTCACAGTTCTTAAGTAGCAACTGTGCTCTGTTGATCAGTTCTCTCTCACCCAGGTCACCAGTCAATGCGTTAGAAACACTAGGTGATAGTCTGATGAGGAACAGAGTTTCTTTAACCGTAGAGATCTCAACCTCAGTCGCCTGATAGTTGAACAAGTATCCACGGTCAGAGTCAAATCCACCATCAGTTAGGAATGCAGAACCCCAGTGGTTGATCTGTGGAGTTGCTGTATTAGATAGTAGAATGACACCTGAGTTCTTAGCATGTTGTGTTGGAGTGCCTGCAGTGTATGTTCTGTTTGCACCTGCAACATAGTTGGTCAGGTTAGCATTTCTAGTTAGACCTAGAAGTCTATTTGTTGTATTATTCTTAGTAGAATATCTGATCAACTCGTTACCAACATAGACAACACCTGTTGGTGGGAAGAGAGACACATCACCAACATCTAGATGTTCGATTGATACATCATCAATTTGCTGTGTCAAGAAGGATTTAGGACCTTCGTTGATAACTTCATAACGGACGGGTAGGTTACCTGAACGCATGAATGCTTCACGGTTTCTGTTGTTGTTCTTAAGTCTGTGACAGAAGACGAAGTTACCAGATGGACCTCTGAACATCCAGTCAATGAAACCAGCACCATACCAGGAATACTGGAATCCGATCATCTGCATCTTATTGATCTCGATGTTGTAACCAGATTTACCAGTTCCATCACACTTGTCAATGTTCCACTGTGTCTGTGGAATGATGATGTCTTTAGTTAGAGCACACTTAGTATTGTTAACTGGAACAACTCCTCTGAAGTCAGGGTTGACTGTCATCAAGGTGTCAGTTTGAATTGATGTGACCACATGAGTCATACCTCTGATGACAATTCTGTCACCAACAACCAACTGTTCAGTAAATTTACTGTTAACACCTGTAACTGCGTTACTATCAGGAGCAGCAGAAACTGTACCAGCAATCTGGAATGTAGAAGATCTCAAACCAACTGCGAGGTTGGTTCCATCATACTGGAAGAAGATTCCGTTCTGGTCATCAAATGCACCAGATCTGACGGTAGCACCTTTCCATTGATATAGAGCAACCTGTGGTTGTTCACCAAATGTTGGGGTTGTACTACCAAGAGTTTCTACTGCAAGAACAGTGAAGGTGATTTCATCAATAATCGATGCAACAATATAGTGGTTGTTGTATCCAATAGTGTTAATACCATCAAGTGCAATTTCTGCACCAACCTGTAGACCGTGGTCAACATCATCTGTGGTAACAGTAATGATACTACCAACAGCAATACCATTAGCGGTAACTTGTCTTAGGTCATATGAAGGAGCGAACAGAGCACCAGTGGTATACATGATACCTTTACCTGACTGATATCTGATGTACTTCTTAGACTGACGAATTGCCTGAGCACTGTGTGATGGAGAACCAGTTCCTAGTTGAACACCACCGTCAAATGGTCGGTGAGTGTAGAAGCAATCTGGTCTTGCATAAATGGATCCAGCAAGAGCAGGAGATGTGGAAACAGTTCCTGTAGATCTAACTGTGTATACAAACTCATCTGGTGCAGGAACTTCTTCGACGAAGAATGGTCCTGCTGCTAGATCATGTCCAGTACCAATAGATGTGATCGCTGTTAGAATTGTATTACCTGGAACTAGTCCGTGGTTGTTGGGGAACTGAGCTCTAATTCTAGCAATTGCTGCGTAAACAATAGTTGCTCCGTTCGCAATATTGCCAGTTGTTGGAGCAGAGATAGCAACAGATGGATAGAATGCAATAGAGTCTCCAGAAACTGGAGTACCAGTTGCGCTAATAGCAAGGATAGCACCATTAGTAAAGTCAACATCAGTGACTGTAATGGTCATATCGTTGGCAGGAGAAGTACCACCAAGTTGCTCACCACCGATTGTGAATTGATATCCAATTTCATAACCAGTACCTGCATTATCGATGTCAGGATTGTAAGCACCACCAGTAATTCTAGGGAAGAATGTAGCGTTAAAAGCAGTGCTGGTTGGTGTTAGCGCCTCGAAAGATGCGTCACCAGATGCTGCAGTACCACCAAGAGTGAAAGCAGTAATAGATCCAGATGCATCAACAGATGTAACTGTGATAGTTAGGTCATGCTCGATATCATTACCACCAAGAGCACTACCTAGTAGTGTGATAGTATCGTTAGGAGCATATCCAGAACCTGGGTTTCCAATAGTTGCGGAATATGTTGGTGATGTAGATGTATTTTCGTTTGGAATAAAGTTGGTATGTGTGAGTGTCTGCGAATCTGCTGCAGATGCATCACCCTCAAATGTAGAAACTGCGACAGTAAACGCAGCACCAGGACTAATAGCTGTAATTCTTACCTTACCCTCACCACCTGCTTCAGCAAATACATATGCAGATCCTGTGGATAGATTATTGATAGCAGCAATTAGACCGTTTCTGATCTCATTAAGACCATCATTTGCAACAGCAGTAACAGAGAAGTTCTCAACTGTACTAGAATTTGTGTCTGTGATATCAACATTGAATACATCACCGACCTCGACAGCTCCACCAACTTCAATCTCATCGACCTGAGCAGTCTTGATACCGCTACCAGTTCTTTGTACACCGAAGGATGCGTTAATACCAGTTCCAGATGTGGATCCAGAAACATTCAAATAGTCTTGGTTAGAAGGAATACCTTGACCAAGAACCTTGAATGTATCAATACCACCAGTAGCAGTAACACCAGTAAGAACTAACTCAAGATCATTTGCTGGAGAGATACCACCAAGTTGGTTACCATAGATAACAACTCGCTCACCTACTTGATAGAGAGCACCAGCATTAGGGTTGTTGCTGCTTGCAGTACCAGTAGCACTGATACCAGTGATACCACCACCTGAATCAACACTGTTAATTGTGATGGTAATATCATGGGTGGTGTCATCACCACCTACTGCAGAACCATAGATGATAATAGTTTCGGTTGCGGAGTAACCACTACCAATGTTTGATACAAATACATCTACATACTGTCCAGTAGCAGCATTCTTTGTAATATTGAATGTTGCATTAGTACCAAGACCAGGGTAGCTACTTACCGCTACTTCGTAAAAGAATGAAATTGGGTTGATTGCTACATTCTCATATGCTCCTGAATTTCTATCAAGAACAATAAATGCACCTGAACCCAAACCAAAGTTGACTGGTGTTGGGGAAGTTGCAGATGAGATAAAGCTGTTACCAGTTCTATCTGCTTGATAAGGAGAAGATAGAGAAATAGTATTTTCTTCGATATTGGTAACGAAAATTGCGTTACCAGTACCATCGTCTAGTGCAGAACCAACTTCTAGATCAGTCGTTTCATTTAATGTGATCTGAGATGCTGGTGCTGTAAAGCTGGTTGTGATCGCAATAGTTGTATCAGTATCAACATAACCAGTGATCTGTGTACCAGCAGCAATGTTTGTTCCAGAAATAGGAGCACCTGCTGGAGGTGCAGATCCAGGAACTGCGATACCAAGTCTATTAACACCACTGGTGTTAACACCTCTAGTAGTAAATTGACCAGAAGCACCGTTAGATGCAACTGTCAATTGAGGAGAACCTAAAGAAGCACCTGTGTAGAATCCTGCTTTTCTAAGTTGAATAAATCCAGAGAACAAAGATGTTGCAGGAGAGGTTCCTACTTTACCTTTTGCGTAGAATTGGAATTGATCTGGTTGTGGGACAGCACTGATAATAAAAGATCCTTCTGCCTTAGCAAAACCAGTGACACCATCATCCACACCTTTAAGTGTGATAGGATCACCTACAGAGAATCCATGGTCTAGGAGAGTGTCAATAGTAATAAGGGAAGGACCAACTCCACCAGATCCTTGGGAAGCATCGGTAACAATTGCACTAACTTCTACATCTGCTCCAGGGAATTCAAAGCTAGAAGGGTAACCTCTCATGAGGTCAATAGTTTGCCACTTCGTTGGTTGGATACCATACTCGAAGTCAGCGTCAAGCATGGATAGGGTATTTGATACACGCTGTCTTTCAATAGCGTCTGTACCAAAGTCGTAAGGTCTAGTTCTTACAACTTCATCTTCAACAAAAATCTGAATCTCATCGCTGAGACTGAAAGCAGATGTGTCGAATAAGAAAGTAATTGTAGTAACACCATTCGATAAGGTGTTAGCGAATGGGAAGTCTGGGTCAGATCCATCCGTAGTTGCTTGGAATGATACACTAATTTGATTAGTTGCATCACTAAAGTTGTAAAGAATCTGATTCGCAGTCGCATTGCTAATCAGAAGAATCTGATCAGCGTTGACTTTATCCAGAACTTTTAAGGTGCCTAAACCAGATAGTCCTGGTTTGAAAGCATAATCTCTAAGTTGCCTTTTAGCCATTTAAAAAAACCCCGAATCCCTTATGAAAGTGCAATGGACAATGCGGTGATCTGTGCGTCCACGAAACCGCGAGTTGCCGCATCGGTAGGCGCAATCGGTCTACCCATATTTGTTACCCTATTATTTAGAAGATTCAAATCAGACGATACGCCACCAGCAGAAAGGTTGCCAGCTAGAGTTGCATTACCTGCAGAGTCTACAGTAAAGTTTCCACCACCAGAAGATAGGGTTCCTCCGATAGCTGCACCACCACCAATGGAAGCACTTCCACTTGTAGTAAAGACACCAGCGTCGGTGAGACTTGCTACAGGTGCAAGAGGATCAGCACCAACACTAAATGTTCCACTAGCATGAAGACTAGATCCAGTTGTTACAGCACCAGTCAGTGTTGAAGTACCACCAACAGACAAGTCTTGACCAACGGTTACATTTGTCTGCAGATCTGAATCACCAACTACAGTAAAGTTACCATTAACAGAGAAGTCTGTCGCGACGACATTGTAATTGAACTTACCGTATATAGCAAAACTTAGTTGGTTAGCATCCTCAACCCAGATTACAACTTGCTGACCACCAGATGCCTTGATGTTAGTTCTTTGGTAGAATGACCTTGGGTATAATACTGTGTTATAATTCAAATAGTTTGCACTATTTTTTGCTTGACCTACCTCTTGAATTGCAATTCTAAATCTAGATCTACTTGATCCCTGGTTAGAAACAAAGATAGAAAGGTCAACTTCCTCAGTTCCTGGTACAGTATATAATACAGTATCTTTTCTTGCGTCCTGTACTTTGATTGAATTTAGGAATCCAGATGTAACTGGGTTGTCAACAATCTCACCGTGTAGTAGGAACGATGTGTTCTCAGCATCGGTATATACTACAAGTGACTGATTGTTAGCAAAATAAATAAGATCAGTCTCGTAGGTTTCACCCTGGTCGATCACTAGATCATACAGGATGTAGTTACTTGGAGCAAAAGAAGTAAGAGCTCCACTAGATACACCAACACGAACTCTAACGGGAACCGAATTTTGGTGTGAGATAGAGAGTCTACCTTCGACTAACTTGTCGGTAGGGGCTACATGGAGCAGGGTCCTGGTCTTTTTCGCAGGCACGATACTCGCCAGATAACCATAGGTTGCAGCTGGCATAAGTTTAGGGTCTATACTGTCTCTAGTTATTTATAAAGTAGATTGAAATGAAGATTATCACTGGTTGTAATGGTTTTATCGGCAAGAAATTTGCTGAACAAGATGAGAAGTTTATTGGAATGGAGTATTGGAACTGCTTCCAGTTACTAGATAATCTTCCTGTGTGGGATAGAATTACTGAAATCATTCACATGGGAGCTATCTCATCTACTACAGAAACTGACATTGGTAAACTTACTGTCTACAATGTAGAGTTTTCCGTTCGTCTATTTAAGAAAGCAATTGAATTAGGCATTCCAGTAAAGTATGCGTCGTCAGCATCTGTGTATGGAAACAGCACTGATGGGTCTATTAACCCACTAAACTTTTATGCTATCTCAAAGGTTCAACTGGACTACTGGGTCCAACAACATATGGACATGTTCAGTAAGATTCAAGGATTTAGATTCTTTAATGTCTATGGTGATGGTGAGGAATCAAAAGGTGATCAGCGTAGTCCAGTAAGTAAGTTCACTGAGCAAGCAAAACTTACAGGTAAAATTAAAATCTTTGAAGGATCTGAAACGATGTTCAGAGATTTTGTTTGCGTTGATGATGTTGTTGATATTGTCACCAACAACAAAGCAGGTTCTGGTATCTTTGATCTTGGATCAGGCACTCAGCATTCATTCAGAGACATTGCAGAAATCATTGCAAAAAAATATGGGGCAGAGATCGAAGTGATCCCTTTCCCCAAACACCTAGAAGGTAAGTATCAGTATGACACCAGAACTAACCTATCTTGGAAAGATCATAAGTTTACTACAGTAGAAGAGTACATCAATCGCCCTTGACTACTCTGAAAGAATCAGAATCAAAGTGAGTGGTTGAAAATTCATACATCTCAGTATCTTCAATAGCATACATTTGATGTCTTAGTTCCCTGGGGATTTCAAATTTATCTCCAGGGTTTAATATTACGCTGTCTGCCATAGTCATGTCATCTTCAAAACCATAGATGAGATGTAACTTACCAGAGTGAATATAGAAAGTCTCTTCTTTTTTTAGATGGTAGTGCCATGAACATTTCTTTCCTTTATTGAAATACAACAACTTACCACAGTATTTTTCGTTGTTAACAATCCATTTTTCATAACCCCAACCTTTTGGAACATGTTTCATTGGACTTGAATACCGAACGCCAAACTCATTCTCCATCCTGATTCTGGTGCCTCCGCATTATGTACATAGGTAGAAGGAAAAGCAACGAACTTTCCTTGCTTGTATTTACACGAGTGAATAACATCGTCTCCATCGTATATTAGGGTATCACCTGAACTGTCAGTAATATAGTATAGCACAGTCCAAAGTGATGTGTCACTCTCGTCATCACAATGCACACCACCACGCTGTCCAGGACA
>CEOC01056018.1_pt1 | contig 11036 bp, 8 predicted proteins | sample 356191 | NCBI WGS metagenome assembly CEOC01 (sample SAMEA2619952, study PRJEB7988) | marine metagenome | biome: marine biome (ENVO:00000447); feature: deep chlorophyll maximum layer (ENVO:xxxxxxxx); material: "saline water (ENVO:00002010), including plankton (ENVO:xxxxxxxx)" | depth 17 m
GTGCCATTCACCTCTTGCAACCAGACTCCACCTCCTCCCTGAAAAGCCCAGTTATCTCTGAATTCACAATTACGAATTGTAAAAGCAACATTTTCCGCCCATAGACCACCACCATTACCTCGATCATCACTGTAGTTTTCGGTGGCATTACCATCTTCAATTATAAATCCGTCAAGGTTGGCACCATCTAGAGGAACAACTACATGAAATGAATTATCAGACCCGACATCGGAATCTCCAATATTCCCGGATAAAACAGTCTGGTTTTGAGCAAAGTCTCTTTCGGATGAGGAATCTTCATTCCCTTTAAATCCTCCGAGAACCTGAATATTTCCAGGCAATACAAAAGACCCAGAACGAACATTTCCAGGAAAGTAAGTGCCAGCAGCGACCCATATTTCTGAATATTCGTCTGCTAATTCAAGGGCAGTCGAGAGATCCGTAAATGCATCCACCCAACTAGTACCATTGTTCAAACCTGATGCCTGATGATCAACATAAACAACAGTGGACCTGGTTCCCACAAAAACATTCCCCAGCGAATGATCAGTAAGATTATCGATTGTTAAATTACTCGGATTGAAAGTATATCCAGCTTTATTAGGAGTAACCACAGAAGAAAAACCATCATTCAATGTAGTGATAAAGGTGCCATTCAAATCAGTTTCGACAAACGATTCATCCGTGGAAAAACTCAGAGTCACTCCATCCAGTCCTAAACCAAGAGAGTTAGTCACAGTTCCCGAAAAATATTTCTTGGAGATAAGTGGGTCGGTGCCTGAATCTTTCCCAGTGAGCGAAATTTCTACGGATGAAAAATTATCATTTGCAAAAGTAAGAGTACCAGATTCGTCGATTGTATCAGAATCTGGAACCCCAATAATTTGAATCGGTTGTCGAAGATTCCAATTATTTCTATCAAATTTCAGACTCGATGCACTCCCAAGGAAAAAATATTGTTGATTCGAAAGGGAAAGATTTACCTGTATTTCACTCATCGGCTCAGTAGCAAGCCTGGTCCAAATGGTGCGGGTTCCCCCCTCAAGCACATCAGTCGAGAAAACACTTGGAACAATTCCCTGAACTTTCGATTCACGAAAATTCGAAATGTAAGGAGAAGAAATTCCTAAAGCCTTCGCATTATCCTCAGTCCCTGAATTTCCAGTTTTTACGCCCAGATAGGAAACTGAGGGATTGGAAAAATAAGGAATAGAGTTATCAAAACTTTTCCCGGAATCGTTGTAGGCCATGACCGTTCGATATCCTTCCCCATTTAGATACCACCGCTTTCCATAAGCAAAGGCTCCATAATCATAACTTGAACTTTTACTACTATCCGAAGCGTCCTCCCGGTTATGCAAGCATCCCATATTATGTCCTATTTCATGAGCTAAGGTGAAAACAGGGGCTCCTATTTGATCCCAAACACAGACATTAAACGCAGACTCTTCAAAGGAAAGACTAGGGTAACTAAGTGTATTGGCTAGTCCTCCCATATCGCTATCGGTCGACAAAAGAGTGACCACATCTGCTCCATACTGATCACGCAGTGTATGAACTTCATCGAGGTGTCCATCATTCTTGTTGGTCAACCGCTCTAAATCAACATCTAGGTTACTTGTTGGGGAGTAACTCGATTCGTAAACATGAACCAACCTTAGTTGTATTTGCAACTGGCTATTTCGGAAGCATAAATTAGCTCCAGCAACCGCATTGCTTATCTCAGCAAGCATTTCCTCTCTACTACCAATTGCATTTTGTACCGCAAGGGGACTTACCACCAGTAAATCGATAAGCCCTGCATCCGCATCTCTCCATGAATGCTTGGTTTGAGCTCCACTTCTTGGTCTTGGATCGTATGCAGATTTGGCGTTGAACCGACAACCACCACAGGGTCTCGACTTAGTCTTTACGAAAGAAATATCTTGTTGTTCTAAATCACCCTTAAATTGAAAGTTTGATGGAGGGGAAAGAACACTTCCCCTCACTGTTTCTCCGATTACAGCTAAGGTAAGGAAGCCATTTCCTTTTTGATTCTTTCCAGTCCATGAGAATTGATTGTTCCCGAGATCAATTGCACTCTTTTTTTCGAACCGATCAACACTTCCGTCCTCTTTTATAATTTCTATCTGAGAAGAATGGTTTGTTGGCTTTTCCTTAAAAATATTTCGGGCAAAAAGTTCACCTGAACCTGTAATCAAAGATAGGGTAAGCAGAAACCTCGGGTTAAAATGGAAAAGAATACTCTTCATATGACGACTGATTTATCTATATTATAGCCATTCATGTCAATCAACTGCACAACTCCCATCCCACTCAGATTGTTTGAACCAAAATCAGCATCTCATGAATTAGAAAACGGAGCAGGTATCATAAGGATAGCGCTAGGAAATACTTTTAATGATCTAAGGGATTCAGAGATTTGGTTTTTAGAATTTTGCAGAAAATTGGGTACTCCAGTTTCTCAAAGTGCTGAAGGGGAACTTGTTTTGAGTATTCGTGATCAATCCCTCGGGCAGAATGATCCCAAAACCCGTGGACCCAATACAAATAAGAAATTGGGTTTCCATACAGATCGATGTGATGTCATTGCCTTTTTATGCTTAATGCCTGCTATGACTGGCGGGGAAAACCAAGTGGTTGATAGCCGCGAAGTCGAAAGAATAATAAAACGGGAACGACCGGATATTCATTCAGTCCTAAAAGAAAAATTTCCCTACAAGAGACATGTGGTAGATAGAGGAAACCAAAAACCCTTTGTGATGCAGCCGATATTCTCTGAGTTCAAAGGTTTTTTTGCCTGTTCATATCTTCGCGTTCTGATTGACCGGGCAGATCAGGATGATAACTGCCCATCATTGAATGAATCGCAAAGACAAGCGATTAATTTTCTGGATGAAGTTTGTGAGAGACCCGAACTTCAGCTCAGGTTTACCATGAAAAGTGGAGAAATTCTTTTACTTAATAATTGGACTACACTGCATCGAAGAACTGCATTTGACGATTCCCTAGACCCTGAACGCAAGAGACATCTTTTACGAGTTTGGCTTTCGATGCCAAACAGTCGTCCACTTGATACTTCCTTCATTGAAAATTTTGGTACAAATGAAGCTGGTACTGTTCGTGGAGGCATGAAGCCAAATGTTTAAAATATTATGTTTCCCATTCAAGTACTCTTGCCAAGTCCATGTATTCAAAATGGTATAATCGGATGAATAAACATTTCCTCATTCTAATTCTAATCATTTTCCTCCCTTGGGATTCCAAATCCGAAATAAAAAAAAGTGTATCAGAATCAGGAGACCAGCAATTTAATTTATTGATTTTGGGCGGGGGATATTCTGCATCCGGTAACGAAGTTTCCCTGGAAAGTAATGTAAGGTATCTGCACCGGCAAAAAAATGAAATTGGATTAAGCAACTTTAAGACGAGAACCCTTTTTTCTGATGGCGTGGACTCGACAAGGGACATCAAATACAAAGACCCAAGTTTTTCAGTTCCCGAACCCAATTTAATCTTGGCTGAAATTTTCGGCTCAACCCGAGGGATTTATAATCAGTATAGAAACCATCGTTTAAAAGCCGATGGAATGTCATCAATCAAAGAGTTCGATGATTGGTTAAAGGATGTAAATGCAAGCTCAAAGCGAACATCTAATCTGATCTATTTCACTGGCCACGGAGGGAAAGGAGAAAAAAAGACCCCTCAGAATACAACCGCCTACTTATGGAATAATTATAAATTTAGAGTTTCTGATTTCACCAAGAAACTTGATACTCTTCCATCCGATCAAACTTTTATTTTAGTGATGGTTCAGTGTTACAGCGGTGGTTTTGCCAATTTTATTTTCCGCGAGGGAGATTCAAAAAAAGGCCTGCATCCCCAAGTAAGGGCTGGATTCTTTGCTACCGTGCATGACCGTGTCGCCGCAGGTTGCACTCCTGATATTCGGGAAGAGAATTATCAAGAATACAGCACGCACTTTTGGGAAGCACTTTGTGGTGAATCAAGAATTGGAAAGAAAATTCAAAAGCCAGATTTTAACGGAGACGGAAGTACTTCATTAACGGAAGCACACGCCTATGTTGTCATTCATTCAAATACCATTGATATTCCAATTAAGACATCAGATGTGTTTCTGCGGAGGTTTTCATCATTTGATCCGCCCAAAGAAGAAGATGCCTTAAATAAAATAATCAAAAATGCTAAAGATCTCTTATCAGGAACTGATTCAAATTCTTCGAAACGAGAAGATTCTCCGAATGATTGGATCTTTCGAAAAGATCCCATTTCCAAAATTTTACTTTCAGCATCTCCTGAATCAAAAGCCATCATTCAAACTCTTGCACAAAGACTTTCTATTCAAGATGAAGAAGTGTTCGAAAAAGCAGAAAATAAAATCAAAGAAATAAAGAAAAGACGCGAAGAACTTGCAAAAGCTAAGAGGGAAAAAGAGGAAGAGAAGAAAAAGTTAAAAAATAAAATTAAGACAAGGCTATTGAAGGAATGGCCTGAGTTAGGCAATATTCAACATCCTGCGGTAGACTTACTCAAACAACCAGAGGGCTCGTCCAAAATAATTACTCTTGCGAATCAAGACAATGAATGGAGTGATTACAAGAAGCGGAGGGATGAATCTGCTCAAATCGAAAACAAAAGATTTAAATTGGAAAAAACTCAGGTGCTGGCAATGAGACTAACCCATGAAATTGAGAATGTTGTGCTTAGGGTTGCTTTACCAAAAATTAACTCCCCTGATATAATCGAACGCTATACTCTGATTGAGGAATTGGAAAAAACCATCCTTAGACAGTCCAAAGACTAACCAAGACAAAGGCTATAAAAGTTAGAAACCTTTACCACGAAGTGCTGAATCGAGTTGCTTCTGAAATTCCATCACATCCTCGTCAGAAGGTTTGTAACCTTCTTCTCCTCCGGTGAGACCGAGACGACCAAATTGATCAAGGGTCCATTTTTTATGCTGACCATCAGAAAAAGTAACGCTACCGCTAGCCATTGCACCCGGGGGAGTCACCGTATCTAGTTCAACCTGAACTCCTCCAGCAGAGTCATCGAGTGGATCTCCAGGAGAAGGTGCCGTTTCATCAGCATCCGAATTGTCATCAGAGTCCGCCTCTTCCTCTTCATCCTCTTCGTCAATTAGATCCAAGTTCAAATCATCAACCAAAAACCTCACATCCATGTATGTCATGACGATACCGAATTCATCATCAATTTTTTTCTGAATATCGGATAAGCCCATTCCTTCATTGACCCAGCTTGCAATTTGCCGTTTTTGGTCATCTGAAGGACTGCTATTAGCTGGACTAGAATTGTCAACCGGTGGAGAGACATCCTCATCACCACTTTCTTCAAAATTTTCAGTTTTCATTGAGCAAAGGATGAAGATTTATAGAGAAAAATCAACAGGACTATAAAAAAATCCTACCAATTACTCCATCGCCTGGGAAAGCTGCTCGTTCAACAACTCAACCGAATGCTTGATGGAATCATCCTGATCCATCATATTTTCAACGGTTTTACATGCATGAATAACCGTTCCATGGTCTCTACCACCAAACGCGGCACCAATTTCTTGCAAGGAATGCTCGGTGAGAATTCGGGATAAATACATCGCTACTTGGCGGGGAAAAGCTATGTTTGCTGGTCTACGACGAGAAAGCATATCGGCCATTCTCAAGTGGTAATAATCAACCACTTTCTTTTGAATAGATTCCATTGTGATGCGGCTCAAATTCTCTTCTCTAAGGATGTCACGAAGTAACCGTTGAACTGTTTCCAGGTCTGCTTTTTTGCGGGTCAATCCAACATAACCGGCGACCCGGGTCAATGCACCCTCCATCCTTCTGACATTGCGGGAAATATTCTTAGCTAAAAACTCGAGTATATCATCTTCAATTTTAATCCCCATCGCATCAGCTTTGCGAGTAAGAATTGCAACCCTTGTCTCTAAGTCAGGTGCCTGAATATCAGTGACTAATCCCCACTGGAATCTGGAAAGCAAGCGACTTTCAATCTTATCAATTTCACCTGCCGGGCGGTCAGAGGTAAGAAAGATTTGCCTTTGTGCTTCGTAGATTTCGTTGAAGGTATGAAAGAATTCCTCCTGGATGCGTTCTTTACCTGCAAGAAACTGAATATCATCAATCAACAAATAATCTACACTGCGATAACGTGCACGAAACTTGGTTAAGCTGTTTTCCTGGATCGCACGGATAAATTCATTGGTAAATTTCTCACAAGAAACATAGGTGATCCGGCAGGATGGGTTGCGATTCAAAGCCTGATGAGCAACCGCATGCATAAGGTGAGTCTTACCCAGTCCGGTTTCGCCATAGAGAAATAACGGATTGTAGGCATGAGCAGGTGCGTTCGAAACTGCAATGCAAGCCGCATGAGCCAACTCACTTCCTCCACCAACGATAAAGTTGTTAAAAGTATTTTTAGGGTTAATTCCGAGTGACCTGCCTTTAAGGGCTGGTCCGGTGATGCGATTATTAGAATTGGTCTTGCTGGATTTCAGACGGTCATTGTGATCTTTATTCTCGATATCTTCCTCGGCGAGTTCACCAAGCAAATCGACAGTGTAAGGCCGACCGACAAGACGGTCTGCTTCTTGCCGAATTACATCTAAGTAATTATCTCGGATCCAAATGGCCGAAAATTCATTGGGAGCGATCAGCTCGCAACCGTCATCGTCAAGCCTGCCAATGCGCATGTTATCGAACCAAACACGGAAAGTGTCTGCAGGGATAACTTCTAGCAATTGCTCGCGAAGAGAATTCCAAAAAGTTTCAGGGGTAGTTATAAGGTCAGTCATACGGGGATTCAAAAATTTATTCACAAGAGAATGGACACACCTGCAAGTCATCTAGAAAGAGGGATTTACGAAATATATTGCTTAAATCCTGACGAGTTGTGCACATCACGAAAATATCAATTAAAAAAACTCTTAAATAACTGATATACAATGCAATACGCGAATTCACTGGGGATGCCATTTATTAAATGATGATTAAATTGTTACATTAGGGATGCATTTCTTCTGAAGGATAAAACCAATGAAACCAAGAAAAAAATCACTTCAATTAAGGAAAGTTTCTCACAACTTATTCACATCTTTGGGTTTGTAAGTTTTTTCCCTTTTTTGGGTTGCATTAATTCCTTACATTTACCCTTAACGCAGACCCTTGATTCTATGATATTTAGAGAAATATCTCGCATGGGTAATCCTAGAATAGAGCACCCTAATGATTCATTTTTCTAAGAAGTTTTTCATTTAAGTCATCGGCTGAATCATAACCAAATTGTCTTGCAGCCTGAACCATTGCCGCAACTTCTATCAATCGGGCAATATCCCTTCCCGTTCTCACTGGAATTTCCATTTGAGGGACATCAAAACCAAGAATTTGAAAATATTTACGGTCCAACCCCGTTCGGTCTGGCTCAGCATTCACTGCTTCCTCAATCAAGGTTACCACTAAATCAATTTTTTTCTCAATCCTCACGAACCGGTTACCAAATAACTTCTCAATATTAATGATCCCGATGCCTCGACACTCCATAAATCCACGACTTAGTGGATCACAAAAGCCAATCGGTGTGTGATCACTTAGTAACTTAACCTTAACCAAGTCGTCAGCGACCAAACTGTGCCCCCGCTCGATCAAGGCAAGGGCTGCCTCGCTTTTACCGGCACCGCTGGCCCCTCTGATCAAGGTACCCACGCCTCTTATTTCCAAGAGGGTTCCATGCAGGCTGGTTCGCGGAGCGAACCTTTCTTCCAAAAGAACGGTTACTTCTGTCGTAAAAGCTTTCGAACTTAAAGGTGTTCTAAACAAAGGTACACCCGCTTGCTCGAGGACGTCGATCATCTCAGGAGTCGGAGCCAAACTTCTCGATACCACTACGCAAGGGATCCGCTTAGCCACCATTGTCTCAATCACAGCTTTTCTTCGAGCCACTGATTGCTCACGAAAAAACGCCATCTCTCCAGCACCAAACAGCTGAATTCTCTTGTTAGCAAAATATTTAAAGTAGCCAGTGACAGCAAGAGCCGGGCGATTGACACTCTTCTCTTTAATGGTGCTTCTTGAAAGGGTTTTATCGCTCGTAACTAAACGAAGTTTGAGCTGTTCCCCGTAGGTGGCAAAAAATTCCCGAACGGCAATACTTTCGACTGCCTGCGTTTTTGATTTGGAAGATTTCATATCTCGTAAAAGTTAATTTTCAAAATCATCACCTAAATATTTCTGCCGTGTTTCTGGATCTGAAGTTAGAAATTCGGCATCTCCGTGAGCGAGAACTTCTCCCTGATACAGTAAATAAGCACTATCCACGACACGCAAAGTCTCACGAACATTATGATCTGTTATCAGGATGCCAATGCCCCGAGACTTCAGATTATTCATGATTTTATTTACTTCACTCACACTTTTCGGATCAACACCGCTGAACGGTTCATCGAGAAGCAGGAAATCAGGATTTAGAACCAAGGCTCTTGTAATTTCGAGTCTCCTTCTCTCCCCGCCACTCAGGGTGTGAGCCTTCTGCTTAGCCAAAGTCGTCAATCCCAACTCCTCCAGTCTCTCCCTAACCAATTCTTCCCTCTCGGAACGAGAAATTTTTAAGGTTTCTGCAATTGCACGAATATTATCTTCCACCGATAATTTGCGAAACACCGAAGATTCCTGGGGGAGGTAAACAAGACCTTGCTTTGCCCGTTGATGAGGCTTCAGGCGGGTGATATCCTTGCCGTTAATTTCCAATCTTCCATCCGTAGGTCTCACAAAACCAGCTATCATCGAAAAGGTGGTGGTTTTCCCGGCTCCGTTTGGTCCTAATAATCCTACAATTTCACCTCCGCTTACTTCGATGGAGACACCGCGTACGACCTCTCTCTTTCGGTAAGACTTCCGAAGGTTAATTGCTTTAAGAATATTTTTTTCTGTCACTTAGAATCCTGATTTCACTTTTTAAATCCCGGTAATTTTATTTTACCCAGATTCGGGAGTTCTAATCGTGGACGTGCTCGTTCATCTCCTAACACTCTGGCTTTTCCGGTTTCCCGGTCCAACTCGACCTTTTCCCCTGAGACAAATCCCCACTCGGCATCCTCCACTCGAGCATTACCCGTTAACAAACCCTTCCCGTTTTTGGTATCAAGAATCAGATTATCTGCCCTGCATATCCGTCCCAGTTGCTTCATCCTAACATTACCCGATGCACGAACTTCCGAAATACGACCGTAGCTCATCTCACTTTTATTCTGATCCTGCTCCACTAAAATCTCCATTTTCATACACTTGATTTCCAATGAGTCACCGTTTATTGAAACATTACCATCCAAAATAAAACGGTACCCTCCTTTTTTAATGGCAAAAAACTCCATAACATCTGCATTGGCCACAGTTTTTTCTAGCTTATTTTTTTTCTTAGCAGGACTAGTTTTCTCGACTGCAGGCTTGGCGATGACTGGTTCAATTTCTGACTTAAAATAGACATAAGCATCCGATGCAAAAGTCAATTGATGGGATCCTTTTTCACTGATCTCCTGCCAAGACCATTGATTACCACTGGCCTGAAAAACATCACTCAAGACATTAAGGGAAGTATCACCACGGGCACTACCCTTACTTAGATCAAAAATACCCACATCACTGGAAGCTCTCGTGAGAGCGTCATCTTTTGTAATCATTTTTAGGTTTGGTTGCTTCACAAAATATTGTGAAGACTCCACAGGCACGACTTCATCGGCCTCCAATTCCCATGAGATCTTACCATCCGGGCCAAAACTTGGAATAGTCACATCTGCTGCACCCTGTGAGGAAAAAGTATTTTCAGCCAAAAGAGACAGGGTTGAAAACTTTACCAGTATACCGAACAGAAGAAAAAAAGCGAAAGTAAGAAATCTCTTACTTCCAAGAAAAAATGGCTGCACACGAGCCACAGGCAGAAATGAAAAAGGTTTTTTTATCGATTCGATGGAAATTATTTTCCGGGGGAAACAGGCTTTTTAGGTTTTTCTTCAGAATCAGCGGATTCAGCAGGTATGAATTTAAGAACTGTTCCGTTAATACAATATCTTTTATCAGTTGGAGTATCAAAACCTTCACCAGTAAAAACATGGCCCAGGTGTCCGTCGCAGACTGCACAAAGAACCTCCGTGCGTGGATAACCCAAATGATAATCGACTGAGGTCTTGACATTTTTAGCTTTCGAAGGGTCATAGAAGGAAGGCCATCCACACTTGGAATCAAATTTTTCATTTGAGCTAAAAAGTTCTGTATCACAGCCTGCACATACATACTTTCCTAAGCCTTGTTTTTTAAAGGTAGAGTAAACCTCCCCAAAAGGTCTCTCTGTTCCGGCTTTGCGTAAAATACGATATTGCTCGGGGGTAAGCTTTTCCTTCCATTTAGTATCATCCATAGTTATTTTCTTCGTATGTTTTTTTGGAAGAATTTCTTCCTGCTTTTTTTGACCTTTCTCTGCTGCAATCGTGTAGCAAGCAAGAATTCCTAATCCGACGGCGAGAAATAGATAAACAAAGGATTTTTTAGAGCGAGATTTCATGCATGTCCTCTATTCAAAGTTAATATAATTTATATTTTAAACTAACCTAACCTTTCTAGCAAACTAGCTTCATTGGTGTAGGCGATGGCAGATTCTTTGGTAATGATGTTATGCTGATAAAGATGAAGAAGATGTTGCTCCATGGTCATCATTCCCTCTTTCGATTGTGTTTCCATGGTAGAATAGACCTGCTGCCAATTCCCGGTCCGAATCAAATTTCCAAGGGCAGGAACATTTTTCAAGACTTCCATCGCAAGAATTCTTCCATTACCATCCGCTCTGGGTACCAATTTTTGACTCAAAACATAAGATAAACTGAAAGATAGCTGAAGGCATAAACTCTTCGTTTGTTCGGAGGGAAACATATCGACTATTCGGCTTAAAGCCCCTTTAGCATCACGTGTGTGCAAGGTGGAAAAAACCAGGTGACCGGTTTCCGC
>CEOC01155150.1_pt1 | contig 11014 bp, 4 predicted proteins | sample 356191 | NCBI WGS metagenome assembly CEOC01 (sample SAMEA2619952, study PRJEB7988) | marine metagenome | biome: marine biome (ENVO:00000447); feature: deep chlorophyll maximum layer (ENVO:xxxxxxxx); material: "saline water (ENVO:00002010), including plankton (ENVO:xxxxxxxx)" | depth 17 m
GACGCTGAGTCTGGGGAGGTTCCTTCCGGGTCGGGCAATCCAAAAAAATTCCACAAACTTCCCATGTCCATCTGCCTCAGAAGTCCAAGTCGTCAAGCAACGACTGCAACTGATTGGAGGCAGGGGTTGGTGGAGTTTGTGAAACTATGGGTTGAACGGGGGCCGGTGCGGGCTGATTTGCAGCCAACCATTGCTCTCCGTAGTAATTCCATTGTTCCATTGTCCATCCAGCGGGAAGTCCAGAGGCAGGAAGCGGTGGGCCGGTGTTGACCGCCGGAGCCGCCTCCATGGGGGAAGCAACCGACGCAGGTGCGGGTTGGGCTGCTTGAACCGTTGCGGCTGGCTCTGAAGCGGGCAGCGGCTCCATCGTCTTCGGGGCAGCGGCAAACTGACTCTGCTCAAACATGCCATAATCTTCGGATGTGCTTGCACCTCGCCGGGTGAACAACAGGAACACGACCAAACCGACGATGACCAACGCCAGAAGGCCAATGATGGCGGTTGTGGTGGTGCCGATGGTGCTGGTGATGCTCTGAAGGATACCCTCCGGTGGTGCTTCAGCGACCAACACGGTGATTTCGGTTTGGGTTGATTCACCGTCGTCGTCGGTCACGGTGAGCGTGAAAATCCATGTCCCTGCTGGCAGGTCTTCAACGGTCCAAGTTGGACCCGTGAAATCCACATCGCCGGTCTTTTGACCGTCGAGGTCGGTGTCAAGGTGGGAACTGTCCCACTCGTAGACCAAGTTCTCTTTGTCACTCGCTGTTTCGATGGAATCTGTTCCTGAGAGCGTGAGGTTGTCGCCTTCCGTAAGGTCGTCGAGCACAGAAATTTCGGAGATGATGGCGGTGGGGGGGAGGTTCAACACGCTCACGTTCATGCTCTGTTGGGCCGTAGCGCCGTCGTCATCTGTCACGGTGACGGTGATCATGCGGACTCCACGTGTGGTCCAAGATGGCTCAATGTTGGTGCCCATCATTTCGCAGTCGTTGTCAGAAATCCCGTCGCTGTTGGTGTCAATGTTCGCATCAAGGTCCCAACAAACCTCCAAGGTCGCCATGTCCGATGCAGTATCGGACGGAACCACGGTCAAGTTCAGAAGATCGCTTTCGAACACCGGTGTGTTGCCGGGCAAGCCCGTGACGCTTGGCGGTACGTTGTGAATCATCACCATCGCCTGTTGAATCTCTGAAGACGCTCCGTCCGCATCGATGGCACGAACCTGAACGGTGTGCATTCCCGAAGTGTTCCACGAGACAGCTTCGGAGGAGGAAACACCAATGCTGGAGATGGTCCAATTCTCATCATCCAGGGAGGGGTGCCATTCGATGATGACCGTGCCTTCGTCGTTGGAGGTGTCGCTAGCGGTTGCCCTCAAGAGCGCCACTTCATCTTCGTTGAGATGCCAGGTCCCGTTCTCATCGGGAAGAACTTCTTCGCCACCTTTGAACAGCGAGGGCGGTGAGAGCGTTGGTGCCACGTTAAGCACGAGCACCTCGCTGGTGTGTGTCGTGGTTTCTCCATCGTCATCGGTGGCCACGGCGGTGATGTTCAACGGTCCTTCAAACATGGGTGTGAAGGTGCACGTGGGCTGCGTCGTACCTTCGTCGCAGTCAAGACCGGGCCATGAGACGGTCACTTGTTGACCGGTAGGCGAGGAGGTATCAATGTCTTCGATGTCAACGGCTTGGATGGTGATGGGTGATTCGACCTCAACCGATTCCGGATGAGTCAAATTGAACGTCGGTGCACGGTTCAAGACCACCACGTCAACCACCACTTCGTCGGTGTCCAGTTCTTCGTCAATCACCAAGACCTTGACACTCCAAGAGCCGCTGTTGGACCAGTTCCATTGGGTCCAACAGCCGGGTGCCTCAATGACATCAATGAGGCCTGCTCGAGATTCAATTTCGAAGCGACAATCCACATCGCCGCCGTCGATATCAAAGCTCTGCGTAGCGTTGAGCGTGACGTTTTCAAAGGTATATTTTCCTTCATCCACCACCAAAGAAGCGTTTGGTGCACGGCCGATGAAGATGGGAATTGAGGCGTCGTTGTTGCTGCGGTTAGCGTCGGCGGTCACGTTCTCGTCTGGGTCGACCGTGAACTTGAGTTGAGCTGTTCCAATCTGCATGTCGGCTGGGACCGACCAGTCCACCAAGATCCGCTCTTCAGCGTACGGCGCAATGGTTGTGAGAGCACTCCGCGAAATAACACCGTCCGGTGTTTCAACTTCCATGAAGGTGGAGGGGGCCGTGAGGACGCCTCGGTTTTGGGCCGGTAGAGAGAAACTGAGCACATCGCCCGGCAGAGCATTGTAGCCGATGGCGGCACCAAGGGTCGAAGTGGCGTTGTTCCGGGTCCGTTCAACGATCACCGAACTGGCTTGGGCTACGAGGTCAATACCGACCACGCTCAAATCTTGCACCACGGTGGTGGTGCCGACGATATCGGCTACCGGGTCAAACACCACAATCCCGTTGCTGGTGTAATCGTCGCTGGAAGGTGTGTCGTCAACCTCGTCAGAGACGTTGAGCGAGATTTGCGCTTGACCGTTGTTGTCAGTGGTTGGATTGAGGATGGTGTCCGCGATTTCATAGCGGAGTTGGAGGTTGGTGTTCTTGATGGGAATACTGGGGGAGCCGGCTACGCTGTATTCAATTGAAATCTGTTCAATGGCATCGGGTAAGGTCGCCGTGGCAGCGGTGCTCACGTGAATTTGGGTGTTGCGTCCTCCGGGGGATGAGCCAGGGATGACGCTGTTGGAGTCCGCTGGGTTGTAGGTCTTCAAGAGCCAATCGATGGTGAATCCAGCCGAATTCGAGATTCGGATCCATGAATTAAAGCGAACCGCTGGGCAGTACCAGTTGAATCCTGCACTTACACCGGTTGCGTTCCACTCGTTGATTTTGTATGAATCATCACATCCTCCGTACTTGATGTTGAGGCCATCCTCGGTAGGAATGCCGTCCGCTGTAACTTGCCACGAATTGTTTTCAGCGCCGTTGGTGTCGAATTCACTCGGGTCGAAATAATCCGAGGTTCCACTCACGCTGGTTCCGGACATGAAGGGCATGTACCATTGGTCCCCTGTTCGTATTGGGAAATCGTACTTTTCTTTCGGAGGGTCGTAGTAGGTGTCGAAGGAAATTGTTGCAAGCTTTTGCGACAAGAACCCCAGATTGAACGGGGCAAAGTCGACGTCCAGTTCAAAATCAGAATAGATGACGGCAAGGTCTCGAACACGAATAATGTCCTCACCCGTGTAATCAATGGTGAGTCTTCCGCTCACGCCTTCGAGTGTGGCTCCACTGTTTCCTGAAGAGAATTCTCCCTCGATTTTCATCTTGTAAGCTAAGGTTTGAATCCCATCAACAGTGATGAAGAAGATGTCTTCAATTTCGTAATCAGTATCTCCCGTTAGTGTGTTTAAACTTGCTGAAACATTGGCTTGCGCAAGGAGTTGGGCGACATCAAACCGAGTTTCATAGGTCCATTCATCACCTACCCTCCAGCTGGGTACATCCACGACAGCATTCCCACCCTGAGAATGTTGTTGAGGTGGCGTTTCATCAAGCCGAATCGACGATTCTACAACGCCCATGCCCAACGAGGTGAGGAAGAGGGCGACGAGGAAGGCGGCTTGGCATGTCCGTCCGAACATAAAACGAGGTTGCAGTTCTGATACAAAAGAGAATGTCCTCTCTGGACTGATTCATCCTTGTGAATCAAGCCACTGTTGGCCGTAGTGTTCCCATTGCTCCATGCTCCATCCTTCGGGGAGTCCACTCTCGGGGAGTGGGGGTCCAACCGCACCGGTTGAGGGCGCGTTTTGCATGGCTTGTTGGAACAAATAATCAGGCGGAGGACCTTCGGGTTGTTTTTGACGCAGGCGTTCCTCTCGGTCCGTGAACAAATCTCCTGTCAGGGCACCGGACACCTCGTCCCATACGCTCTCGTTGGCCTCAACACGATGGCGTCGTCGTGCAAACAACACCACGAGCAGCAACATCAAACCCAGAAGGCCGAGTTGGGCAAGGGGGTTGGCCTCTTCGCCAACCAAAGCGGCCCCGATGTTCTCGATGGGGGTGCGGTCTGCAGGCAGAACGGCGAAGGTGATCACCTTCGTTCCAGGACGCTCAGGGTCCTCATCCCAAGCCATGACTTTCACGGATTGGAGTCCATCGCGCTTGAAGGTGTAGGTTACGGTCTTTCCAATCAAGTCGGCGTCGTTGTCGGGAATGCCGTCCTCATTGCTGTCGTCGTTGATATCAATGTCCCATGCTACGGTGAGGTCATTCACATCGTTCAGTGCGTCAAGTGTGCTGCTGGCATCGAGCAAGCACGCCTCGTAGGCCATGCACGAAAACGGTGCTGTACGGACGATGGGGGGTGTGTTGAGCACAAGGACTTCGAGCACTTCGCTGGTGTGAGCGCCGTCGTTGTCGGTAACGTGGTACACGAGTTTGTGGGTGCCGCTTCGATTCCAGGAGATCGTCAAGTTATTTCCGATGACATCGCAATCGTCGTCGGCGCTGCCGAAATCATCCGAATCCATGCTCGGGTCGATGTCCCAGCAACGCACGAGGGTGTCGACGTCCGACGGCGTGTCGGTTGATGAGCCAGACACTCGGATGCTCTGCCCTTCTGCCACAGGGAGCACGGGAGCAATCGGTTCAATGGTTGGCGGTACGTTCTGCACGCTCACCCACCGTTCCTCAATTCCACTCGTGGCGCCTTCGGAGTCCGTGACTTCGAGTCGCATTTTGTGGAGTCCGGCCTCCAACCAAACCATCTCGTACTCGGAGGTTCGTCCATCAAAGACACGAATCAGTGAGGGTTGTGCATCGTCCGGCCACCACGTATGCGTCAAGTCGTTGATGTCGTCCACGGAATCTTGGGCTTGGCCTTTGACCGTGACCGTCTGGTCCTCCTCGACGTGCCATGTGTCTTGAGCATCCATGGTGATGGGGCCATCATCGCCGAGCATTTGCACGTTGAGACTGTGCGGTCTGATGTTGGTGAATTTGACGTCGAAGGTTGCTGATGCCACCGCACCGTCGTCGTCGGTGCCGATAGCAGTGAAGGTCTTCCAGCCCTCGGTGGTTGAGGTCGTGGTGCACACTCGAGTGTAGTAGCCTTCCTTGCAGTTGGCCCCCGGCCAGTAGATGTCAACCACGCCCGGCCAAACCTTCTCTGAATCCGAATCGTTGGCGTACGCGTAGAGCGTGATGGGGTATTCGACCTTGGCTTCAGTTCGTTGACTTCGCACCTCTATCTCCGGGTCCCGGTTTTGGACGGTGACGTTGAGCACCATGACCGTCTCATCCCGTTCTTCGTCCTCGACGGTGATCTGAACCGGGTAAACGCCATCGTCAATCCAAGTGTATTCGAGGAGGCAGGTTGGAGATACAATTCGTTCGTAATCCCATGTTCTCGTACCGTCGTCGAAGGGCACGTAAAATTCGCATGAAACATTGCCTCCATCTTCGTCGTAACTCGCACTGGCGTTGATGAGAATGGTCTCTTGGGTCAGGCCGATGGGTTCGGGAGCCACCGGGGTCGGCAATCGGCCAACGAACAATTCAATGCTCCCGATGTTGTTCTGGAAATTGGCATCGGCGGCGTTGAGTTGCCCCGTGTCGGCCTCCCATTGAATCTGGAGTGGACCGATGCCGGTGCTGTTGGGAACCTCCCATGTCTGGTACATCTTGTAGGCTTGGTAGGTCTCAAGAGGGGGAAGTTCCTCGGTAATGGCCACTCCGTCAGGCATGGTCAGTCGAGCATCGGTCGTGGTGGAGGTGGTGATGCCTCGGTTGTTGAAGGCGACTTCAATGTCGAGTCTATCACCGGGCAAGACGTTGTAGCCCGAGAGTGCGTTGAGTTGAGACACGGTGCAAACATCACCAATGCAGCGTTCACGCAGGATGACGGCCGCTTCTTCATCGGCAAAAACGTCCAAACCGACAAGGTATTGGTCGAGGGTGACGGTGGCCGCACCGACCTTGTTTCCAGCCTTGGCGACAAGGCCATGGCTGGCGTAGTCCAGCTGTGTGGCGGAGGAATCCAACGCATCGCCGACGTCGACCAGGGCCCAAGCACTGCCGTTCGCCGCCGTGGTCAGACTCGTCACGAAACCTTCCACTTCATGGTGGAGTTCAAGTTGCAAACCGGCCGTGTTGGAAAAACACGAGGACGATGCATTCACCCACACCTGCATCGGTGTGTCCAAGGCGGTGATGGAACGTTCCGGGACCACTTCCAAGCAGTCTGAGCGGGTGCCGGGGTTGGTGTAAGGCTCAACGCCTGTGGCGCCAACAGGGTCGTATCGCTTGAGTTTGAAATCGATGACCAGGCCTATGTCATCGGCGGTGTGGAGCCATGCATAATTGCGCACTTCAGGACAATACCATCGGTAGCCTTCAGAAACTCCGTTGCTGTTGAACGATGTCATCTCGTAGGATTCGTTACAACCGCCGTAATCGATGCTCTGTCCGACGTCATTGGTGGGTTTCCCCACATCGGTCACGACCCACGTGGTGGTGTTGGTATCGGTCTCGGGGGCTGGGAACGGCGTGATGTAATCGCTTTGGCCAGACCATTGCGAGTAGGATGTCGTGGTCGTGGTCCATCGCTCGTCAGTTCGGAGAGGGAAATCGTAATTTTCGTTGACGGGAGAATACGTGGTGGTGATGGTGATGTCGCCGAGAATTTGTTCGAGGAAGGAGATGCCGCTCGGTACGAAGCGAATGTACATGTCAAGCTCGCTTCGAATAGGAGAAAGGTCGCTTACCCGAAGGTATTCGGTTTGGGTGAATTGAATGTAGACGTTGCCGGAGAAACCCTCCAACGACACGCCGGATTTGTCAAAATTGGCCGAAGTTCGAAGGGTGTAGGCCAGCACCGACATGTTGTCGACGTTCTGGGTCGAGATGCCCGTGACTTCCGTCGTGGTGTCGCCTTGTATTTCACCGACCGTCGCATCAACGCCTGTGTCCGTGACAAGGACGGTTGGGTCGAAGGTTCCGGCGTAAATCCAACGGTCGCCAATGCGCCATGAGGGGACATCGGAAACCCCCGGGTCTCCAGCCACGCTGCGGTGGATTGAGGGCTCCACAAGATGGTCGTGGTGCACCAGCGGCACCATGTTCACCAGCAGCAGCAACACCAAGGCGACGGGGATGGTGCGGCGCAAACGTACCTCTCCCATGGCCAAGCCACGGGTAAGGGAGGACATCAAGACTTCTCCTCCAGCCGTTTGGCCAGAGCGTACTCAAAGAAGGTCAGCCAGTTCGTCTTTGATGATTTCAACGGCTTCGAGAATCTCGTCCTTGTGTCGAGCACCGGTGATGACCATCTTTCCGGAACCGAAGATGAGGCAGACGACCTTCGGGTCGTCAAGTCGGTAGATGAGACCAGGGAACTGCTCTGGCTCGTATTCCACCTTGTCAAAGGGCAAGTGGAAGGTCAAGTGGTTGAGGTTGAGTTTGCGAGGGACACCGGCTTGAGGCTCGCCGGTGAACTTGTCGAGACCGTCGTAGTCTTCTGGGTAGTGAAGAGCGTAGGTGGCGACCATGTTTTGGACTTCGATGGTGACGTCCTTCAGGTCCCAGGTCTCAATTCCAGCAGCTCGCAAGTCTTTGATCATGCGGTCGATACCGGTGTGGATGTTGTCTTCGTCCTTACCGCCGGTGCAGACTGCACGGCCGGAGCGGAACATGAGGATGGCGAGTTTTGGCTCGGTGACTCGGTAGACGACACCAGGGAATTGCTCGGGTTCGTACTCACAGTTGAGTTGAATGGCGATATCGGGGAGGTCAAGTTCTTCGGCAACACGAGTGCTGGCGACGACGTTCACAACAGTTAGGCGTTCTTCATCAGTGGTCATATAAAGGCCCAATGACCTTTAGTATATAAAAGGAATTTCGGCACAGAACGTTACAACAGAGCGGCCATGTTCACTCATCAATGCGAACACCCGGATTGCCAAGCCTTGAGATGAGAACCCGCCCTCCGGCCAATTCAATGGCTTGGCCGGTGGTTTTGGGGTCTCGGGTCAGCGCCACCATGCACCCTCCGCCGCCGGCGCCGGTCAACTTCACGCCCAGAGAACTTGGTGCTGCTGCTTGAATCAAATCCTCAAGTTCGGGTGATGACACACCGAGGTTTCGCAGCAGGAGATGATTCTCGCTCATGGCATGTCCTACCGCTTCATAATCGCCTCGAATCAGAGCGTCAATACCTCGGCGTGCGACGATGCCAATGGCTTCGATCTCTTGCATACGCTGAGGTTCAGCGGCCAAGGCTTTGGCGACCATCGCCACTTGGTGAGAGGTCGGAGCGTGGACACCTGTGTTGCCAAGCACGAGATAGATGTCATCGGCCGCTGCCGAGAGGGAATGGACCTCCCACGTCCGTTCGCCCTCGGGGGTTTCAAGACGACGAGTGTAGAGCCAATCGCCTCTCTGTTCCCGTTCATTGGAGAGGATGACCACCCCGCCTTCGACGCTGGTTGACGCATCCATCGGGGATGCTCGACCGTTCTGCGCATGGGCCTCAGCAAGGTGGGCCAGTGCACTCAAACGGTCCTTGTCAAGCGAATCATGCTCGGTGGCGATGTGATGCATGGCGGCGCCCACAGCGGCACTGAGAGCAGCGCTTGAACCGAGCCCTGAGGCGTTGGGGATGTCGCCTGAGATGTGCATTGACATGGGTGGGTTTTCGGCCATCAGAGCGTCTTTCAGCATGACGATATGAGGGTGCTTCTTCTCGCTTAAGGGGCTCCCGTCTACGCTCCATGAGGCGGCGGATGTCATGGTGACCGTCAACCGCTGTTCAATGGCGACTGCAACGGCGGGTTGGCCGTAGACCACAGCATGTTCGCCAAAGAGGATGCATTTCCCCGGGGCGCTTGCGACCATCGACGTCGTCGCATCACCCATGAGCCGAACACGCGGTCGGGATTCATATTCCTTGTTGCGCAGTGTAGGATTTCGTCCTTCTTTTGACGGTGGATTGAAAATGCGTCTTGGACTGGGGGAGATAGGCGCGTTCACGCGTCGCCGGTGAACAACATGGAACACCCCTTGTTTTTGGATTACGGCCCGATACCAGGTTGGGTGATTCTGTTGGTGTTGTTTGGCGTCTCAGGTGGCTTCTTTGGCTACCAAGTGGTCAAAGCCTCTCGTTTGGTCCTCAAAGGAAAGCCGGAGAACCGATTTGACAACTGGGGTGCTCGAATTTCTGAAGTGCTCAGCGGATGGCTGGGTCAGAAGAAGGTGCTCAAGGATCGCGTGGCAGGCGGCATTCACGTTCTGATGTTCTGGGGCTTCCTCATGCTGTCGACCGACATGTTCGACCTCGCAAGCGGTAACCAATTTTCGCAGAAAGTCTTGCCTGAATTGCTTCGCGGCCCTTGGAACCTTGTGGTTGAGGTTGGCTACACCATCGCCTTTGTCGGTTGCGTGTTGGCGCTGGTACGCCGTGTGGTCTTCACGCCAGAGAAACTCAAGGGCAAATCCCAACTCGAAGGCAACGTCATTCTGTTGCTCATCATGACCATCACCACCACCTCCTTCGTCGTTGAAGCCGGAGAGTCCACGGTGTCGTCCACATGGGAACCCATTGGGTGGTGGGTGGCCAGCACGCTGGTTCCCTCGGCCAGTTTGGTGATCGCTGCCTACTGGGCGCACATGCTCGCCATCTGTGTCTTCTTGTTCCTCATCCCGCTTTCCAAACACATGCACTTGGTCATGGCCTTCCCGAACGTCTTCTTCCACGACCTTCGTCCCATGGCCACCATGGAACCCCTCGCTCGAGGCGAGGACGGTAAAGCGGTCTTGCTCGATGAACTTGACATCGAATCTTTTGGAGCGGTTTCCTACACCGATTTTACCTGGCGAGACCTCATCGACGGTTGGGCGTGCACTTCGTGCGCTCGCTGCCAGGATGTGTGTCCGGCTTACGCCAGCGGCAAGGCTCTCAACCCCATGCAAATCATTCACGACGTGCGCCACTACGCCAACGACCACGCCACCAGCATCTTCGCCGATGAATCCCCAGAAGAGGACATCATCGCTCGCTTTGGCGAGGACGCCATTTGGGCCTGCACCACCTGTCACGCCTGCGTTGAAGCCTGCCCGATTTACATTGACCACGTGCCCAAACTCACCGACGCCCGCCGCCACTTGATGATGGAGCGAATGGAGTTTGACGAGAGCGTCGAAGACACGGTCATGCCACTGATGGCCACCATCGAGAATCTCGAATCCGATTCCAACCCCTATGGCCTGCCAGCTCACGAACGAGGCGACTGGGCAGAAGGCCTCGACGTGAAGGTCGCCGAGCCCGCCGAATACATCTACTTCGCTGGCTGTGCGGCATCCTTCGACGAGCGCAACAAGAAGGTCGCCAGGGACACCATCAGCATCATGAAAGAAGCCGGTCTTGATGTCGGTATTCTCGGCATGCAGGAAGGTTGCACCGGCGATGCCGCTCGACGAGCGGGCAACGAGTACCTTTTCCAGATGCTGGCTGAAACCAACCTCTCAACGTTTGAGGAAATCGGCGTGAAGAAGATCGTCGCTTCCTGCCCCCACTGCTTCCACACGCTTGGAAAGGAGTACAAGGACTACGGCGGTGAGGACATTGAAGTCATGCACCACTCTCAACTCATCAACCATCTCCAAGTCGAGGGCAAGTTGCCTCAACCCAAGCATGACGGCACGGTCACCTACCACGACCCTTGTTACCTCGGCCGAATCGGAGGCGAATTGGACGCACCTCGTGACGCCATTGGCGGTGTTGATGTTGAGGCTGAACGCCACGGGCGCGATTCCTTCTGTTGCGGTGCTGGAGGCGCACAAATGTGGATGGAAGAGCACGTTGACGATGGCTACGACCGTGTCAACGTCATTCGTTCAAAGGAATTGGCCGCCACAGGGGCTGAAACCGTCGCCGTGGGATGTCCGTTCTGTTCGACCATGGTAACCGACGGCTTGAGCGCCATCGGCTC
>CEOC01031808.1_pt1 | contig 11006 bp, 5 predicted proteins | sample 356191 | NCBI WGS metagenome assembly CEOC01 (sample SAMEA2619952, study PRJEB7988) | marine metagenome | biome: marine biome (ENVO:00000447); feature: deep chlorophyll maximum layer (ENVO:xxxxxxxx); material: "saline water (ENVO:00002010), including plankton (ENVO:xxxxxxxx)" | depth 17 m
ATCATTCTGGATCCTAATACTAGACCTGATTTTTTACTTAATCCTACCAAATAATTAATTTCATCACAACTCACTTCAAATAATTCATTTAAGTCCTTATGGGATTCATACATTAATTTTCCAACCTTAGCTAAATTATTTACTTTAAGTGCTGATACAGCTTCATTAACTCTGTTATTTTCATTAACTGAAAACAACATTCTTTTATATATTTTTTTTGAGAATTCACTTTCTATTGATTCAATTTCACTTAGAGATACACTACATAAATAAGGGGTTTGAGGATAGAATTTTCTAATTATGTTAAATCCGTTTTGAGTTTCTAATACTCTATTGTTATATTCACTTTCAGCTAAAGAATGTTTGACATTTGAGTTTAATAATAAGAATTCATAATCTTTTAAATTAACAGGAATATAAGAAAGTTTAAGATTAAAACAATTTAAATGTAAAAAATTATTTTTTTTACTTTTTAGAACTGCATATTGATCCAAAAAACCGCATTTAACTCCTGCAAATTTATGCTCAGCATTCCTAGATATATTAATTATTTGAAATTTTGTAAGTCTGAGATTGAATAGTTTATTCAGACCACTAGCTAATCCACAAGTTAAAGCTGCAGAAGAACTAATTCCAATCCCAATTGGAATTTCACTTTTAATTCTGGCAATAAAACCAGAAATGATTTTGGGTTTAATTTGATTTATTTCAAATATTACACCAATTATATAATTGTGCCATAGTATGCTACTCAAAGAAAAGTCATTTAACTTTCTAATAAAGTCTTTAGATTGACTATCACTAGTTACTTTCCATAAATTAGAATTTCTCTTATAAATTTTAATTTTTATGTTTAAATCTATTGCAGCTGGCAGCACACTTCCTCCATTATAATCTATATGCTCACCGATAAGATTAATTCTTGCGGGTGATATAACTTGATAACTATTATTAGCTAAATTTTGCATTATGTAAAATAAATAAACGTAATTTATAAAGGAAAATTTATAAAAATTGAATAATCAACAAATATTAACAAAAGCAAAAATTTTATTTTATTATATAGTTCTATTAAATCTAAAATTCAACAGTCAAGAACTATTACCCATCATTGAGGATCCAGAAATAGTTGGTATAAACAAATTGCCTGCACATTCAAGTTTTTTTCCTTTTGAAAATTTAGAATTATCACAAAGTAATAATGTTAATAAATCCGATAGATATATTTCTCTTAATGGTTATTGGTATTTTAAATGGTCAAAGAACCCATCCACTAGACCTAAAGATTTTTATAAAATTTCTTACAACACAAATAAATGGGACACAATTTTAGTCCCTTCTAATTGGCAGCTTCAGGGTTATGGTTTACCAATTTATGTAAACATTCCCTACCCTTTTTCCTACAGCTCTAATCCAAATCCACCAGATATTCCAGATAATTATAATCCAGTTGGTTCTTACAAAAGATTTTTTAATATTCCTGAATCTTGGACTTCTAAAGATGTAATTATTCATTTAGGTGCTGTAAAATCTGCTTTTTTTATATGGATTAACGGGACAAAAGTAGGATATAGTCAAGACTCCAAACTTCCATCTGAATTTAATATAACTCCGTATATTAAAAAAGGTATAAATGAAATTTCTTTAGAAGTTTACAGGTGGTGTGATGGAAGTTATCTAGAAGACCAAGACTTTTGGAGATTATCTGGTATTGAAAGGGATATTTATTTATTTACAAAAGAAAAATTCACTATTGAGGATTTTAAAATTGTTGCTGACTTAGATAGTTCATTTAGAAATGGACTTATAAATTTAGAAGTATTATTATCTTCTTATGATTATATCAATTTTAAAGGCTCATTGGAGATTGAAATATTAAAAAATGATGATTTGTTGTTTCAAAAATCATCTAAAATTTCATTTAATAACAAAAAACAAATCCAACTTATCTATATAGATACTATTTACAATATAAAGCCATGGAGTGCAGAAACACCTTCGCTTTATCAACTAAATATTGTGTTAAAAAACCAAAATCAAAAAACAATAACAGCAGTTAGTAAAAAAATAGGGTTTAAAAACATTAAAATAGAAAATTCCCAGTTACTAATTAATGGCAAACCTATACTAATTAAAGGAGTTAACAGACATGAACATGATATGCATAATGGTCATGTAATTTCTAAATTAAATATGAAAGAAGATATTATTATTATGAAAGAAAATAATATTAATGCAGTTAGAACCTCTCATTATCCAAATGACCCTTATTGGTATGAACTTTGTGACGAATATGGAATATATGTATATGATGAAGCCAATATTGAATCACATGGAATGGGCTATGATTTAGATAAGACTTTAGGAAATAATATACTTTGGGAAAAGGCTCATCTTGAGAGAACAACTAGAATGATTGAAAGAGATAAAAACAATACTTGTATTATAGCTTGGTCACTAGGAAATGAAGGAGGAAACGGATCTAATTTTTATAAGACTTATAAAAAAGCTAAATCTATGGACTCTACAAGAATTGTTGTTTATGAAAGATCATTAGAAAATTGGAATACCGATGTAGTTGGTTTAATGTATGCAGATTATAGTGAACTAGAAAACTATGCTAAAGATTCTACAAAAAAAAGACCATTTATCTTATGTGAATATGCTCATGCAATGGGGAATAGCTTAGGAGGAATTAAAGAATATTGGGATTTATTCGAAAAATATGATAAACTTCAAGGTGGATTTATATGGGATTTTCAAGACCAAGGATTATTGAAAAAAGACTCAAGTGGTAGAGAATATTTTGCTTATGGAGGAGATTATGGACCTAAAGGTACACCCAGTGATCATAATTTCTTAAATAATGGGCTGATTTCTGCAGATAAATCTCTAAATCCACATATGCTTGAAGCTAAATCGGTTTATCAAAATATAAAAGTTTATCCAACTCAGAATATTAATGTAGTTAAAGTTAAAAATTGGCATTTTTTTAAAAATTTAGACAACTATAGACTATTATGGACATTGATTTTAAATGGTGATTCTGTTAAATCAGATACTATTAATAAAATCAATATTTCTCCTCAAGAATATCAACTTATAAATATTCCATTTGGTAAATTAAATGAGGATCATGAATACTATTTAAATATTGATTTTCAACTTAAAAAATCGGAAAATGGATTAAAAAAAAATTATACCGTTGCTAGTTCACAAATACCTTTACAAGTTATAAAATCAAATCCAATTATAAATAAATCAAAAGGAAAATTGAAGATTGATTCTTCTGGTTATCATATTAAAGTTATTGGAAAAAAATTCAGTATTTCTATTAATAAATATAATGGATTTATAAATGAATTTAAAATAAATGATTTTATTGCTATTGTAGATGGTTCAAAACATAATTTTTGGAGAGGTCCAACTGATAATGATTATGGAGCTAATACCCCTAATAAATACAAAGAATGGAAATTTATTGGTAAAAAAAGAGGTACTATAAATTATAATTTAGAGTTTAGATCTAATCAATTCGTAAAATTAACATTCAAGGAAAAAATTTTTGGTGGAGATGCTGATCTTATTAAAATTTATACTATTTACCCCAATGGTTCAATTAAGATTTCTAATGCTTTAGAAGTTTTAAAAGGTAGTCATTCCCCTATTTATAAATTTGGTGATTTATTTGAGCTATCAGATGATTTTAAGTACTGTAAGTGGTATGGTAATGGACCTGAAGAATCTTATGTTGATAGAAAAAGCTCCGTTAAAATTGGAAATTATCAATTACCTATAAAAGATATGTTTACAGCCTATGCAAGACCACAAGAAAACGGAAATAGAACAGATGTAAAATGGGTTTCTTTATTTACTGAAAAAGGATTTCAGTTAAAAATTTCTTCAGAAAACAATTTTAATTTCAGTGCTATTAATCAAAGAATTGAGGATCTTGATTCTGGATATGATAAAAGACTTACTCAATCTCATGGTAAATTACTTAATAGAAGAAAGAATGTTTTCTTAAGTGTTGATGGTTTTAGTTCAGGACTTGGGTGTGTCAATAGTTGGGGAGCAATTCCCAGAAATGAATACCTTTTACCTTATAAAAGTTATAAATTTAATTATTGGGTTTCCCCTATAGAAAATTAGTTTGATTTCAATATCATGCTTTTAATTTGATCAATTTCTTGATTCCAATCATAATTAATTGTAAAATTTTTTATTCTATTTATTTTTTCCAATATATTTTTAAGAAATATAGTATGTTCTTTGCTAATTCCATACTTAGGCTTGTGAGCTAAATCTCTTCTTATTTTTCCAATTTTTATAATAAGAGATTTGGTTTCATTAGAAAACATTTCATTAGAAAGTTTTTCCCATATAAAATCTGTAGCCTCTTCGGATGGATGAACCCAATCATTGGCATAAAATCTGTAATCTCTTAATTCATCAATTAATAATTCATAGCTTGGGAAATAATGTGTTTGATTTCCAAACTCTTTACACAATTCATTTACAGCTAATAATAGAGTTGATTTACTTAAATTATTTTCTTTTAGGCCATCTCTAATATGCCTAACTGGACTTACTGTAAAAATTATACGGTTATTTATTGATTTTAATACTTCGGTCCAACTACTTACTATTTCACTAACTGATAATGTTCTCTTTTTAAATGAAGAAGATGATTTTTTATGGCAATTAGCCACTATTTTGTTACTACTAATCAATTCGTAAACATTTGCTGTACCAAATGTTACAATGATTGTAGCATTGCTACTAATTAATTCATGAATCTTCTCTTGTTCATTATTGATAGTTTTTAAAAGTAATTTTTCATTTTTATTGAAATATCTCCCTGAATGATTCCAACTTAAGAAAACTTCATCACTTTGAATAAGATTAGTTTCGTCAAATATTCTATTAGTAATAGCACTATAAATGTTTTGTTGCAATGAAATAGGGTTGTAAATAGTTCCAAAAGGGTTTAATACATCAAAACAGCTTCTATTAAAATATTTACTCATTTGATTACTGAAACAAGAACCAATTAAAATAAATCTATCTGAATGAGATAAATTATTTATTGATAAGGAGGTATCAACTTCAGTTCTAAATATATTTTTAGAGTTCATAATTAACTAATCTATTAAATTCTTTATGTAAAACTGTATAATTAACATAGTTAATAGATTGTGGATATCTAATGTTAATTTACGTCAAAAAAACATTAAGTGTAATTATATTTGATTATTATTTAATTCAAAATATGAAGATGACTGGAAAATTGCCTGATTTTAATGATCTGTCAAAATTAGGAATTAAAAACATCACTAAAACAAATTGGAATTTAAGTCCAAAAGAACTCTCTGATATTACAGTATTTAAAAAAATGGGTAAAATATCCTCTACGGGTGCTTTATCTGTCAATACAGGGAAATTTACTGGTAGATCTCCTAAGGATAGATTTATTGTAAAGGACCAAACTACAAAAGATGATGTTTGGTGGGGAGATATTAACATCCCTTTTAATTCATCAAAATTTGATCGTCTTCAAGAAAAAATGGTTAAATATTTAGAACATAAAGAAATTTATGTAAGAGACGTTTATGCCTGCTCCTTAGATAAATTTAAATTAAATATTAGAGTAATCAATGAATATCCTTGGTCAAATCACTTTGTGAGTAATATGTTTAATGATTTAGAAGAAGAAGATATAAAATCATTTATTCCGGATTGGCATATCATTAACGTACCTAGTTTTGAAGCTATACCAGAAATTGATGGCACCAGACAATCTAATTTTTCAATTATTAATTTCTCAAAAAAAATAATATTAATTGGTGGAACAGGTTATACTGGAGAAATTAAAAAAGGTATATTTTCTGTTCTAAATTTTATTTTACCTCATAATAGAAATACCTTATCTATGCATTGTTCTGCTAATGTTGGAAAAAATGGAGATACAGCTGTATTTTTTGGACTTTCTGGGACAGGGAAAACAACTTTATCAGCTGATCCTAACAGAAATTTAATTGGAGATGATGAGCATGGTTGGTCAGGAAATTGTGTTTTTAATTTTGAAGGTGGTTGCTATGCTAAATGTATAGATTTATCTAAAGAAAAAGAACCAGAAATATGGGATGCAATCAAAGAGGGGGCTATATTAGAAAATATTATTTATAAAAATGGTTCTAATGAGGTTGATTTTTCAGATAGTTCAATAACAGAAAATACAAGAGTTAGTTATCCATTATCGTTTATTAAAAACACAGCTAAGGGAAACAAAGGTGAAAATATAAAAAATATTTTTCTTCTTACTGCTGATGCTTTTGGAGTATTACCTCCAATATCTAAACTCAATAAAGGTCAAGCAATGTTTCATTTTATTTCCGGATATACTGCTAAAGTAGCAGGAACAGAGGAAGGAATTAACGAACCAGTAGTTACTTTTTCTGCTTGTTTTGGAGCTCCTTTTCTACCATTACACCCTACCAAATATGCTGAAATGTTGGGTGAAAAAATAGATTCATCTAATGTAAATGTATGGTTAGTTAACACAGGATGGACCAAAGGCCCTTATGGAACTGGTGTGAGAATGAAACTTAAACATACTAGAGCTATGATTACAGCCGCGTTAAATAATGATTTTAAAAATGTAAAGTTCATAGAGCATTCCATATTTAAATTAAATATGCCAACAACATGTCCAAATGTCCCTGATGACACTCTAAACCCTAGAATGACTTGGGAAAATAAAGATAATTATGATGAAAAGGCACAATTTCTTGCTAATAAGTTCAATGAAAATTTTAAAAAATTTAAAGAATATGCTAGTGATGAAATTTTAAATGCCTCTCCAAGAATATCAATAGGAGTTTAGCTTTAAAATTTATAAATTAATTGAATATCAAAATACCCTAACTTAAAATCGGCATAACTACCATGCTGAATATATTCCTCCAATGGATCATCGATTAACTCATCAGATCTAAAAATATAATAATTAAACTGTGGAGTTAATTGAAAGGTTACTAAAAAGGACTCACTTAAAAAAACATCCATTCCAAATGAAACATCTAAACCTGAAACAAAATAATTTGAAATTCTTTGACCATTGGTCAACATTAGAGAATGATTCTGAAAATCAGAGTTAGATAAGTAATAACCAGAAGAGTCAAGTTTATAAGATCTATGGAAATAATTTGAATTTTGTTGACCAAAACCAAAAATTGCGTCCAAGCCAATATGTACTCTTGTTGAAGAAAAACTTCTCAATTCCTCCAACCCAAATCTTAAATCAAAATAATTATAATCTGTATTGAAGTATCTATAAAAAATAGATGTATCAGTCGTTAAAACGGGCATGTTAAAATCATGATCAGAATTGCTCACATTTTCTAAATAATTGAAGCTAAATCTTATATTAAAATCTCCAAAATTTCTTTTATATAACGCACTTAATTTAATATCATGATCATTTAGATTGGTTAATAAACCTGCAACCATTGGGGAAAGATTAATTCCTAGATAATTTCTTTCCGATTCATGTAAATATAAGTTAGTATCAACAATAGAAACATATGTTGTATCCTGGGCTGAGAATAAAAAAGGCATCAATAATGGAAAGAATAAAATAGATTTCATTAGAAAATTTTCATTTGACCATCTTCATCAGCCGCTTTATCATTATCAATATCTACATCCCATTCCAGTTCTACAGGTCCTTCTGAATTAGTATCAACATTTAATTCTTCACTTTCTTCATTAGAAATAGTATCAACAACAGGTTGATTAATTACTTTTTCATCTTCAATAGTGTCATTTGATTCAACAGAATCAGTAGCTTCATCAGCAGTAATTAAAACTGGTTCTTCTTCAACAGGCCAGTGACCATCCTCATCAACGTCCATTAATGTGATTTCTTTGACCTTTAGTCGAGTTAATTGATTTCCCTTTGCTTTATCACCTTTAACATCTACAATGTTATTAATATCAACTATTTTATCATTCAAATCTTTTGTTTCCTTGAGCCTTTTATTAAATGATATTTTAACTTTTGGCTGATAGTCTACTGTTGCTATGACAAGTTCACAACTTTCATCGATAAACAAATATTTTTTTGTAGTAACTTCTATTAAAAATCTTTTAACAAAATATAGTTCTTTCGATGGATTCCAATAAACTGAGGCAACCGGCCTTGAAGGATGCCACTTTTCTATATGAATTAAATCATCATCAAATTTATTTGAAAGCTCAAATCCGCTTATTAGATAATGTCCAGATTTATAAATAGTTAGAATTTTATCATCACCTTTAAAACTTCCTAGAGATTTACCTCTTTCCTCATTATTTAACCTTGAAACCACTTCATCCCACCAAATTTGTCTAGCCGCAAGTGTAGATCCTCCTACTTCACGCTGTTCTACCTTAGATATAAAGTTTTTAGTAACTAAATTCCCCTTACTAGCTCTGCCTTTTATAATTAACTCGCCAAAATCAACATCAATTTTAAGTTTCTTTAATTTTGGTTTTGGTCTTAATTTGATGAGAACAGTTTCTCTTCTTCCGTTAGGGTTTACTGAAAAATAATGTATTTTAGGTTCCTTAGCATTACCAACAATATCATATTCCCTATCTCTAGTTATAGAACTAACAGAGAATCTTTTCATATAAGAAGGAGCCATTTTTCCTGCTTGGTAAATTAAATGGTAAATAGTTCTAACATCACCCTTTTTCCAAACAGCTGCATGTATAATTCCTTTTCCTACAAATTTTTTATCAGCTATTTTAGTAATGATCATTTTGCCATTACTAAAGAATAAAATAATATCATCTAAATCAGAACAATCTTCTATAAATTCATCTTTTCTTAATGACCAACCTATAAAACCTTCTTCTTTATTTACATATAATTTTTTATTAGAGACTATTACTTTTCGTGCAGTAATATTATCAAATACTCTAATTTCTGTTTTTCTTTCTTTTCCTTCACTGTATTTATCTTTAACATCTTTATAATAAGCAATGGCGTATTCTATTAGATTAGATAAATTACCCTTAACCTCTTTTATTTGATCTTCAATTTTGAGAAGATTATCTACAGCTTTAGAACTATCAAATTTAGAAATTCTTTTAATCTTTATCTCTGTTAACTTAACAATATCTTCATCAGAAACAGGTTTTTTTAATTTTTTTAGAAAAGGTTTTAAACCATTTTTGATTGCTGATAAAACACCCTCCCAAGTTTCTTCTTCTTCAATTTCACGATATATTCTATTTTCTATAAATATTCTTTCTAAAGAAAGCCAATGCCATTGGTTCTCTAGCTCTTGTAATTTAATTTCTAATTCTAATTTTAATAACTCAACCGTTCTTTCAACAGACTTTTTTAGAATTTCTGTTACACCAATAAATACAGGTTTATTTCCATCAATAACACATGAATTTGGAGAAATAGACATCTCACAATTGGTAAACGCATATAAAGCATCAATCATTTTGTCTGGAGATACCCCAGAGGGTAAATGAATAATAATTTCTGCAACAGCCGAAGTGTTATCTTCAATCTTCTTAATTTTTATTTTGTTTTTTTCTGTAGCTCGAACAATAGAATCAATTAAAGAATCAGTTGTAGTTCCAAATGGTATTTGATTGATTATCAATGTTTTATTGTTTAATTTTTGTATCACTGCTCTTACTCTAACTTTACCACCTCTAAGACCATCGTTGTATTGAGTGAAATCAGCCAATCCTCCATTAGGAAAATCAGGAAATAATTCGATTTTTTTTCCTTTTAAAACATTGATAGAAGCATCAATAAGCTCAATAAAATTATGAGGAAGAATTTTACAAGCCAGACCCACTGCAATTCCTTCTGCACCATGATTCAGTAATATCGGAAATTTTACTGGAAGATATTGTGGCTCCTTATTTCTCCCATCGTAAGAGCTTAACCAGTTAGTAGTTTTAGGATTATAGAGTATATGATTAGCGAATTTAGTAACTCTGGCTTCAATATATCTAGGTGCTGCTGCTCCGTCTCCTGTTAACAGGTTTCCCCAATTTCCTTGACAATCAATCAGTAAATCTTTTTGACCTATCTGAACCATTGCATCCCCTATTGAAGCATCACCATGAGGATGATATTTCATAGTATTTCCAATGATATTAGCGACTTTATTGTACCTCCCATCGTCTAATTCTTTCATTGAATGAAGGATTCTACGCTGCACAGGCTTTAAACCATCTTCTAAAGCTGGTACAGCTCTTTCTAATATAACATATGATGCGTAATCTAAAAACCACTCTTTATAAAGACCTGACAAATAGGTTATGTTATCCTTATCATTAGAATCTTCAGTAATATTTGAACTTAAATCATCCATTTGTTAACTTTCTTCAATGAAGTAATCTTCTTCAACTTTTAAATTATCGATAATAAACCCCTGTCTTTCAGGTGTATTTTTACCCATATAAAAGTTTAATATCTCCTCTATAGATTTGTTTTTTGACATTAGCACAGGCTCCAACCTAATGTCTTCTCCAATAAAGTGCTTAAATTCATCTGGTGAAATTTCACCTAATCCTTTAAATCTTGTAATCTCAGGGTTTTTTCCTAGTGAATTTATAGCATCTTTTCGTTCTTCATCTGTATAGCAATACCTAGTTTCTTTCTTATTCCTAACTCTAAAAAGTGGGGTTTGTAATATAAAAACATGATTTTTCTTTACTAGATCAGGGAAAAATCTGAGAAAAAAAGTAAGTAATAGTAATCTGATATGCATTCCATCCACATCAGCATCAGTTGCAACTATGATTTTATTATAACGCAAAGAATCCATATCCTCTTCGATATTTAAAGCAGCTTGAATAAGATTAAATTCCTCATTTTCATAAACTACTTTTTTAGAAAGGCCAAAGGAATTCAATGGTTTTCCTCTTAAACTAAAAACAGCTTGAGTTTTTACATCTCGACACTTAGTTATGGATCCACTTGCAGA
>CEOC01058463.1_pt1 | contig 10994 bp, 11 predicted proteins | sample 356191 | NCBI WGS metagenome assembly CEOC01 (sample SAMEA2619952, study PRJEB7988) | marine metagenome | biome: marine biome (ENVO:00000447); feature: deep chlorophyll maximum layer (ENVO:xxxxxxxx); material: "saline water (ENVO:00002010), including plankton (ENVO:xxxxxxxx)" | depth 17 m
AAAACTGGCAGTAAGAAGAAGTATGCCGCTTCAGGGAAATCTCCTGGTGGTTGAGATAGATAAAGAAACCAAAAAGATAAACCACAAGAAAAGAAACCTACACCCCACACCTTCATAAAGAGCATAAAGTCTAATCGGTAAGCATGATAAAAGGATCTCATTAAAAAAACCTAAACATGGCAGTAACCCTGTTCAGGAGGTTTGATTTTTCTATCTAATTTTAGAGGTTTTTGATCAAGTGGGCGTTCAGCGAAAACTTCTCCTGAAAGATGTCGATCAAAGATAGCAAATAACTCACTCTTCGTCACCGCCCGCCTCATTTCGCCTAAAAATACGCCATCATCATGAATCGCTAGCCCTATATAATTGAGAAACTTCTTCATTCTTGAAACCATTTTCCTCTCCTCTATACTAGGACGCGAAAGAACATCGTAAAGTTGTAAGCAGTAGGTATGCAAATCAGCTCGCCTGGGGATAAATGGGGCTTGTCCATCTTCAATCTCTCGAATCTGCCTAAAAATCCATGGATTTCTAATGGCTGCTCTTCCGATCATAACTCCCAGGGAATCAAATCTCTCCCTTAATAGTATGGCATCCCGTGCTGTCTCGATGCTGCCGTTAGCTAGCACAGGGCACTCGTCACCAAGATACTGTACAGCCTTTTCTACAAAGTCATACTGGGGGGGAGTATTATAGCCTCCTTTTACCGTACGCACATGAAGGCTTAAAAGATTTACTTTATTTGCTAAGATGACATTGAGGATTTCCTCGAAATTATTGTCATCTTCAAAACCTATTCTCATTTTAACAGTTAAGTTACCATCGATTCGAGAGCGCATTGCATGGAGGATTTGATTAATTTTTTTGGGATCCTTCAATAAGCCTCCCCCAACATTTTTTTTGTAAACCCGTGGAGCAGGGCATCCCATGTTCAGGTCAACCCCCGCAATGGGATAGCACATAAGTTCTGATACTGTTCGATTAATATCATCTATGTTTTCTCCGATGATTTGAGCAAACACAGGAGACTTGGTTGGGTTCTCAGTGATGGAAGAAAGGATTTCCGGACTAAGCTTCGAATTTGCATGAACCCTGAAGAACTCAGTGAAAAATAAATCGGGCTCTCCCCTTTCCGCGATCAATCTCATAAAGGATAAACCAGTAACATCCTGCATTGGAGCCAATGCGGTTGGGCAACTGGATGATGACCTTATCCCGAGTTTAGTACGCGAATCCAAGGTATTCGCATCTACTGGCGGATGAATCAATTTAAGAGACTCGAAAACTAGTCCTGTTTTTTTAGAATACGATCTAAAATTTCAGACATATCCTCAACATTTTCCAAAACCTTATTAGCCACAAATATAGGTTTTTTCATCTGTAGTGCGAGAACGATAGAATCACTGGGTCTGGCATCAAGTTCGATAATTTTCTTACCCAACTCGTTTTCCATTCTTAAGATTATCCTGGCAAAAAAAGTACCCTCATCAACATCATTGATAAGAACTCTTTCAATTGAAGCCTCTAGCCCTTTTAGTATTAAGCCAATCAAGTCATGAGTAAGCGGTCTCTCCTTCTTGACTTGATTGATTGTCATATTGATTGCATTGCCGATTGCCGGATCAACATAGATAACGAATGTCTTATCTTCGCTACCCAGAAATATTGCACAACCGTTAGATGTGGGCATAACCCCTTTGACGGTGACTTCACTTGAATCACTATTCATATTGTCATTATTGAGATAATGGATTTCGTTCGCAAGGATTTATCCAACTATAATCAAAAACTTCAGTCACTTTTTTTTATGAGAAAACCAAAGAGAAATATCTATCTAATCGGCATGATGGGAACGGGTAAATCCACCATTGGAGAGAAAGTCGCAAGGCAACTTTCGATTGAATTCTATGATTCTGATAGAGAAATTGAGAAACAGGAAGGGAATTCAGTAAGTGAAATCTTCACACAACATGGAGAATTGAAGTTCAGGGAACTCGAGCAGAGTTTTATTGAAAGCGGTCACCCTGAGTCAAATTGCATTGTTTCATGCGGAGGTGGTCTATGCATGATCCGCGGCATGCTGGAGAAGTTAAGAGGAAAGGGATTCGTTATCTGCCTCTGGGCCAATGCCGAGGTTATTTTTGAACGAATCAAACAAGATAGGGGGCGCCCACTGCTCCTGGTAGATGAACCAAGGCGCGAAATACAAAAAATAATTGAAGCAAGAAGAGATACCTACTTACAGGCAGATCTAGTCATAGATTGTAATAATGTATCGATTAAGGATGTTGCTATGAAAGTCATAGATGCCGCAACAGATCTAAACTAATTTCTCTACACATCTCCAAGTGTGGTTTCCCCGTTAGCACTTGTTGCGAAATCCTTGGGCGGACGGACAACCTTTCCATGCTCATTGACAAAAGCATGGGATGTTTTTGCATGGGCCAAAATTAGTTCATCTCGTCGAAGCGTATATTCGAGATTGATTCGCACTTGCCCTATCTCCCGTAGGCAAACCTCAATTTCAATTCTATCGTCAAATTTAGCAGGATTTTTAAATTCGCAAGAGCAACTTATAACCGGGAGAAAATATCCTGCCTCTTCAAGCTTTGAATATGGACAATTAATGGAATCCAATAAATGAATTCTCGCCACCTCTAGCCAGGTAAAGTAATTACCATGATATGCGATACCCATCTTGTCCGTTTCCTGATACCTCACACGAATCGAAGTTACATCTTTAACCATTTATGCACTCTTTAACGAAAACAAAATTTTCACAAGTTAGTTAACTCCATGGGACTGAATAAAAAAGACAGAAGAATCTCTATATGGATAGGAGTCATCATCGGTGTGGCTATTTCATCCCTGCTCTTCCGATACGCAATCAACGATAAAAATCAAAGGGCTTCCATGAGACCGGGATCGTATGAATCAAATATGACAGCAGTTGGAGACCGCACCTTCCCTGGCTTACCCGACTCAATCAGAGACGCCATACCTCATGGTCTTGTTTTACATTATGAAAGCAACTTTTCGGTGTTCGAGGAAACCTCATCAAATAATGTGTGCTGGGTTATTGAAAGTGGGGGGGCACTACGCTCAGAAAGATTATTCGTTTTAGCTGAACTCGATCCAAATGAGACGCCAACATTTTATCGGGCAAGTGAGCTGTATATTACAGCAGCAGAAAATGCCACTTTAGCAACACTTGAGCGACAATTGCCTAAGGAGAATTTCAGGTTCTTGGGACAAAATCAAAAGACATCTGAATACATTCTTCAAATTAAGGAATTCGATCCACATAAATTCAGGGAGACACTTAGGCAACTACCTAAGAAATTTAAGTCTATCAAACAGGTGCGACCCTACCCTTGGTCTCCCTCAGGTTGAGGTATCTATTTGACCAAGGTCTTCATAAACAATAATATACAACCTTTGCCTGTTTATCATCAATACTTTAAAAGTAATCCATTATCGTGAATCTAGAATTAAAAGACGCGGGCACCGCCCGAAAAATTGCCATTGTAACCTTTGATGCTGAAGAAATTCAAAACAAAGAGAACGAAGCGTGTAAAGAAATCGGAAAAATTGCCAGTATTCCCGGTTTCAGAAAAGGAAAAGCACCTGCTGCTGTTATTCGTAAAAAATATTCAAAGGAATTAAAAGACGAACTGACAAGGAAGGTTTCCACAGACGCCTATGAATCCATTTTGGATAATAAAGAGATAAAAGTTTACTCTATCCTCAAGGTAGATCCCGGCGATTTTTCAAAGGAGCAAGGCGTATCCGTGGAAGTGACGGTCGATCTTGAGCCTGAGTTTGACCTGCCCGACTATGAGAATTTTGAATCCACGGTACATCCTACCGATGTGAGTGACGAAGATATTGATAAAGAAATTAATACTCTCAGGGATCAACGTGCATCATTCGATGTTGTTGAGCGAGAAGCTAAGGAGGGTGACTACATTAAATGCAGTTACGAAGGCGAATTGGATGGTAAAGCAGTTGCCGAAATCGTGCCAGACAAACCTATGTATGGTAAGCAAACAAACACCTGGGAAGAAGCTGGCCAGGCAAAAGGCTTAGGGGTAGATGCTATCGCTGAAGGCGTAGTAGGCATGAAAAGTGGTGAAAAAAAGGGAATTGAAGCCAATTTTAAAGATGACTTTGAAATTGCTCCTCTTGCCGGTAAGACTGTTATCTATCAAGTCGAAGTTCATGAGGTTCGTGAAAAAAAGGCACCCGAAATGGATGAAGAGTTTTTCAAATCAGTAAAAGTCGAAAATTTAGAAGAGTTAAAGGACCGTGTACTGACTGACCTAGAGTCACGCAAGCAACGTGAAAACCAAAACTCTAAGAGAAGTCAAGTGACGCAAAAGATTCTCGAACTCCCTGATTTCCCCCTACCCCAACAAGCGGTAGAAGATGAGTCTAACTCCATTTTTCAGCAGAGAGCCCAGCGTGCAATCCAACAGGGAACGAAACAAGAAGAGATTGAAGCACAAAAGGACGAGCTTTGGAAAGAAGCGAAGACCCAAGGGGAGGCTCGGGTTAAGCTGACTTTGATTCTTGGGAAGATAGCTGAAAAAGAAAAAGTTGAAGTAAGTAACGAAGATTTAGCAAGGGCTGCCTCGCAAGAAGCCATGATGATGAGAAAAGATCCCACTGCTTACATCAAGGAACTATCCAAAGACCGCCGACAACTGCATAGACTTCGCCAAGACATTCTTCACGATAAAACGCTCGATCTTGTTGCAAACAAAACCAAAGAAAATATCTCTGATACAAAAGGTGATTAGTTTCACTAGAACCAATAAAATTAAGATTTAAATTACCATGGGAGCATACCTACCATTACCATATGTTTACGAAAGAGAAGGCAGACAGGAAAGAGCTTGGGATATTTACAGTAGACTATTGCGAGATCGCATTGTCTTTATTGGCACACCGATCGATGACTATGTAGCGAATTCGATAATAGCACAATTGCTGTTCCTTCAAATGGAAGATCCGAAAAAGGATATCCATGTTTACATTAATTCCCCGGGAGGCAGCGTTTCTGATGGCATGGCGATCTATGACACGCTGAACTTCATGCAATGTGATGTTGTGACTTACTGCATCGGTATGGCTGCAAGCATGAGTACAGTTCTCCTGGCAGCGGGAACCCCCGGTAAAAGATATGCACTTCCCAATAGTCGGGTAATGATTCATCAACCAAGTGGTGGTGCAGGTGGACAGACCTCGGATATTTCGATCGCTGCAAAAGAAATCTTAAGATGGCGACAAACCATCAACAACATCCTCTCTCAGCACAGCGGACAGACAATTGAACAACTGGAGAAAGATTCTGACCGTGATTACTACATGTCAGCAGAAGAAGCCAAGAATTACGGTCTTGTCGATGAGGTAATCTCTCAAAAACCGTCTGAATAAGAAACTTCACAATGGCAAAGCCTACGAAAATCAATTTTTGCTCATTCTGTGGCAAACCGCAGGGCGAAGTCAAAAAGATGATTGCCGGCCCGGCTAGTGTTTTCATCTGTGATTCTTGCGTACGAGTATGCAAGACGATTATAGACAGGGAGCTTGGAGAAAAAGATTCTACACCTAAGGAAAGCGGCGAAAAGCCCATCTTCAACTTATTAAAACCGGCTGCAATTAAGTCTCATTTAGACGAACATGTGATCGGGCAGGATCATTCCAAAAAGGTACTCTCCGTAGCTGTACATAATCATTATAAAAGATTAGCCAGTGAAATGGGGATAAATACCGGAACATCGTCTACGAATCCCTTTGCTTCGGAGGATCTAGACGGAGTCGAGATAGAAAAGAGTAATGTTTTACTTATCGGGCCTACTGGTAGTGGTAAAACTTATTTGGCGAGAACATTGGCTAATCTCCTCGATGTACCTTTTGCTATAGCCGATGCAACCACTCTAACGGAGGCAGGATATGTTGGCGATGATGTTGAAAATATCGTATTGCGTCTCTTACAATCGGCTGATCAAGATGTTGAACGGGCCCAATGCGGAATAATTTATGTAGATGAGATCGATAAAATTGGTCGCAAAACTGATAATGTTTCCATCACGCGTGATGTCTCAGGTGAAGGCGTCCAGCAAGCACTACTAAAAATCCTCGAAGGTACGGTTTGCAATGTTCCGCCCCAGGGCGGACGCAAGCACCCCAACCAAGATTACATTCAATTGGACACTTCTAATGTTCTCTTTATTTGTGGTGGTGCATTCGTAGACTTAGACCAAATTGTTGAGCAGCGGGTTGGTAATCGGATGGTGGGTTACAATTCTGAAACTCCAAAAAATAAAGAAGAACTACTTGGTGATGTTCGCCCTGAAGATTTAGTTAAATACGGACTTATCCCCGAATTCATAGGAAGATTGCCAGTGGTTTCAGTGTTGGAAGAGTTGACTCAAAATGAATTGGTTCGCGTACTAAAGGAGACGAAGAATTCTCTGCTAAAGCAATACAGAAAACTTTTCTTAATGGAAGATGCTGAATTGCATTTCACCAGAGAGGCAATTTTATCCATTTGCGAGCAAGCTATTTCTATGAAAACTGGTGCTCGAGCACTTCGTTCAATTATGGAAAATATCATGCTTGATGTGATGTACGACCTTCCCGCTCTTGAGGAACCAGTACGGGTCACAATAAGTGCTGCAGTAGTTAAAGGTAAGGGTAAAGCCAAGATATCACCTTTACCTGAGACCAAAAGAGACGCCGCTTAAATACTTAGGGTCAAGGAAGAACTAGACGGCTTTTTCTTACATTATTTTTAGGGTAATTATCTGCCTCTCCGAAAACATTCAATTCTGAGGAGATACTCAACTCTTTGCCGGGAGTACCTGAGTCAAAATAGAGGGTTTCGCTTCTTGTTTCACCTGAACTTAAGTTCCCGAGTCTAAAATCTTTTTCAAGTCCTTTATATTTAACTTTTAGATTCATGCTTTGAATCCAAGTCGTCCCTTGATTTTGCACCGTCACCTGAAAAGGAGTAGTGCCCGATGAAGAAAGATTACTCGGGTCAAAATAATATCCGACAACAGCTGCGTCGACAATGCCCGGTGTGTTTCTCTGGTCTAGTCTGCGCATATTAATTACTCCCCTACCCGCCCAAATATCCTTACCCGGCTTTTCAGTTTCATCTACATTTGCATAAAGTGCTTCGATGGCATCCTTTTTATTCTGCAAGGGTGATCGTGATAATTCATGAGCCAAAGCCCCTGTAACAAACGCTGCCGAAATCGAAGTACCGCTGAATTCGACAAAGCCACTATTCTCCCAGGCAGTAAAAACACCGACACCGGGAGCAGCCAAATCAACCTCCGGACCAAAGTTCGCAAAAGTAGAAACCCTTGAATTGGCATCAACAGAAGAAACTGCAATTACATCCTGATGCCTGGCTGGATAAGCAACATCATTTAAACCATCATTCCCAACAGCGGAAACGAGCAGTACATCCTTGGACTTTGCGTATTGAATGGCATTATCAATAGCAACGGAAGAGGATCTTCCTCCGAGACTGAGATTAATGATATCCGCCCCCTGATCTACGGCCAACATAATCCCCTTAGCAATCGTAAAGGAATCCCCCTCACCATCCTTTCCCAAAACTTTAACAGATAGGATTTCACTCGCTGGTGCCAAGCCCAGAAACCCTTCGGTTTGCCCTGCAATAATTGAGGCGATTCCTGTTCCATGCCCCATTCCGGATATACTATCTTCGCCAACCAGGGAAACTTCACTGAAATTCAAACCTACTAGAGATTCGTGATTGCTATCAATGCCCGTATCAAGAACGGCTACTTTAATCCCAGTCCCTGAATTCCATCGATCCTGTGTAGTGCCAAGCCAGTCCATTGAAGTTCCAGCAAAGGACTTCTCCATCTCAAGCATACGTCGTTCTGGGACAGTGGGTATCTTCAGTCTTATATTTTTCTGAAGTTCAAAATCATCTGCATTATCTCTTAAGAACCGAGCAAAAGCATCTGGATCATGAACCCTTATCCTCATGGTACCTAGACGATCTAAGCGATCCATAATTTCAAATCCGTCCATTGATAAATTCTCTGCATCCAACCCATAATCAGGGTCTCGAGCTGTAAGTAAAATGTCGCTCAACCCTTTAAGCGATTTATCGTCCCAAAAGCTATAATCGCTTTTTATTTCCTTATTTAAATCAGAATGATCTTTAGCTGGAGGTTTCCCAGGTGATATTAATGCAAGCTCGGCCGCCTGATTCTCTGTACTTTTGGAACGATTTGAATTGGTCTCTTCGTGTGGAGAAAATAGATTAAATATAAAGATAGCTCCTACACACAACGCCAAGCATACAATCCAGATTGAAAGCCTCATTACTATTATCTACATTGAATTTATTGATTCTAGCAAATCGAATTCATAATCTATAAAGAAATGAAACCTGTTCTAGTCGTTGGTCATGGTCTAGCAGGTGCTATCTTAGCTCAAAGTCTATTGATGAGAGGTATAATGGTTCATTGTGTAGATGCGGGGATCAAGCATTCCGCCAGTTCTGTAGCCGCAGGTCTAATTAATCCATTTATTGGTCCTAAGCTCAATATCCCCGAACAATTTAACGAATGCATCAAAGCAAATTTGTTATTTTTTCAAAAATGGGAAGTCGAAGCTGGAGAGAAACTCTTTCATTCAGAACATCTTCTGCGTGTTTTCACCTCCCAAAAACAAGTTTCAAAATGGATGGAGCTATCAGAATCTTCAGATTATGCCCTGTCTTTTCTTGATGAGGAGAAATTAGATAAATGCGGCATATCTGGAAAATGGGGAGCGGGCAAAACCAAAGCATATCGGCTACATATCCAGCGCTTCCTTTCCTTATCAAAGGAAAAACTAATTTCAATGAATTGCTGGCAGAGTGTAGATGATGTTGATTTAAAAGATAAATCGGTTAGCGCAATCATCTTTGCAGAAGGTTTCAATGTAATTGAAAACCCCTTTTTTAATTGGCTACCATTTGCACCTGCACAAGGTGAAATACTGGAACTGGGCGGCCCAGTATTACCTTCCGCAAGCAATGGAACATGGTTAATCCCAAGTGCTGACAGCAACTACCTGACTGGTTCGACCTGGAAACATTCTGATCTAAAATCTGGGCCAACAATCAAAGGGAAAGAAGAAATTTTCCGAAATTTAAATTTTGTTCCCATTGAAATGTTTAAAGAAATTAATCACTTCAGTGGTATAAGATCAGGTACAAAAGATCGGAATCCGATCCTAGGCAAGCATCCTAAGCATAAAAACCTTTTCATCTTCAATGGATTCGGCTCACGGGGATCAACTACTATAATGTTAAACGCAAACCGGTTGATCAATCTTTTGGAACTGGAAATAGAATTGCCGGAGAAAGTAAGCTTAAGAAGATTTATGGAATATTATAAAGGTACCTAAAATGAGATTAGTCGAACATGCTAAAAAATTCATTTCAGATTCAATTTCAAAAGGTTCTATTTGCATTGACCTAACCTGCGGAAATGGCCTGGACACTCTCTTTTTATGTAAAATTACTGGAGAGTCAGGAAAAGTCTACTCATTCGATCTTCAACCAGAAGCTGTAGCTATAACAAAGGCTCTCATTAGTAGGACTCAACGCATTGCTTCCTGCGAAATTTCCGAGGCCTGCCATAGTCAGTTTAGCTCACACATTCCTTTTTTCTGTAAAGGTAATGTCTCCGCAGTCATGATGAACCTCGGATATCTTCCGGGCGGGGATCACCGAACCACCACTACCCCCGAAATCACTGAAAAAGCCTTGAGCTCTGTATATAAATGGTTAAGGCCAGATGGCGTAATCTCTGTTATTGCTTACCGAGGTCATCCGGGAGGCAAGCTGGAAGACTCTGTTGTGCAAAAACTGATTACCAACAATCGGTGGAATTGTCGGGTGGAACTCGGCAACAAAAAAGAAACCTCACCTATCCTTTACATGATCAGGAAGATGTAAATGGGTTAACAAGATCCACATCCTCATCGTAATTCACCCCGTCCAGTCCAAATCCAAAAAGTTTTAAAAATTCGCTTTGATACTCTTTGAAATTTGTTAACTCATTAAGATTTTCTGTATTTATTAAGCTCCACGCATTTATAACCTCTTCCTGAACTTTTGGATCCATCTCCCAATCATCCAGCCGGATTCGGTTTTTCTCATCTACAGGAACCTCATCTTTTCCTGAATAAAGACGTTCATTAAACATGCGGACAATCTGCTCGATACAGCCTTCATGAGTGCCCATTTTACGCATAATCTTAAATAACAGAGACACATATAAGGGAACAACTGGAATAGCAGAACTTGCCTGGGTTACGACAGCTTTATTAACCGATACATAAGCATTACCTCCGCACTTACCCTGCATCAAATCAGTAAGTTCACTTGCAGTGCCTTCCAAATCTTCCTTTGCCCGACCTATCGTACCGTTTCGATAAATTGGTTGGGTGACGGCAGGTCCGATGTAGGAGTAAGCTAGGTTTACACAACCCTCTGCCAATAAGTTTTCTTCGAGCAAAAACTCAGTCCAAAGTTGCCAATCCTCTCCACCCATTACTTTTCGAGTACTTTCGATTTCATCAGGTGAAGCAGGGTCAATTGTAATTTCCTTTACCTCTTCCTTATCAGTATCCAAAGTTTTATTTCGATATACAGCTCCAATTGGTTTTAGGCATGCACGATAGTTCTCGCCACTTTCTGGATCTGTTCGCCGAGGTGATGCCAAGCTGTAAATGACTAAATCAAATGCCCCGCCCATTTCTTTTGCCCGCTCAAGTACCTCTAGCTTACATGCCTGAGAAAAGGCATCTCCATTAACATCCAGATGAACTGAGTCCAAACCTTCTGCGAGTTTGTTAAATGCCAAAGAGTTGTAATAGCCTGCACTGCCTGGTTTATCGGGCTTTGGTGGACGCTCGAAATAGACGCCAAGGGTATCTGCTCCAGA
>CEOC01053348.1_pt1 | contig 10980 bp, 8 predicted proteins | sample 356191 | NCBI WGS metagenome assembly CEOC01 (sample SAMEA2619952, study PRJEB7988) | marine metagenome | biome: marine biome (ENVO:00000447); feature: deep chlorophyll maximum layer (ENVO:xxxxxxxx); material: "saline water (ENVO:00002010), including plankton (ENVO:xxxxxxxx)" | depth 17 m
TGGTTAAGATTGGACACTCCCTTGACCTCCATGGGACATCTTACCAACGACGACAGGACATAAAGAATCCCGTGGGTAAACTTGGACGAATCATGCAGGATTGATTCGCAACCCGTCCATAAGCAGAACATCAGGAAGGTGCATGCTACCGGAGGAATAGGACCCTTGACGACGAACATCCGCCCCCAGAACGACCTCAGCGTCCATGGCCTTGGCCAAGTTCCCTGAGAGGCCTGCTTGCTTGAGCGCACCCACCACCTCACCGTTCTCCACCTTGAGAATGGCGCTGGTGGTCACCGAGAAATCCCCGCTCGTAGGGTTGGCCGTGTGCGCGCCCATCACGCTGTTCACCACGTAGCCATCACCCATGTGTTCGAGCAACTGCTCCCACGAACGCGTGGCCTCAGAAGTGGTCAAAAACAACTCCGTACACCCTGTCGAGGGAGGTGATTGATGGCCACCTGAGTTCGCTGAACCGGTGGACGCAGCAGCGTCTGTTCGTCCCTCAGCAACCTGTTGTGCAGCATCCCGTGTTGACCACAGCATGTTGGTGAGCTTTCCGCCTTCAACCAGGGCTTGGTGGCGACGAGGCACGCCTTCAGCATCCCTTGAACCTGAGGCCATCCCTCCTTCGAGAAGACCGTTGTCGTGGATGGAAAGAGCTGGGTTGATGACGCGTTCGTTCATGCGTTCTGACCAGAACGATTCCTTGCGGACCATTTTTTCACCCGACATCGCAGGAGGAACAACCATGGAAAAAAGCGGAGAAAAACCTTCACTTGTAAGCAGCACTGGCGTCTCAATAGCTTGGCTCTCAACCTTAAGTGGGTTTTGAGTTACTTGAGCCCAGTGAACCGCTCGTTCGATACAATTCGGAAGTTCGGGAAGTTGGCTTCTGCTGGATTGACCCTGGTAGGAACTGGTGAGTTGCCCGTCAACATCCAAGGTGACTTGCAACCCAATGCCGTGAGACGTGGTCATCCCTGTTGAGAGAATACCTTCGCTGGTCATCAAACATCCTGCGGTGGCCGAGATCCCGACGCCACCTCCGGTGACGATGGCGCGTTCGTCCAAGGAGGAAACATGCGTAAGAATCGCATCCGCTTGCTCCAGCAAATCCTCTGAACTCAAATCGAGCAGTGATGAATCCATCCGCCCGCCTACTTCTTGCGCTGGTTGTTCACTCGGTAGAACAAAGCCTTCAATGGAAGGGGATTTCTTGGCGATAGCCACCGCTTGGTCGACGGCCCTTTCTGCTCCCGCTACGTCCACGAGGTGAGCGAAGCCAAATCGGCCTTGGTCAACGACACGAACGCCAAATCCACCTTCACCGCCCCCGGCGGCCATCGTGATTTTTCCCGCTTCTATGTCCAGTTGGTTTCCGTAGGATTGGAAACCAATGAGATCCCATTGTTCCACACCGCTTTTCCTGCAGGCATCAGCGATGACCTTCGCATTGGCAAGAAGCCGATCCTCTGCTCCATCGGGTAGCATATCAGCCCACCAACGCTTCACTGATTCGCATGACTGGTCCACCGTCTCCGACCGGGACGGTTTGGCCTTTACCGCAGAAGCCGGGTGAGGCGAGCGAAGCATCCTTTGTCAAACCGTCAACGTTCTTCAAAATCTCAAGGGTGAGCCCGCTGACGCTAACGTCCTTGAGTGGGCGAGTCAATTCGCCGTTTTCGATAAGCCATGCCTCTTGAGCGGCAAATTGGAACGAACCACGACCGGTGTCCACTTGTCCACCTCGTGTGCCACAAGCGTAGACACCGTACTGAATGTCCTCCATCAGGTCATCCAAATCGGCATGCGTGCCGCCTTGAATCATGGTGTTGCTCATTCGCACGAGTGGATGATGAAGCCCGTCTTGCGCCCTAGCTCCACCGTTGGGGTCGACACCGAAATGGTGAGCCGTTTCCCGATGATTGAGGTATTCGGTCAAGACTCCATTCTTAATGAGGACCTTCTCGCGGGTGTTGACACCTTCGTCGTCCACCGGATAAGCCCCATAACCTCCCATCATGGTTGGGTCGTCAACCACGGTGACGATGTCGTTTCCAATTTTCTCACCAAGTTTTCCGACCAAGCAAGAATCGCCAGCAGCAACCAAATCGGCCTCGCATGGGTGACCAAGAGCTTCATGAATGTAAACGCCAGTCAAATCTTTGTCGGCGATGAGAGGAAGTTTCCCAGAAGGTGCCCGCTCAGCCTTGAGCAAACGAAGCGCTGCACGTTGGGCGTCTTCACCAAGACCGACCAAATCCGCTTCCTGGATGATTTCAAGGCCGCCTTGGCCTCCATGGCGAGTGCGATAGGAGACCACTTCACCGTCCCTTCGGGCGGTGACCATGGCGTTGACAAGCGAACGCTGGAAAGACCAGACACGATCCATCCCTTCCGTGGTCATCAATTCGGTGTGGATGTGCTCATCGCTCCACCCCGTTCGAATGGATACAATGTCATCGTGACCACTGGCTCCGTGATACATCTCGTTCATCAGGTTGATTTTCTGGTCGAGGTCGGTGTCTCTGACGTCCAATTTTGAGCGCCAGTGCGTCTCATCTTCGAGGACGGGGATTTCAGCAAGACCAATGGGTCGCTCTTTGGGAGAGCGACGTTGAGCGACCGCTTTGGCGAGTCGAGTGGTCGATTCAATCTGGTCGGAGAGGGAAGCGAGGTCGGTGGTTGAGTGAACACCCCATGCACCGTCGGCGAGCACCCGCAAGGTCATGCCCAATTCTTGGCCAGGGATGGCTCGTTCCAAGACGCCGTCTCGCATGGCGACCGAAGATTCGGTAAGAGCCACAACACGAACTTCGGCGTAACTTGCCCCGTGTGTCTGTGCTGAATCGAGCGCCTTGCGCACCTTTTCTTGGTCCAAATACCGTCCAGCGCTAGGACGATGTCCTTCGTTTTGTTTGGCTGCCATCACCATGAGACTACCAAGAAGCCGGAGCCTTTGAACCCTCCCTTCACCGGTGGGAAGAACTCTGGTCATCTGCCATCAAAATGTGAGCGATGATGGATTCGGAGACTCGGGGTTCGGACCACCCATCAGCATCGATGCCGAGTTGTTTCGCCCCCTCTATAGAAAAGGACATTTCGGATGAATCTTCCGACCAATCAAGTTGACCAAGAAGGTCGGTAAGAGTCGTTTTAAAATCCAAAACGTCTTGTGCTACGGGTTGCAGATGTCCCAAATCGTTCTCCAATCCAGTTGCCCCAGGCAAGCAAACGATCCAAGCCGTTGTTTGGCCCTTTTGCAACCCGGCCCGGTTGAAGGCTTCTGAGATGTGGTGTGTGCCTGCCAGGTAGCGGAGAAATTCTGCATCAATGCTTCGAGCCACCATCCGCCCTCTCAATTCGTTTCGAGCGGCTTGTATCCAAGCCGTCCAAAGTTGTTCATCGCTCATCACAGCGTGGGCGCCCAACAGCACCCAATTCGATGAAGGACGCTGCTTAAGGAAGGCATCGACATGCGATTGGGGCGAACCACCGCCAACACAAACGCCCCGGCAAGGAAAGGCGGGGAAACTCATGTTATGCAGCCACCAAGCCCTCGGATTTCAATCATCCTCACGTCGCTCACCGGCCAAGGGTGCGTCATCGTCTCGAGGAGTTGACACGGTTTGCTCGGCGGATGAGGTCTTCAGAACTCGGGCAATTTCAACATGAATCTTGTCCAAAAGAACAGGGCCCCACCCACGTTTTGCGAGCAAGGCATCACGGTGCTTCGCAGACATGGTGAGCACTTCCTTTGGCTCCCTCATGCCCAAGGCAGCCAGTTCACGTGCTCGCTGGCGACCGACATGACGAATGTTGACGAGTTGGAGCAAGTCGGTTTTACAACCGTGCCGAACCCGCTGTTGAAGCGTACTCAACTGTTGGACGACAGAAGCAACGATCGGGAGGTGTTCCTCCGCGAAGACATCGTCGGTCAACAGGACATGCTGAGCGCCGGCGAGTAACCAACCCATCAAATCGACCCGGTGATGGACGTCCCCCGGCGAGACGTCAAGTGTTTCCTCAAGTTGACGGAGCGTGATTTCTTCCGTCCATTCTTCAACCATCCAGGCCGACTTGATGTCGCTCAACAAAGCCTCTGCATAACCCGGTTCAATCAACAGTTCGTCCTCCGATGCATTGGCTTTGAGCCAGGTGGGGGAATTCACTTCCATATCGGCTGATTTCGCCCACAAGGACACGAAATCCGGTGTTGCGACGGCCAAGTGCAAGAATCCAAAATCCGTCACCGGCCCGTCTTGCCGAACAGAACGCCGTACTGCCCTGCGCAGTCCACGTCGTAGGATGGAGGCAGAGAGCGGGTCAAGATACAGTTGTGTCACCCGTTCGCCCATGGGCGTGGCTTCGTAGCGCATGCTGGGACCGTCCTCTGCTGCTGGCTGAGCCCAACCGCCCGTTTGTGGGAGAGTGGTGGCTTTTGAAAAGCCAATCGAAGGTGAGGCGTGCGCACTGGAAGAGCGTTTTGGAGGTGTTGCGCGGTGACCGCCGGGCGTCCACGAAACGCCTTGAGTTGAACGGGCACTCGACGCCCAAACGGGAACGGTGTCGTCCCAAGCTTCCTCATCGTCAAGACCGACATCGGCCCAACGGGAAGCGTAATGCTCATCCAAGCCGCATTTGCGAACAAATCGCTCCTCCACCAGCCAATCCAACATGGTGGTGAGTCGTTCTCGCAACTGAGAGGGCGGAAGGCAGGACCCGAGAAAAGTCGAGGAGAAGAAATGTTCAATCGTCCCTTTGTGAACCAAACCCCCCGTGGCAATGCTGGCCAAAAGATGCATGCGCAGAGCAGGCTCAGATGCAAGTTTAGAGGTGATATCCTCAATCGGGCCAAAGAAATAGCGGTCGGCTACGGCATCGGCGACCTCCCAACCGTCCGTGCCTTTGCAATTGACCCAGGCTTCTCCCTTGCTGTCGTACTTTGGCCGACCTGCCCTACCGAGCATTTGACGCACCTCCATCACTGGAAGGGGACGACTCATGCCATCGTCCCAACGCTTCAAGTCCCTGACCAAAACTCGGCGTGCGGGGAGATTAACCCCCGCCGCAAGCGTAGGCGTAGCCGTCAGGGCCACCAGCAAACCGGATTTGAAAGCGGCTTCCACATCTTTTCGTTGTGCATTGGTCAAACCCGCGTGATGGAAACCCACCCCCGAAGAAAGGCAAGAAGAGAGTTGCTCAGCAAGGTTCGATTGGCTCCGACCCGTGAGGTTTCCTGCGAAGGCTTCAAGCTTTTCCAACCGCTCAGGATCTTCTTTCAAAAGTCGCTTGCGAACACGTTTGGCGAGATTTTTGGCCTCCGATTGAGCGCTTCTTCGCGTGCCAACAAACATCAACACCTGTGCCCCTTGGTCCAAACCATCACTCACCACACTCCACACGGGGTGGCTCTTGAGGCCAACGAGGTCCCGAGGTGGACTGAGTTGTGTCGTTGTTCCTTCCTCTGTAGGCGATTGAATCTTTCTCGGCTCCACATGGAAATCATGGAAGGTGGCGTATTCCAAAGCAACCGGCCGCCAGTCCGATTGAATCAAATCGGCATCAAGCCATTCAGCCAATTGTGGAGAGTTTCCAACGGTCGCCGACAAAGCGATGATTTGTGCGTCCGGTTTGATATGACGGAGCCGAGTCAAGTTGATTTCAAGCGTGGGTCCTCGCGTCCCGTCGTTCATGAGGTGGAATTCATCGGCAACAACACAGCAGAGGTCGGAAACCAGTTCTGCACGATGACGTAACAAAGAATCCAATTTTTCAGAGGTGCACACGAGAATGTTGCACTCGTCGATGTTTTTGGCTTCGGCCGTGGCGTCGCCGATTCCCAAACCAACCGAGAGACCGCAGGCCGTTGCTATGGCCTTCAGATCCTCGTACTTCTCCATCGCCAATGCTTTGAGAGGAACGATGTAGACCGCTTTGGAACGTTCATGACCCTCTGAAAGTCGTTTGAGCATGGCCATGTAGGCCAGCAGCGACTTACCCGAAGCGGTGGGAATAGCAACCAGCGTATTTCGGCCCGACAAGATACTTGGAATGGCCTTTGCTTGAGGGGGGTGTAATCGCTCAATGCCCCATTCATGACGGAGAAAATCAAGAAATTTCTTGGGCAGGTCAAGACTAGAAACATCCCTGTTGCCCACCTCCATATTCCTGCATATCGGGCAGCGGTTCAAAAGGACAACGCCCTGCTTTTGTTGCCGACACTTACAAGTTCCACCTGTCCATGGTCGGGTCATGAGCGACGAGCGAGACGCCTTGGTCGAAGAACGACTTTCGGTCTTTGATGATGAACCAGACCTGAACGATTGGGTCGAAGTCATGTGCGGTGCAGCGATGGTCGTGTTGGGCGTTTTTCATCTCGTTGAACCTGGAAATCTCGTTGACCCCGATATCATGCGCTGGTTCGCTGCTGCCGTCGTGGCGGCTGGAGCCGTTTGGGCCGGTCACGGCCTCAAGGACATGGGCGTGAAAGAAGTCCGCCGTTCGATTGCAATGCTCGACATGGTCAACAACGACCAAGGGGTCGACACCGGTTTGATTCGAGACGTCCTCCTCAACCAAGAAGCCTACAAGGAATTCCTCGTTCACGCCTACGAATCGGCATGGGAAGACGGTGTCATCACCGAAGCAGAACTCAAGGAGTTGCAATCCTTCCAACAGGCCCTTGGAATCAGTGATGAAGAGGCAGCTGGCCTCAACGTCAAAGCCGCCATTAAGTCCGCTGCCGCCGACGGAGAGATCACAGAGGAAGAGGCAAAATCCATTGAAACGGCTGCCAAAGCCGCGAAAATGACGGAAGAGGAAACCGCTGAAGCCGTCAACAAGGAATTGGACAAGGCCTGATCAATTCCACTGATTGGTGTTTTGTGTTGCAAACTCCAGAGCCAGTTGCTCTGCTTTGCTTTTCCGTTGGACTTCCATCCATGTCGCTGCAAGACCCAAAGCCAAACCGCCCAACATCAGGGCTCCACCGTACGGCAACAAGCCGGAGGCGCTTTTGACCCCCCAAGAGGATGGAGGTATATCTCCCAGGTCAAAGCCATCTGAAGGAAGGAACATGACGTCGAGGAGATCCAAGTCGCAGTCGCACAGTGAAATCGAAATACGCTCAGGGAAAAGCGAGCCCTGCAGGCGCACCCAATCGTCGGTGGACACACTTGCTGGTCGAGTTGACCACGCAGGGGCTGCAAAAGAACCCGTGGCCGGTGCAGCAAGCATTTCGGTATCGATATGAATCACGGAGGATTCTGGTTTATCTTCAACCACCAACATCGCTTCAAGGATGAGTAAATCAAGCAAAAGGGAACGCCCAGCGAGTAAGATGAAACGAACGGTTTGGCTTTCCAGCATCCCTTCTTGCGATTGTTGCGTTTCACCTTTGGCCACCTGACCAAAGATAGCCTGGTCCAAACGCAAGGATTCCAATTCAGGAACCAGCAATTGCCATCGACCATCATCGAGCGGGATGGCTTCTTCAATGTCCAATTTCATTTTCAAACGCTCACCTTCCAACATACCCCAAGTCGCTCCAGTGTGCGTGTAGAGCGTTTGTTCTGGAACACCTTCAGCAGAGACATCCCAAAGTTGCTGAAGCCTCATCTCAATCAATGTTTCAAGGGTGATTTCATCTTGATGTTGAACTTCATCGGCCATGGCCCAAAGGGGGTGCAAGATGCCCCCGACCAGCAGCATCAACACGCCGGGAACAAAGAGGCCAAAACGGACACCGTAAGCCGTCGTAGGACGCATAGCGACCACCAAAAACAGAATCAACATCACCGTGGAAACCAACAACAAACCTGCGCCGTGGGAATTGAGTGCTTCGGCACGATCCACATCACCGGCAAGGGCGGCACCTTGTGGGTAGTAACTCGCTGAGGAAAAGCCACTGGGGTCGGTTGGACCAAGCCCTTCATAGCCAAACACACCGGTCCATGAATAAGATTGAATTTTTTGAGGTGAGCCGTGCATGCACAAGGTGTAGTCTCCCGTGGGTAAGGCCCGCCAACGGTACGTGATCTTCAGCGATTCACCGTCGTCATCCACCACCACGTCCGGGGCAGGGGAAAGCCTCCCTGCGGCCGTAATGAGGTCGGGTACAGAATGAGGTTGTTCAATTTCAATCGGCACCAACTCCCATTCCACCATCAGTCGGAGCACCTCGTGGGTTTCCACTTCAAAGGCCCAACAATCATGGTCTTCACCGACCAATGCCCCACGATGGATGTCTTCGAAAACCGTTTCCACAGGTTGGGTGGTTGAGGAGGGTTCATCCATATCAGCAAGGGCAGCGTCAATCGACCATGGAATGTCAATTTTGAGGAAAGAGGCGCCCCTCATGTTGAGCGACCATGTACCCGGGCGGTCGAGCGTGACTGAAAACAGCAGGCGAACGGGGTCGCCTTCCCAAAGAACGCGTCCCTCATCGAGGTTCAATGATTCGTAGTAAAGGGCATAATTTTCAGAAGCAGGTTCTGGGAGCGTGCTGGCATCAAAGGACCATTCGTTGACGTTTTGGCCGAGGATCAAACGGACTTCGAGAGCCGGCCGAAACAGGCTCCCCGACTCGGTTTGGTGTTTGAAATCAAGTTGAAACTCCCGTAGGTTTTCTGGGAGCAGAGCGATGTGGTACTGGCTGGGGTCCATCTCGAATTCAAAGGTCAAGGTCTCGGGTTGGACCAGGTTCGCGAAAGTCTGCCCTGAAACCTGCTCCTCACCAATGGGCGTTGGTGTAAGTACGCAGTCGTTATCGGCACGACAGGAAAGAAAGAGGTCCCCGTTTTCTTCGGTAAGGTCTGCTGAAGCAGGAACAGCTGGATGAATCATCAACAAAAAAAGACTTACAAGCAACAGGAACGGCCTGTGCTTCAAGACCGACCCGTGCATCATCAAATGTAACCAACAAGGGCCAGTATTTCATTGGATGTCCTGCATGGGCACATCGACGAGGACTGTTCGACAGGTCCGGCAGAGGTACCTGCCTCCGCCTCTACGCTGACGGGGGAAGCGAAGGTCGCACGTTGAACAGACCCAGTGCCACTTGGCCCGCATCAAGCGGCGCTGGTGGGTGAACGCCTTGCCTCGTGATGCCCCCGACTGGTCGGGCCATTGTGCCTCCATATTTCTGAAAACTGCGTCGTGAGCCCGGTGTCCAAGAACATGAAGAAATTCATGGTACATGACAAACAGAGCGTAGTCTCGCCATTCCTCATTCAGCAAGCCAGGGTGAAGGTCGACAACGTCAACCGCTAACTCCCCCGATGGTTCAACATTCCAACGGGTGACACCGTGACGTTGGGTGGCGCTGGACCGCAAAACACCCAACCGTACACCAACCAAAGGCGAGAGGTCAACCGTACCAAGGAACGAGATTTGCGCCATGCTTTCAAGAACTTGACATCGCAGGCCTTCAAGGAAGGTCAGTTGTTGGTCGTTCGGCTTGACCACCGGCATCCCTCATGACCAGCGATGGTAGGCGGGGTGGCCTTCTTTTACCGCAACGAAAAGTCCGCTGCCCGTGGCGCAAACCTTTCCTTCGGCCTCCAGCGTCAACTGGACACTTACCCTGTCCTCCGATACTTCGGTCGTCTGACTGGTGACCGTAAGCATGGCACCAAGCGGCGTGGGGCGACGAAGTTGAACGTCGTACTTGGCCGTCACCGTGCACGGTGGTTCATCCAAGTCTTGAGTGTCCATGAGGGCCACAGCAGCCGTCCAGTTTCCATGGCAGTCGAGCAGCGTCCCAATGATGCCGCCGTTCACCATGCCGGGGAAGGCTTGGTGATGGTCTTCTGGCATGTATTCCATTCGAAGACCACCTTCAATGCGATAAGAATTGATTTGGAGACCGTGTTTGTTGGCCGGTCCGCACCCGAAGCAAATCGACGAAGGGGCGTAGATTTGTTGGACACTTTCCTCTTCCATGTGGGGATGAGGAGGAATTCGCTTCTTGGTTCTTCCCTCCATCCTCCAGCGGAGTGTTGATGACGGAGGCATGCTTGGAACTTTCATGGCCGGGCGGAAGAAGAAAACCGTCCGCAAGGTTCGTGTCGCTCATGAACTTCCAAAACGCCGTCGAATGGCCATTGACGAAGCGATGAAAGCTCACAAAACCGAAGACAGACCTGAGTGGGACCGTGGCTCGGATTGGGGCGATGTTCGCTTTTACAGAAAGCGGATCAAGCCGGGAACCTTGCGAACCATTCACCTCCCTCTGCTCGATGTCAGCCTTGGTGATTCTTGGCCCATTCCTGTCACCATCATTCACGGCGCCCGGCCAGGACCTTGCATCACGGTCTTGGGTGGAACACACGGTGATGAGTTAACCGGGCCCTCGGCTTGTACTCATCTGCTGAGCAATGCGTTTACCGATGAAGGGAAGCCCCTCGATCCAAAAACCATGGCAGGGACGTTGCGAATCGTTCCCGTGGTCAACCTCCCCGGCTATCGCATGAAATCACGTTATTTCCCTGACGGCCGAGATTTAAACCGACAATTCCCCGGCGACCCCACGGGCTCGACGACACGACGGGTTGCTGCTCAGGTTTGGAACCATTTGGTGGAAGACAGTGACGGCATCATCGACCTTCACAGCGCAGCGAAAGGTCGCAAAAACATGCCACAAGTTCGTGTTGACCTCACGCATACAAGTTCATACTTACTCGCAAAATCCTTTGGCATCGAGATCATTCTGGATTCCGTCCCCCCCAAAGGCACGCTACGACGAACCGCCAACAGAGCGGACATCCCCGTCATCACCTACGAAGGAGGAGGCGCAGATACGCTTGGGGACCAATCGGTCAAGGTGGCTGTCCACGGGGTCATGAATGCCCTGCGCTCCATGCGGATGGTACCTGGTAACCCACAACGTCCAAGATTCCGAATCATGGCAAGCGGCTCAACCTGGCTCCGAGCAGGTGAAGGCGGTCTGCTCGATATGTTTGTGCAGGCCGGTAG
>CEOC01093763.1_pt1 | contig 10952 bp, 7 predicted proteins | sample 356191 | NCBI WGS metagenome assembly CEOC01 (sample SAMEA2619952, study PRJEB7988) | marine metagenome | biome: marine biome (ENVO:00000447); feature: deep chlorophyll maximum layer (ENVO:xxxxxxxx); material: "saline water (ENVO:00002010), including plankton (ENVO:xxxxxxxx)" | depth 17 m
TCTGAAAAAAGCAGGTTATGCCACCTGCATGAGTGGGAAGTGGCATTGCAATGGAAAATTTAATTCCCCTCAACAACCGCAACCTAATGATGCTGGGTTTGATCATTGGTTTGCTACCCAGAACAATGCCAGCCCATCTCATGAAAACCCAAATAATTTTGTTCGCAATGGCGAGCCGGTCGGCGAACTCAAGGGATACAGTTGTCAGTTGGTGGTGGATGAAGCTTTGGACTGGTTGAAAGGAAACCAGGCAAAGAAGAATGAAAAGCCTTTCTTTATGTATGTGGCTTTTCATGAGCCGCACGAACCGGTGGCCTCGCCCAAGAATATGGTGGATCAATATGACAGGGTTGCGAGAAATCATGATGAAGCCCAGTACTTTGCCAATGTTACGAACCTAGATGCGGCGGTGGGTAAGTTATTGAAAACTTTGAAGTCGATGAAATTGGATCAGAATACTTTGGTGATCTTTACCTCGGACAATGGACCGGAAACTTTGCTGCGATATGGACCCCGCTCGGGTAGATCCTTCGGAGTGGCCGATCCCTTGCGGGGAATGAAGCTATGGACGACGGAAGCCGGATTCCGGGTCGCAGGTATTATGCATTGGCCTGCAAGGATCAAGCCCGGTCAGGTGAGTGGAGAAGTTATATCTGCTTTGGACTTTCTGCCCACATTTTGCGATCTCGCGGATGCGAAGGTTTCAAAGACTCTGAAATTGGACGGAGCCAGTTTTCTCCCTGCACTGGAGGGTAGGGGAATGAAGCGAGAGAAGCCATTGCTTTGGGTTTATTACAGTGCCTTAAATGAACGCCGGGTAGCAATGCGTGCTGGTAAGTGGAAGGTATTGGCCAGGATGAATTTTCCCAAGACCAAAACAATTAATCAGAAAAATATGTCACAAGCCAAGGATGCCACCTTGTCTGATTTCCAGATCTTTGATCTTTCGCAGGATATTAATGAGAGCAAAAACCTAGCAGCAACCAATCCATCCAAATTAAAGGAGCTGCAAAATACCATGGAAATTCAGTACCGCGAGTTGGTGAATGATTCCTATGTCTGGAAATAAGGAATCAAGGTGAAATTACTCATTGCCATGGCTATTGTAATCTTGGCCGAATTGTTGGGGCAAATGGAAAATCCCCCAAAGCTAGATTGGCATAAGTCATACAATGGTACCGGCGAGGAGAGTCATCCCCATTATGTTATACAAACAAAGGATTTGAGTTTCCTTATGGTGGGAGAGACGGGATTTGTGGAAGATCGTTCCGCCAAAATATTCTTGGTTAAAACAGATTCAGAAGGAAGGTTGCTGTGGCAAAAAGAATTTGGAAAGAGAGGATATAATCTGGGTAATTGTGTAGTGGAAGCAGATGATGGAAATTATCTAATTGCGGGAACCTTAAATTTTGATGCCGCTTTGATCAAAGTGGAGGCAAAGACTGGAAAAACACTCTGGTCCAAAATATGGGACTTCGGATCTGAAGATTCCTTTGAAGGACTAACTCTCTCGAATGATGGAGGAATCGTACTGACTGGATATCGGGATGGATTGGCAGAGGGAACATTTCTGAACTGGGGGAGGGGATTGGTTCTTAAAACCAATGAATACGGTCAGGAAGAATGGCGTAGGGATTTATCCGATTTCACTTCTTCTGGTTATCGAATCCAGCAGTCCGGCACCGGATTTATACTCTGTGTTCACCCAAGGGATGAGGAGAGCGAGAATTTCAATCTTTTATCACTTGATAATAAGGGTAAGGTAAAGTGGGCTAAATCTTATGGTGCAATTTACTGGGGTTTCGATCAAAACGAGCAAGGTGAGATTCTTTTGGCAGGTCACACACGAAAAACACCTTTGAGCAAAAACCTGGATGTGCAGATGAAGAAACTTGATATGCAGGGAAGGGAGCAGTGGACAAAATTCTTTGGGCAGCCAAGAGGATATGATGGAAAATGGATTCATGATGAGGTTTGGGGGGCAAGGGCTACTCCAGACGGTGGCTGGTTGGCGGTGGCTGGAACAGGTGATGAAACTCGAAGGTATGAGGGACGGGGTCATCCATCCGGTCCCTCTGGCCAATGGAAGATTTATCTAATCAAAACAGACTTTAATGGAAATTTGCAGTGGCAAGGGATATATGGTTCTCCTGAAAACGATTGGGCAGGGGAAGATGTATGTATTACCGCAGATGGTGGTGCATTGGTGGCAAATGACTGCGGTTCATTTGGATTCACTAAAATATCTCCCTTCATTGTGAAGGGAAATGCTTACAAGTCTGGGAACTAAGAAAGGCTGGATGTATTAGAATTAATTGGCGTTCTTTAAAACTCAGGCCTCATCTTTTAGTCAGTAGGTAAGCCATCCTTGAGCTGGGCGACATGGTAACTCGGGTCATCGGGTAGTACCTGTATATCTACCATTGTGCCTGCTTTTTTAAGGAGAGCACGGCAATTTGAGCTGATATGCCTTAACTTAACACTCTTTCCGTTTTTATGGTAGCGCTCACCCAGTTTATGAATTGCTTCCAATCCGGAATGATCCCACACCCTGGAGTCTTTCATGTCAACGATGACAGATTCAGGGTCTTCTGCGGGGGAAAACCCAAGATTGAAATCAGTGACCGATCCAAAGAAAAGCGGGCCATGCAAGTAGTAAACTTTGGTTCCGTCCTCCTTTATCTCGGATTCCTTGTGGATATGCATGGCTGACTGCCAGGCAAAGCCAAGGGCTGAAACAATCACCCCACTGATGACCGCGAGGGCCAGGTTGTGTGTGATCACAGTAATTCCGGATACCAGGATGATTACGAATGCATCCGTCTTGGGAATTTTACGAAGAATCCGCAAACTCGACCACTCGAAGGTACCAATCACCACCATGAACATAACCCCGGTCAAGGCGGCCAGGGGAATTTTTTCAATCAAGGAGCTGGCAAAAAGAATGAAGGCGAGGAGGAAAAGGCCGGCGGCAATGCCGGATAGGCGTCCGCGTCCTCCTGAGCGGATGTTGATGATACTCTGGCCGATCATCGCACAGCCTCCCATTCCGCCAAAAAAACCGGTGACGACATTGGCAATCCCCTGTCCGAGGCATTCACGGGTGCTGTTACCTCGAGTTTCCGTTAATTCATCAATCAGGGTTAAAGTCATCAGAGATTCGATAAGGCCGACAGCCGCTAAAATAAATGCAAACGGAGCGATGAAAACGAGCGTATCCCAGGTAAAGGGAATACTGAAACTCACCAAGGAAGGAAGTTCACCTCCAATCGAAGCCATATCTCGTACTACCAAAGTGTCTAGGTCGAGCCCAATCACGATTAAACTGACCGTGCCAATGGCGGCAAGCGAGGAGGGGAACTGGGTTGTGATTTTAGGGAGTAGAAAAATGATCGCCATGGTCAGGGCGATGAGCCCTCCCATCAAATAAAGGTCGTTGCCGACCAACCAGGCAGATCCGGGGGTGGTCGGGCTTTCTGTAAACATCGGGAACTGGGCCTCGAAAATTACGATAGCCAGTCCATTGACAAATCCAAACATCACCGGTTGTGGGATCAGGCGCACAAAGCGACCCAGTTTCAAGCATCCACATCCGATCTGTATTATTCCCATTAGAATGACCGTGGCAAAGAGATATTGTACTCCCATGTCGCTTCCAAGCCCCAGAGCTTCTCCTCTTTCATTTCCTAGGATAACCAGAGACACCATAATCACGGCAAGAGCTCCGGTAGCTCCAGAGATCATGCCTGGTCTTCCCCCCAAAACTGCCGTAATCAGACAGATCATAAAGGCGGCGTACAATCCGATAATTGGAGATACTCCGGCAATGATGGCAAAGGCCACGGCTTCGGGAACCAAAGCCAAGGCTACGGTCAGTCCCGAGAGAAGATCGTCTTTGGTCTGGATACGGTTACCAAACTTTCGATAAATTAATTTGAACACGGTATGGATGATTTTGGGTGAAAAACGAGGCACCAAGCAATCGATGAATCAAGAAAAGAAGTTCCCTAATTTTTAAACCACTCAGCACCTGTGCAAAATGAGCACAAAGATTGAATAGTAGACTAGATTTGTTTTTTGAACAAGCAGATCTCTTGGGATTCTTTTTTGGGTTCGACTTGGACATACGATCCATCAACCTAGCGATTCATGATAAAAACCATCATTACTCATCCCGGAGGAGCTCATAAAGATGATTTCCTTGCCTGTTCAGTCCTACTATCGAATCATCCCGTTTCCATTTTTAGGCGAGACCCAACTGAGCAGGAATTGGAGGATCCCGAGGTTGCGGTTGTCGATATTGGGCATCAGCATGATCCAGAACTAAACAATTTTGATCACCATCAGTTGCCCCGCGATCATGAGCCGACCTGTGCTCTTTCCCTGGTTTTACAAAAGTTTGAAATTTATGAGGACACTAAGGAGTTTTGCAGTTGGTTGGAGACCACTGAGTGGTTTGACTGCAGGGGACCACATGATACCGCTGAATGGTTGGGCGTCGACCGGGAGGCTATGGCCAAGTTGAATTCACCACTGGATGTCACCATGTTTCAAGCCTTTGCTAAGCAAAAAGAACATCATTCGGGAGAGCCCGTCTGGGAGGTTATGAAGATGATGGGTACTGATTTGGTTTCCTATGTGGTCAATTTACGCTCCCGGATGAATCAGGTCGCAGAACATGAGGAAATCTGGGAATTGGGCGATGGAGATCAGCCAATGAAAGTGGCTTTTGTCCCCCGTACGGATCCTCCGATTGAGGATGCGTCAGGAGGACTCGCCTGGAGGGTAAAGGAACTGGGGTTGGAGGAAGATGTGGTCGCAATGGTTTATCCTGACAGTCGGGGAGAGGGCTATGGCATGAGGAGGTACAATGACAGTCCGGTTGTCGATTTCAGTAAATTATCCGAAGAGCCTGAAGTCCATTTCACACATAATCGGGGGTTCATTGCCAAGACATCCTGTACTGAAATATCGAGGCTTCAGGAGATGCTTCTGTTAGCAAGGGTGTAATCAGAAGAAATTTGTGTAGATTAATCCTCCTCCAAGGATGAAGACCTGGGGGAGGAAATTAAGGATAATACTTTTTTCCTTCCAGGCGAAGCCGACTACGCTCCAGGTGCAGGCCCCGATCAAATGAATGATAACATTCAGGGGATGAATGTTTAACGCATGAAGACATATCGCCGAGACGATGGTCATGGCACTGAAATATTTTAGGAAAACCATTCACTCTTTTTAAATAGAGGATACTGAAAGCCAAGTCTCAGATAAGGGTCAAAGTGTTTTTTAGGAATCCAGTTCCAGGAGCTTTTCGGTCTCGATCTCCCATTCGTAATTACGTTGCTGTAGCTTACGGGCCAGTCGTGCCGCCTCAGCATTTAGCTCTTTAGCTTTTTCAGAATCGTTATAGGAATCCGGATTGGCTAATTCAGCATGGCAGGTTTTTTCTTCCTCTTCCAACTGCATGATCTCCTTCTCCAATTTTCTTACCTTGTCTTCCAATTTTCCTTTCTCAGCTTTTTTCTTTTCCCTCTCCTGAGAGCGAAGTCGTCGTTTTTCTTTGGCACTGAGAACCCTTTCTCCAGTTGGCGAGACGGCATCTTGTTCAGGTCTCGCATTTTTTAGACCTTCGATCAGCCCGGACTGGGCATCGGTCGATCCGGATTTCCATAGATAGTAGTCGTAATTACCGGCAAAGTTGGTGATTTTTCCTGACTCGATACGGATGGTGCGTTTTCCCAGAGCCCGGATGAAATGAACATCATGACTTACGAAAATCAGAGTCCCCGTGTAATCACGCAATGCCTGGATGACGGCATCGATACTCGCCATATCCAGATGTGTGGTCGGTTCATCGAGCAGAAGAAAGTTGGGAGGAGAGAGTAACAGTTTAACCAGAGCGAGCCTGCTTTTTTCACCCCCACTCAGTACTTTAACTTTTTTAAAAACATCATCCCCCCGGAAAAGAAAGGCTCCAAGAAGAGTCCGTGCATCCTGCTCATGAACTTTGGAGTCAGTGTTATGCGTAGCTTCATCGACTACGCTTCTTTCAAGATCAAGAACTTCAACCCGTTGCTGAGAGAAATAACCAACCGATACATTGTGCCCCAATTCCCGCGAACCTTTCTCGATGGCTACCAGATCGGCCAGGATTTTGAGCAGAGTCGATTTCCCTGCTCCATTGGGTCCGACCAAGGCAATACGCTCCTGCTTTTCGACCTCTAGATTCAGGTCTGAGTATACTAGGTGGTCGCCGTAGGCCTGCCTTACCTGTTTGAGTGTGGCCACTCGCTGTCCACTTCGTGGAGGTTGCGGGAAAGTAAAGGAAATGGTGGCATCCGCCTCTTCCGGTGGATCAATTCTTTCCATTTTCTCAAGCGTCTTAACCCGTGCCTGGGCTTGGGATGCCTTGGATGCCTTTGCCCGAAAGCGTCGGATGAAATCCTCATGGTGGGCAATCTCTCTTTGTTGGTTTCGATAGGCCGCCAGGTGCTGAGCTTCACGCTCTTTTTTCTGAACCAGAAAGTTTTCATAGTTACCGGGATACCGGAACAGCTTACGGTTGCTGATTTCAAGGATGCCGGAGCAAATTGAGTTGAGGAAGGCACGGTCGTGGGAAATCGTAAGGACGGAGCCGGAAAATTTTCGTACCTGTTCCTGAAACCAACCCAAAGTTTCGAGATCCAGATGGTTGGTTGGTTCGTCCAGCATCAGCAGGTCTGGTTCCATGACTAATAATCGGGCGAGATGAGCCCGCATAATCCATCCTCCACTCAAGGTGTGGGCCGGTTTGTCAAAGTCGTCCTGGTGAAAAGCGAGTCCGCTGAGTATTTTCTTGGCCTTGGCTTCAAGGTTATAGCCTTCCATCTCAGCGAATTTTTCCTGGGCGTCCAAACGATCCTGAGAATTGAGGTCAGTGTCTTCCCGTAAGACCTGCATGGCCTTGGCTAATTCCGGGGTAACCGATGTCGCCAATTCCAACACCGTCTCCTCCCCGGTCGGGGCGCTTTCCTGCGGTAGGTAACCTATACGGGTACCTCGTTCCCATTCGATTTTTCCTTCATCCTCGTCCACTTCTCCGAGTAGAATCGAAAACAGAGTGGTTTTTCCGGCTCCATTGGCTCCTACCAATCCCATTTTTTCTCCCTTCATCATTCGCAGGGAAACTTCCCGGAAAAGAATTTTCGGGCCATAGCGTTTGCTGATTTTGGATAGTGTAAGCATTTAAAGAACAGACAGGGTTGCAGATGATGAGAATTTGGCAAAGCAATTTAAAAACCCTAATAGGTTCTAATTGCCTGTATCGTGTAAGAATTATCTGCCGTACAAGTTTTTCCCTTTTCTTGTTCCTTTTTTACAGATAAGGAGGGTGAATGAATGAGCTAATATCCCGTAAAAATTTCCTTTTGCAAAGCAGTGCGGTCATCACAGGATTGGTAGGGGGCATTCTTCCTACTTCATTATCAGCCAAGCATCACATCCCCAAGCGTTTCACCCTGGGTTTATCTCAATACTCCCTCCGGGCTTTATTGCGTGACGGATCCCTCGATGCCCTTGATTTTCCTAAGTTCACAGTTGATCAGTTTGGAATTAAGGCCATCGATTTATGGGAGGGCGGTCTGCCCAAGGACAAACTGGACGATGCCAAGTATCTTGCGAAGATGAGAAGCAATGCGGATAAGGCGGGAACTGATCTTTTTCTTCTAATGTCTGGGGCATTGGATGCTTCCAAAGAAAAACGGGAAGTAAGTTCAGTGAGGATCAGCAAATCCTTTGATCGTGCTTCCCAATTGGGAGCACCTTTAGTCAGAGTCTTTTTAAAAGCACCGGGTACGGATCCTAAAATAGGTCTGGAAGCAAGCGTGGAGGCCCTGAAGCCATTGGCAGATGAAGCAGCCAAAAAGAATCTAATTATCGCCATCGAGCCTGGTGCTTCGGAGTTAAGTCAGAAAGGTGCCTTTCTGGCCAAGGTGGCCACGAAGTTGAACCATCCTGCATTGAAACTTATGCCAGACTTCGGAAAACTTAAGGATAATGTCTACAAGGGGACAGAAGCGATGCTACCCCAAACGATTACCGTTTCCTGCAAAATGCATAGTTTTGATAAAGATGGAAACCAGCCCGATTTTGATTATCCACGCTTGATGAAGATGATTAAGCAATCAAAATACAAAGGAATTTTAGCCATTGAATGGGAGGGGAGTGCTCTTAAGCCGGTGCCTGGTGTTCTTGCCTCCAAAAAATTGATTGAGAAGTCATTGGCTTGATCGCATAGCAGTTGCTTAAGAACAGGTCGGGAGATATTAAGTTTCCCTTCTATGAAAAAAGTTATTTTTCTTCCAGCCGTATTTTTATCATGCCTGCTTATTGTATTTTCGGCAGAGGTTCATTTTTCTGAGAAAGATGATCTGTATACGATAAAGCTTAAAGATATTGGTGAAGTTGCTGCCAGTGCTACGGCTGTATTTTCGGCTGATGGTAAAAACTTCAGAACCGGAACCAGAGACTTACCATTTCAAGGTGAAGTTCGCAGCACCTCAGTTGATACCCCATTTGGTCGGGCTATTCAAGTGGACAGGCTCTACGGAAAGGATGACGCTCCCTACCAATTTACCCTGCGTATCAGACAGCTAGTTGATCTTGATGCGATTACCTTTCAGGGATTCTTACATAACCGCAGTGGAAAGGACTTAATTCTGACCTCTCTGGAAATATTGGATGCGACCACCGGAGTAGGTCGACCCAATATCGGTAACCCTGATGATTGGTTGATCACCCCTCTTATGCAGCATGTCCATGCGGAATCTTTGGCTGATATGAATGGTGGCTTCAATGAGGTTGGACTGTTCTTCAATACCAAAACGCAAAAAAGTTTTCTGATTGGCCCGGTTGGTCCGGCTGAAGCTCATTGTCGAGTTGAAGTTCATAATCAACGATTTAAAGCCTATGCTCAAATGGACCGGGTTTTAGTCAGCCCCGGTGAGACTCGTAGGAGCGAGGAGATCTTGTTGATTGCGGAGGATCGCGAAACCAATATCGATGTTTGGGCTCGCTGGGTTGCCATTACACATAAAGCAAGAAGTAACAAAGGTCCCGTTTATGGATGGTGCAGTTGGTACGATCGTACCACCAAAATTGATGAGGCTCATGTGATGGATGTTGTGGATACAATCGAGAAAAACCCCAACACATTTGGAAAAGGAATCGTACAGATTGATGATGGGTATCAGATTATGGACGGCACATGGAATGCAAATGCCAAATTTCCATCAGGTATGGCACGCGTTGCCCGTCGGATCAGGTCAGCGGGAATGATTCCAGGCGTGTGGTTTGCCCCTCTAATGATTAATCCGGAGCATCCCTGGAAAAAAGCAAACCCCGAGGCCATTCAGTCCAACGCCAAGGGAATATCCAGTTTTATGAATCCTAATCCCTTCCACCCGGCGGGAGCAAATTGGATAAATCCTTCGCACCCTCAATCCCAAAGGTTTTTACAAAGGGTCATCGAAACAGCCCGAGATAATGGGTATGGTTATATCAAAATCGACTTCAATGGCATTGGTAATCGCTTCGTAAATCCAAAATTGACCCGCCTGCAGGCATTTCGTCAACTTTACACCCTGTACCGTGAGGCTGCTGGAGAAGATATGTATATTCTTTCCTGTCTTGGCCAGCCAACCCGTGGAGTAATTGGATTTGTGGATGCAGCCCGGGTTGGTCCCGACTCGCATCCGGCTCATTTTGCTCATTGCCTGAAATCTGTGTTGCGCTTCCAAATCTTCAATCGTGTTTGGTGGAATAATGATGCAGATGTTTCCTATCTGGATGTTAAATTGCCGTCACGCGTGGTTGGTCACACGGTACAGGGTCCTGAAATGTGGAAGACCTGGCACAACACCGTGGCTCTTACAGGTGGCACTGCGATGATTTCGGAACCGGTTAATAAGCCTGATGTGCAGGCAGTTTGGCGAAATTATGAAATCATGAGGCCTAGTAGCCGGGAAAATTCCCGTCTCCTTACACTCGGGAAGTCAGACAAAAATTCCATATTCGGGTTTTCAGCCAGTCGTACATGGGGAGATTTTGCGGTCTATAATCTCTACAATTCCGAAAATAACCGATCCTCAGATATAAGGCTGGATTTCTCGGATGCGGGGTTGCCCAGTGATACCGTTTGTGTGGTTTATGACTTTTGGCAAAATAAAGTGATTGGGAAAGCTACCAATTCATTTACTGCCAAAAATATTCCTCAGAACGGATCCCGCCTGCTTCGCTTTACTCCTGTATCCGGAGATTCTCCGCAATTGGTTGGTTCAAACTTGCACCTCTCCATCGGTGCCACCGAGATTGATGAGATTTTCATCACTTCAAATTCTATAAAACTCATTTTTTCTAACGGCGGAGCCCAGACAGGAGATTTACTGTTTCATTCCAGGAACGCCATTTCAGCAGGCAAAAGTGAAAATTGTTCAATCTCTTCTGTTCAAGATATGGGAGATAACCTATGGAAAGTTTCGATTAGGGGAAGAATTTGGAATTCATCCCAGTCTATCCGCTTAAATATTAACTAGTAACTAAGTTGTAAGTTCTTACCAGTTTACAAGTATAAGAAGCATTTTCACCTGCTTTACTAACTGGTAAATCTTTTTGCCCCATTCTGTCTCAGGTGTAGAATTATCGATAATGAAACGCTTCCATAAAGTCGTCACGCTTACCTTTTGGGCTACCCTTGGTCTGGTGGTAGCGGGTGGGCTGGTGCGGGCGACAGGTGCGGGATTAGGGTGTCCCGACTGGCCAACTTGTTGGGGGTGCTGGTTGCCTCCCACTGAACTGAGCGACATCCCATCTCAACTTGATGAGGCAGGGGAGCCTTACTATTTGGATAAGTTGGATCGGAGACAATACCTGAGTAAGTTTGACTCCACCAAAATGTGGATCGAGTACATGAATCG
>CEOC01168862.1_pt1 | contig 10885 bp, 6 predicted proteins | sample 356191 | NCBI WGS metagenome assembly CEOC01 (sample SAMEA2619952, study PRJEB7988) | marine metagenome | biome: marine biome (ENVO:00000447); feature: deep chlorophyll maximum layer (ENVO:xxxxxxxx); material: "saline water (ENVO:00002010), including plankton (ENVO:xxxxxxxx)" | depth 17 m
CTTAGAAAAATTAAAAAAGAACATACTTTATTTGGTAGAGTACCTAAATTCTTTCAAACTACAAAAGATGAGATATTAAACAACAATACTAATATTGAGTTCTTTAAAGCGTTAGCAGAAGAAGATAATCTGTATTTAATTAGTAATAATCCAATTACTAGACATTTACCTGCACAAGTTCAATCAGATATTGTAGCAGAAACTGATTGGAGAAAAGTACAAGGTATGTTTGATGATATGATTTCATCATCAGGTTATGCAATACGTAATGATGTAGGACAAGTAGTACCTTATACATTACCTGGACGTATGTTACCTAAGACTGGTTCACTTGCAGTAAATAAATTTTTACAATCTACTGGTTTAAACCCTAATGCTAACTACAGAACATTTGGTAGTTGGGCTGGTGAAAAAACAAGAAAACTACGTGAAGGTGTATTTCCTATAAGAAAATCTAGAAAAGAACCATCTAAATTAGTAGAGGTAGGTAATGAAGCTGTTATTGATACTATGGATGCAGTATCTGATAAAGCATCAGCTTTAGCTAAGTTAGAAAACGTTACACCATCATATGCATTAGAAAAGTTAGATTTAGCAGGTGCACCTAAGTTTGAAAGATATTTAGGTTTTAGTTCTAACTTTAACTCTACATACAATCCTTATTACAGAAAGTTATTAGGAGTTGTTCCTGACATGGGAATACCTCTTAATAATTTAAATGTTGGGTATAAACAATTGTCATCTCATTTGCAAATTAATGGTTATGACGCAGATACTGCTAATAAAATTATGAAAGATTTTATGGCAATTAATCCATTAGATAAACCTGCATATAGAGATTTTGCTTTTCAACAAGCTTCTAGAGATTTAAAGATGGTAAGAGCTAGAGGTGGTAATCATGAGTATATAGCAGACCATGCAGCAAAAATGTTTGAAGGTCTTAATAAAATGAAAATATATGCAACTGATGCAGACAAAAACATACTTCCTAACATTGGTTCTAACTATAGAGGATTTGAAATAAATGAATTAGGTTACGCAACAGATGAACTAGGTAATGCTGTAACTACTATGAGTGGTTCTATGTTTAGTGAAATGCAAGACAATATTGCACCATTGTTAGATTATAGATTGTTAGAACGTGCATTAGGACCTTTATTTAAAGCATATCCAGATAATCAGTTTAAAGCTACAAGTATTCTTTCTGATAGTAAAAATTATCTCAAATATAAAACACAACACTTGTCATGGAACAAAGCAGATGATGCTATTCCTAATCCATTTGATGATGGAATATTAAATGTTAAAAGATTAGAGAATAACTTTGTAAGCAATGTTATGTCTTTTTATACAAGAAATTTATTTAAACCTTTTGTATTAATGAGAGCTGCTTTCTTTACTCGTGTATTTATGGAAGAACAAGCACGTATAGCAGTTAAAGGATTGTCTAGTATTTATAACAGACCATATGAATACTTTCAATGGTTAGCTGCACATAATCCTAATTCACGTGTTGGTAAAATATTAGAATCTTTACCTTTCAGTAAATATAAAGGAGCACAATACAATCCAGATGCTGTTGATTTCTTAATGCAAGAAGAAGTAATGGAAGCTATGCAAAAAACTATGCGATATGAAGATATGGCAGGTGGTGCAAATAAACCTAAAAATAATAAATACGTAGAATACTTAGGTAGAAAAACATCAGAATTAACTGAACCACAAATAGTAGAATCTGTATATCACGAACTTAGATTATTAAGAGGTGACCCATTAGCAGCAGCAGTAGCTAGACATGGGTATGGTTCAGACGAATTAGCAGAATGGATTGCTAGTCCTGCAGGTAGAGAAGCAAGATTGCAATTTATAAGATACAAAGGTAAAAAAGCCGCAAACTTTATAGATGATAACCATAGAGATTTAGACCAACATTTACAATACTTAGAATCTAGAATAAGAATTATATCAGGTGGTACATTTGATATTGCTAAAGATGCAGTTAAAAATAAAAAAGGTGCATTTACATATGCATTACGTAAAGGTGGTAATGGTGGTAACTCTGCTATAAGAACAATGGTAGCTGAAGGTAAACTTACAAAGTTTGGTACAACAGGTAGTAATAAAAAAGACATTGTAGAATTTTTTAGTACAGAAGATGTATTTCTTAAAAAGTTTAAAAAATCAAAAATTACTGATGAATTAGCTAAATATTATAACAAAACAGATGGTATTGACCCAGGTACTCTTACACAAATTGTAGATAAAGCTGAAGACATGACACCACAAAACTTCTTAGGACAAGTAGAAGATATGATGGATAATGCTTATCAAGCAATATTTGATAGATTAATGACAAAACCTATTGGTTATTTAAACCGTTCAACTACATTTAAACAATTTAGATGGATGTATATCCAAGATAGATTTAAAGATTTTGATAAAGGATTAAGAAGTAAATTTATAAAAGAAGCTAAAGAAGCTGGTGTACCAAAAGATATTATAGAAGAAATGGTTGGTCTTAATAAATTATATAAACCAGGAAAAATATCAAATTATGAAGTAATGAATACAGAATCTAAAGCTTATGCATTAGCTGGTGTTAAAGAATTATTATACGATACAAAACAAAGACATACACTATCTGACAAGCTTGTGAATATATTCCCATTTATTGAAGTATGGTTTGAGGTATTTCAAACATGGGGACAGCTATTTGGAGAAAACCCTTATGTATTAAGAAAAGCTCATTTAGGTGTACGTGGTGGTGGAGCAGCAGATGCTTTAGGTGCTAGCTCAGAAGATGGATTTATATCACCTGACCCTATGGACCCAACTAGAGATGTCTTTGTATATCCATTTGGTGGTTTTATGTCTAACTTAATATTTGATGATGAGTTAACAGATGGAGAACAAAATGTACAAATATCACCTAGAGGACAATTACAAGGTGTTAACTTACTAGCACAAGGATTTGTACCTGGTCCTAACTCATTAGTTGCATTTGGTATAGACAAAGTATTACCAAAAATAGAAACAGCTTCAACAAAACTAGGTGCTAAATATGGTTGGGCTAATGAATTTGAGAAGTTCTTGTTTGGTGATTTCCCACCACCAGAAGAAGTATCTGATGTATTTGCTGTATCTCCTGTATATAAAAAAGGTAGAGCAATGTTATTAGAACCAGAAGACTTTGAATATATTACAGAAAATAGTAGTGAAGTAGAAAAGATGCGTGCTAAGAAAACTATTGATGTATTTAGATGGGGTGTATCTGCAGGAGAACCTAAGAGATTGTATGAAGCTGGTAAGTTAGATAAATATTTAGATATAGTTGCACCTAATACATCTAAAGCTAATTTAAACCAAGGACAAATAGAACTTGCTTACTTAGAGTTTGCTAAAGAAAAATCAGGTACTTTGTTTGCATTTGAGTTTATGGTGCAGTTCTTTGGTCCTACTGGATTTAAACCAGAGTTTTTTGTAGAAGATAAACAAGGACATTTGTGGGGACAAGCTGCTTTGTATGAAGAATATATAAGAATTAGAGAAAAAAATAATGGTAATGATATAGCTACATACAATGAATATCTAGAACTATATGGATTAGAACATCCATACATGATGAGCCCTAGGTCACAATCAGAAGTAGGTAAACAACCTACAAGTGTTAGAGTACAAAACTTTCAAAAAGATAATCCAGAAATATTTGATAGTTTAAAAATCAGTGGTTATTACTTAAACATAGATAATCCTTATGAAGAAAAAAGATATGACGATATTGTTGTAGAAAAAACACTGTTAAGTCCTGACCAATATCGTAGAGCTGTCAATGATACATTAGGTTTTTTTAGATATAAAACTTTTACAAAGAAAATAGATGCACTAGAAACATTAACTGCACAACAAAAAACTATATTTAAACGTAGTTATAGAAACGAATTAAAACTTGCATTACCTGGTTTTCAATCAGAAGAATATGGTCAAATGAACCCACCTTCTACTGAAGATATATTTAATGAAATGAAACAACAATGGTTAGTTAATCCAGCAATATTAGAGCTTGACTCTGGTAAAGGTTTCGCTGCTATAATGCAACATTGGGATTATGCATCAGCACTATCTACTGAATACTCTAGTACTAAGAATCCTGATTGGTGGTTACAATCAGAGGACCCTAGAGCTAAAGCTTTGAGGATTTATGTTGCTAATGCAGCTAATGGAATAATTGAAGAATACCCTGAGTTCTGGGGTGTATGGACAGGAGTTCTGTTAAAGTTATATAGAGATGACCAGGAAGTATTAGACTACTTCCCAGAAGGATAAAATGAATTTAGCATTATTTAAAAAACTTTGGAAAACAATGCAGATGGATAAAGCTGTTGGTGAAGGAGCTCCTATATCTTGGACTGAATTTTTATCAACTGCAGTAGAAGAAGGTTTGTTACCAAGCGTTGAAACAGAAGTTATATTCACAGATGAACAAGCTGAAGATGTAGTAAGTTGGTGGAATAGTAAACCATTTACACAAAAAGCTAATGCTAAAGAAGTTGTTGCTACTGTAGAAGAAAGAGTAGAAGCAGCTAAAACTACAACACAACCAAGTAAACAAGAGTTTCAATCACAAGTTCCTGCAGCTGTATCTGGTAAAGATGCACAAACAAAAGACTTAGAAACATATGGTATTGACCAAAGTATATATAACGAGTTAAATACAATATTTGGTTTTGCTCCTACAGAAGAAGATATATTTAATTGGGTTGCAAGTCAACCTGAAAAGGAACAGTTAGAAGCTCAAATACAAGCACAAGCATACTTTAACTTAATGACAGGTGAAACAATACTTAGACCTGCATATAATGATGATGGTACTGCAGTTTTAATTAATGGTAAGCAACCTCTTATGCCATTTGCTGGTCACTTTAAAGGTACAAAAGTAAGTGACATACTTGATAACTATGCTACAACTGACGAAATACTGCAATTTCAAAACTTTTTAACTAACAATAATTTAGTACCAGATAATTATTTTGCTGAAAGTCAAGGCGAAATGTCAGAAAAATTACGTGCATCAATAATGTATGTAATGAACTGGGCAGATAAAAATATGCATGCTGTACCAGGCACTGAGTTATATGAATCAATATCTGCAAAAGACCCTGTGTATTTTAGTGAATCACAGAACCTTTACGGTGAGTGGGATATACATAGAAATATATTTAACGAAGCATTAAAAGAACTTGCTAAAAAACAAGATACTTTAGATGAAGTACAAGAAGCAGAGATAGCTAGGGAGTTAGCTGAAGAATTTATACCACCTAGTAAATCTGCATTAGAAGATATGGTTGATGCATACTTTGAAAATAAATTAGGTAGAAGTGCAACTGAAGAAGAACTAGATGAATGGTCAACTAACTTTGCTGATAGTTACTCTATAGCATTTGCACAAGCTAGAAGTAAAGCACAACAGTTACAAGATTATAACTTTATGCAATCACAACCAGAATATTTAGAATTAGATTCAGATAGACAGGCATTAGCTGACCAATATGGTGCAGAAAAAGTAATAGACTTATCTATGTTTAGTACAGATTCTCCACAAGAAATAATGGCCCAACAGGTAGAAGATGAATTTGGTAAGCAAATAGATGCTGTAGAACAGGGTAGAAAGGTTAGACAAATGCAAAATGATATGGTTGCATATATGTTTGGAGGATAATGGAAGAAGAAGCAATACATCCCTTAGACCAATTAATAGCAGCTGCACGTAAAGCTGACGCAGATAAATCTGAACCAGTATTTACTGTAGATGAAAAAGGAAAGATGTCAGACTATCGTGGTAAACAAGAATCAACAGCTACAACACGTAAAAAAAATACTGATGTTGTTTTTAAAGCAACTTCTACTATGCCAAGTAAAGGATATAGGAAAGTACCTGGAGAACAAGTATTAAGATTACTTGATGATGGTGTTACTTCATTTAATCCAAGAGTTGTTAATGAAAAGGGTAACTTTGTTAAATCAAAACAAACTTTAGAAATAGACCCAAATGTTTTGTATTGGTGGAAAGATGATAAAAGAATGGTACACAGTATGGTGGATACTGACTTACAAGCTACTTTGTTTGAAGCACAACGTTCTGATTTACAAGGAACTGGTAAAAATGTAAGTGCTACTGGTGCTGTAAGAGGTGAAGAAGGTATATTACCAAAAGGTGGTAATGATATAGCTGCTGTTAAAGTTGTAGCAGATAAATACAATGTGCCTGTTAAAAGTGCTGTAAAAACTATAGGTAATATGCTTGGTAAAATAATAGACCCTATAGAAACAGCTATAGTAGGAGTTTTAGCAGGTCTTGGTTTAGGTGGTTTAGGAGCAGCTTATGCAAGATATGAAGCTGCAAACTTTGCTGGTAATATGATTATAGGTGCAGGTAGAGCAAGTTCAAGAGCACAGTTAGCACAATCAGCTATTTTTGGAGAAGCTCTTGGTCTTGATATAGATTCTAAAGATTATACAGAAGGTATGGAAATAGATATGTTAATAGATTTTGTAGACCAAATAGGAACTGCAACTACTATGTCACCTGCTATGCAAATAGAACAAAAAGGCATGGATTTTTTAGGGCCTAAAATAAAAGCAGCAATGGGAGCATTTACAGATGGATGAGTTAACAGTAGATACAGTAGAAGAAGCTAAAACTGGTTTTGATTATTCAAATTTTGCTGGTGATTATGAAGGTCAAGAAATAATTTATGTAACTGGAGAAGGTTATAAGTTAGCTATGGATATGGGTAACTACACCTACATATTAGATTTACCAGATACATTTTTACTAGGAGATATATCTAACTCACCTAAAAGAGATAAAGGCAAACATGGTGATGATGTAGAAGCTAAAGCAAGAGCTGATGCAGGTTTAAGACCTGATATATCACAAGAAGATTTTAATAAAGGTTTCTTAGATAGTGATGTATTAGTTAGTGTTCCTGTTGGTGCATTAGATTTACCTGAAGGTGCAGATGCAGTAGAAATAGCACAAAACTTTGCAGAGTCTGTTAAAAGAAATAGAAAAAGAATTACTTCTAGGTTGTTATCTAATGATGAGTATGTGTCATTATTAACTGCAGAGTTGATTGGTACTGGTGGAGATATGAAAGCTGCTATAGCAAATGTAGAAGAAACAGATGCATACGGTGATATATTAAGTTCTTTAGGTGTAACACAGAATCAAATTACATCTGAAAGAATGGAATATACTGACCCAGTACAATATCAAAAGAACTACAACAGTTACTACAATTTATTTACAAAGACAGCTGCTAAATCTTATGGCAGTGAACTACCTGAATCTGTTATAGATTATTTAGCAACACAAACAAATAAAGGATATTTTTCACAAGCAGAAGCATTAGAACAAATGAATGGAATATTTGACCCATCTGCAAATATTGTGTTAGATAATGGTGTATTAAATGCATTAGAAGGTATATCAGTAGCTACTACTAAAGTAGGAGAATCTGATGTACAAGATTTATTAGACCAATATTTACCAGAACATTTACATGCTACATACAACGTATCAGAAGAAGCTGGTAAGATACGTAACAATGCTGGTGCTAGAGAAAGTTTAATTAATAAACTAAAGAAAACAAGATATCAATTTTATGATATGTATGATGAAGATATATCTTGGCAACAAATTGTTGCATCTAAACAACAAATGGCTAAATCTATATTAGGACAAGACTTAAAATCTAATGACCCATTACTTGATGAAATTATAAAAATGAATGATAGTGGTAAAGAACTAGAACGTTTAAGAAATTATGGTTTAAAAACTGGTAATCAAAAAGTTAAAAATGATTTAGCAGGTGCAATGATGGATACATTTGGTAAAGGTATAGTAGCTAGTAGGAGTTATGTAGGATAATGGCGTTTGATACATTAGGAAGACCAACAAATAAAGCAGTAGATAATGTTAATGTTTTTAAATTTAGACCAGGACAGATAGTAGATAATGATGTTTATTTAGACCCTGGTGATTACATAAATCCAGGACAAGATGCTAATGGTAATCCAGGTATTGCTAAACAATATCAGGGAGAAACAACTAGCAGTCCTAAACCAAATGATAGTGGAAGGACAATATCAGAAGGAACTACTATTGCAAAAGCTTTATATAATTTTTTACCTGATGAAGTTATAGATGAGTTTGCAAAAGCATGGGTTAAATCAGGTGACCCTGACGTTGCTATAGGTACTACTAGACAAACTAAAGCTTGGAAAGATAACTTTGGTAAATTAATGCGTGATGATGGAACATTAGTTATGGATGAAATGACATTTTTAAGTACTAAAGCTTCTTATAAACAAACATTAGCTGAAGTAGGTATAAAAGATTTTACAGATTTTGAAGATGAATTTGACGACATGGCTACGGGTTTTGAAACAGATGACCCTGTATCTGCTGAAGAGTTTCAAGCTAGAATAGATATGGTATACGGTGGTGTTAAAGACCAAATACCTGAAGTAGAAAAACTATTTAGAGAAAGATTTAATATTAACCTTGATGCACCTACTATATTTGGTGCTTTAATAAATCCTAAGATACAAGATAAGGTATTAGCTGGAGAAATAGCAACATTACAATTACAAGCCGAAGCATCATCTAGAGGGTTTACTACAACATTTGGTAGATTCCAAGAGCTAAGAAACCTTGGATTTACACAAGAACAAGCTAAAGGTGTTTACAGTACAGCTTCTGACTTTATATCCCAAGCTTCATCTGTTGGTAGAGATTTAGATATAAGTACTCTAGAAGACGCTGCATTAGGAGATACATCTGCACAACAAAGATTACAACGTATACAATCAGAAGTACAATCTAGAGGTGGATTAACATTAGGTGCTGCTAAAAAAGGTGATGAAGTAATTGGACTTACAGCTGATTAGTGTATAATAAGTTTAAGCGTTGCGTGGTCCGCTAATAGACCTGCACTCAGCTTTCGAAGCCTACGTTGAAAGCTCGTATTAAAAACCGTAGAGTAATGGACTTATAGCTTGTAGCTACCAGAGTGATAAGTCAAGTGTTTAAGGTAGCACCACGGCAAGATGCCTATGGTCTTGTCTGATAGGTTAATACATAGTGGAGGTACAAAATGAATGAATTTGATGCACCAGATAACGGTGTAAAACAAATGAGAGAAACAATTGATAGAAAAGATGATGCTATCAAAAAACTTGAGGCAGAACTAGCTTCTTATAAAGATAAGGAGATAGATAATGTCTTTGGTAGTTTAGGATTATCTACTGACAAGGGTTTCGGTAAGGCGTTAAAACAAGTGTATGATGGGCCTGTTAATACAGAATCTATCTCACAGTTTGCTAAAGACGAGTATGGTTGGGAACCAACTGGTCAAGTACAGGAAGTAACACAACCTGAACCTGCACCACAAGTTCAAGATGATGCTAGGTCTAGAGTAGCTGCACTTGATGCAAATTCTAACTCAGATGTACCAATGGATATCAATGATGAATTAGTTGCTGCTTTAAAAGGAGCTTCAGTAAAAGATTCTCTTAGAGCTAAATTAACCATCATGGATAACGAAAAACAAAATAAGTAAAAGAATTTAATACGACAATACACGGAGGTAAACCATGGCGACTATATCGCTCACAGGTGACACACTTTACTCCCAAAAGATTAATAACTTTGCGGGAGAGCTATTTCGTGTAGGTGGTCAAAGAACTCCTTTCTTATCTGCAACAGGTGGCTTGAACGGAGGTAAGGTTTTACAATCTACTTTCTGGCAAATCCAAGCTGCTGACGGACACACTGTATCAGCTAAACCAACAGCTGGTAAAGAAGGTGACGCACCAACTGAATATCTTGGAAGAGATAGAGTTGCGTACACAGGTGTAACACAGATATTCCATAAAGGTGTCAAGATGACTTACACAGCTATGGCAACATATCAAAATCAAAATCCATTTTCTGTTAATGCAGCTGGCGGTCCAATTAATACCGTTAACTCATCTGATGGTGATGGTACAACTACTGCAGGAACTTTATTAGCTTCTTTCGGTGGTAATCCAATAGTTGATGAATTTGCAGAGCAAATGTCTTTGGCTCTTGAAAAAGTAGCTAGAGAAGTAGAATGGTTCGCATTCAACGGTACTTATGCAGATGGAGCTAACGCTACACCTGGACAAGGTACTAGAGAAATGCGTGGTATTTCTGAATACTGCTCACTAAATGCTAACGCTGATAATACTGTTGCTCCTGACTATGTAGGCGGAAACGTTTACTGGAACGGTACAACAGGTAACGGTGCTACAGGTTCAAACCAAGTATTATCTTGGGATGCTATCGCTAACTCTCTTAAGAGATTGTATGATGCACATGCTCCAATGGTACAGCCAGTACTTTGCTTAAGTCCAAAACATCTTTTAGACCTTAACAAAGAACTACTAGCTGGTAATGTTGGAATTACAGGTGCTATCTTACCTAGAGATAGAAACCTTGCTGGTATTGATATTGACGTAATTGTTACTCCATTCGGACAGATTGGAATGATGGTTATTGACCCTAATATCTTGCCTGACAACACTGCGTTTATCTTAGACTTTGCGTTTATACAACCAGCCTTTACAAATATCCCTGGATACGGAACAGTATTCGTAAGAGATATTGACCAAAATGCTGATGCAAAAGTCGCTAAAGGTATCTACATGGAGATGGGATACGACTTCGGTCCTCCTTCATACCATTTGAAGATAGCTAAAGTTAAAGACTAACAACTTTGAAGATTAGGGTGGGAATCCACCTCTCACCCTTTTCTTCTGTTATAGTAAGGAAGATATGCAATTACAAAAAGAAGTTTTA
>CEOC01031432.1_pt1 | contig 10868 bp, 11 predicted proteins | sample 356191 | NCBI WGS metagenome assembly CEOC01 (sample SAMEA2619952, study PRJEB7988) | marine metagenome | biome: marine biome (ENVO:00000447); feature: deep chlorophyll maximum layer (ENVO:xxxxxxxx); material: "saline water (ENVO:00002010), including plankton (ENVO:xxxxxxxx)" | depth 17 m
AGGGTTAATAGATATTTCATTTTTAATAAAATTATCTGCATTTTGTATAAAAATAGACTCATGAATAATATGATAAAATTTAAAAACACTTGGAATTACAATTAGTAATAAAACAGTAAATACATAAATTTTTACTTTTCTTTCAATTTTAGGATTTACAAATTTAACCTTAGGGAAGCTTAACAATCTTAGAACAATAAAAGTTGAAAGACATATGAAAACACTATTTAATAGAAATAGGTAAAAAGCTCCGATAAAATAAGACCAATTACCCACAGCCATTCCATAGCCAACAGTACAAAGTGGTGGCATTAAAGCAGTTGCAATGGCAACTCCTGGAACAACAGTAATAGTCGTAGCTTTATTTTTAACAGTGGTAGCAATAACACCAGCTAAACCACCAAAAAAAGCAATTAAGATATCAAGTACGTGAGGCTTTGTTCTGCTAAGAAGCTCAGATGTTTCCGATTTTATAGGGGTGATTAAATAAAATAAATAGGAAGCTAATACACTAGCAGCTACCATTATTCCAAAGTTTTTAAGTGATTGGATTAGCACCTTAAAATCATTAGCTGATAGAGCATATCCAATTCCTCTTATGGGGCCCATTAAGGGAGAAATAAGCATAGCTCCAATAATGACTGCCGGAGAATTATTAATCAATCCAATTGAAGCAACTAAAATCGAGCATATTAAAATCCAAATATTAATTGCAGAAAACTCTATATCGCTTCTAATATCCTCAACAGTTTTTTGCTTATCAACTCCGTCATAAATAGAAAATAAATTTTTTAAAAAATTAACAAATGACCCAACAGCTTGTTTTACAGAAACTTTATCTGCTTCTGATTTTATGGGATCGTAATCTATTCTGTTGTTATTATCCATTATTCATTAATGATCAATTATAAATTTAACATAAAAAATTATATTCTATTCCTTGAGAATCTATTTAAGTTGTGTTCTCTGTGACATAAATAAAAGAACATAAACTAAATGAATCATATTATTGAAAAGAGGAAACATTATTAAAGCAATTCCACTTAAATAAGGCCATGAAATCTGGAAATCACAATCTAAAAATATGTAAGGAGATAGAAAATATGCAACTTGAAAAATCCAATAAAAAGTCCAACCAATTTTAATTTTAAAAAACATAAAGGCCACTCCTACCATGGCCAATAAATCAAATACAATTCTTAAAGCATAAAGTTTTTTTAATTGAGAGGATAAATATTGGTCAAAAACAAAACCATTATCACTTAAATTTTCAATAATTATATTAAGAAAACTATTTGATTGAGAACTTTTTGATTCAGTATCTAAAAATAAAGTGAAGTAACCAAGATCAAAAACAAAGCAATAAATAAAGCCAATTAAACTTAATAAACACAGCCATTTAAGAGCATCAAATTTTTTCATTTCTCAGAAAATTTATAGTTAAAATACTGAATATCATTTTCTTTTTTCAATTTCAAATCCATTATTTTACCCTTTCTAGAAATTCTCAAAACAATATCATCATCATTGAAATAATTTAGCCATTTATCTAAATCGTTATTTAAACTGTAATTATTTACTGCTAAAATTTGATCATCTTCCATTAAATGTGAGTTAAAAGCAGCACTATTTTCAAGCACATTAATTACTTTTATATTATTACTGTTTAAGCTTGATTTAAATCCATAATTCCATGAACAATTTTCATGTTTAACTGCTTTAAAACTCCATCCAAAAACTGCTAAAGATTCTACTAAATAAGGATGAAAATCTTCTTTGCCATAAATTAAATTTCTAAAAACTTCATCAAAACTAATACCAGAAACAGATTCTAATAATTCTTTATAACTCACCCTATCATATCCAGTTAATTTATCAGATCCAGAATACATATTTTTCATCACTTGATGTAAACTTTTTTTATGCTTTGTGGCTTTTCTGATTTGAGCATCACAAATCAATGCAATTAAAGCGCCTTCCACATAAATAGAAACCTTTCTACCTGGAGTTCCAGAGACATATCCATCTAACCATGTATCAAAACTAGATTCAGCTACTGAATAGTATTTTCTACCATCATTATGAAAATGTCTTTGAAATATTTTTTGTAATTCTTTAAAATATTGATCTAGAGAAAAAACACCACTTTCAAAAAGTATTCTGTCTCCCATGTAAGTTGTCACTCCTTCAGTAACATAACCCATATCAGTATAATTTTCAACTGAGAAGTTATAAGGCAACATAGCTTTTGGCCTTATATTCTTTACATTCCAAACATGATACAATTCATGAGAAGAAACCCCTAATAACTCTGTGTAAAAACTATTAAATATATTATACGAAGGTCCTAATAAAATAACTGTAGACTTATGATGTTCTACCCCGTGATAAGATGAATAAGGAGTGATTTGAAATAAAAAAAGAAACTTTTTGTGAGGAAAAGAACCAAATACTTGTATTTGATATTGAATAAAAAGTTTAAAGTCTTTGAAAATTCTGTCCCAATCTACTTTTACTTCTCCTTGGAAACAAAAAGTAAAGTTTATTCCATTTACAATAATCGATTCAGATTGAGAATTATTACTTATTACAATTGGAGAATCTGCTAATTCCTCAAAATTAGAGGCTGTTAATATATTATTTGAACTTTGATTCAAAGAAGAAAAAATTTGATAATCATTTGGAATATCGAACTCAACTTCATATCCTAATTCATAACTATCTATGTTGTAAAACATACAGTTTACAGGGTTTATGTAAAGCTGGTTTTGATCTAAATAGGTGGAACCAGCATTAAGTTCAGCAGCATAATATTGATAGTGGATTGATATATTATTAAGATTACTGCAATCTATCTCCCATAAATCTTTATTTTTTTTTGAAAAACTTACTTCTTGAAAATCGTTTGTGAAAACTTTAAAACCTTTAATATTTTTAGCAAAATTTCCTAACTCATATCTTCCAGGTCTCCAAGAGGGAAGTTGTAACTTCAAAATATGGATGTCTTTTGTCTCAATAACTAATTTAAAATCGATAAAATGCCTTTCAGGATTATTATATTTTACAAAATATTTCATTTATCAAAAATAGAATTTATGTCAAATAACTAATGGATGTTACTAATAATTATCTTTGAATGGTATGAAAGACTATGATGTAGTTATACTTACCGATTCTAGATATGTAAATCCTGAAAAATCCAATCCTTATATCGCTAATGTTCTAAAGGAAGACGGATTGGTTCAAGATGCACTAGAGCGTGAAAATTTAAAAATCATTAAAAAAGATTGGAATGATTCTAGTTTTAATTGGTCAAATACTAAAACTGCTCTATTTCGATCAACATGGGACTATTTTGATCAATTTTCTAATTTTCAAAAATGGCTTCATCATGTTAATAATCAATGTGTTTTAATTAATCCCTTCGAGCAAATAAATTGGAATCTTGACAAGCATTATCTACAAGATTTAAAAAGTTGGGGATTACCGATACCAGAGAGTTTTTTTGTAAACAAAAATTCAAATACTGTTTTAAAAAATATTGTTGAACAAAAAAAATGGAAGCATATTGTAATTAAACCTACTGTCTCTGGTGCTGCTAGGCACACCTACAGCTTAAAGAATGATGAAATAGGAAATTTTCAAACTAAATGGATAAAGCTTACTAATAAAGAGGATTTCATTGTTCAAGAGTTTCAAAATAATGTAATTAAAAAAGGAGAAATTGCTGTGATGCTTATTGGAGGAGAATTTTCACATGCTATTTTAAAAAAAGCTAAAAAAGGGGATTTTAGAGTTCAAGATGATTTTGGTGGAACTGTTGAAGTTATAAATCCTTCCAATGATATTATTCAATTAGCTGAACAAACCATAAAAAAACTAACTCCAACTCCGATCTATGCACGGGTTGATATAATACTGAACAATGATGAGCAGCCAGTTATAATGGAACTTGAACTAATTGAACCTGAACTATGGTTTAGATTTAAAGAAGATTCGGCAAAAAAATTAGGAGCTCTTGTCAAAGAATTTTTAAACAATTTAGATACTTAAGGCAATTAAATGTGAGAATTTATAAATTCGTAGAAATAATTAAAAATTGATGTATGAACTATGATGTAATTGTTTTAGGAAGTGGACCTGGAGGATATGTAACTGCAATAAGAGCCTCTCAGCTTGGGCTAAAAACAGCAGTTATTGAAAAGGAATCTCTTGGTGGTGTTTGTTTGAATTGGGGGTGTATTCCTACCAAAGCTTTATTAAAAAGCGCTAATGTCTATGACTATATTAACCATGCTGATGAATATGGTATTAAAATTTCAGGTCATAAAGCTGATTTTAGTGCTGTTGTTAAAAGAAGCAGAGATGTTGCAGAAAAGATGAGTGGTGGTGTTCAGTTTTTAATGAAGAAAAACAAGATTGATGTGATAATGGGTACTGGGAAAATTCTTCCTGAAAAGCAAATTGAAGTTACTGATTCCAGTAATAAAAAAAATACCTACTCTGCAAAACATATTGTTATTGCAACAGGAGCAAGATCAAGACAATTACCCAATTTACCACAAGATGGAAAACAAGTTATAGGCTATAGAGACGCAATGGTATTGCCTAAGATGCCTAAGAAAATGGTAATCGTTGGTTCTGGAGCTATTGGAGTTGAATTTGCTTATTTCTATAACGCAATGGGAGTAGATATTACTATTGTGGAATACCTTCCAAATATTGTCCCTGTGGAAGATGTTGACATTTCAAAACAGCTTGAAAAAACTTTTAAGAAAAAAGGCATTAACATCATGACTAATTCATCAGTTGAAAAGATAGAGAAAACTTCTAAAGGTTGTAAAGTAGTTGTTAAAACATCCAAAGGTGAAGAGAAAGTAGACTGCGATATTGTATTATCTGCTGTAGGAATACAACCAAATATCGAAAATATTGGATTAGAAGAAACAGGAATTGTGGTAGATGGTGGTAAAATTGTTGTAGATGATTTTTATCAAACCAATATACCAGGATATTATGCCATTGGAGATGTTGTTGCTGGTCAAGCACTTGCTCATGTAGCTTCTGCAGAAGGAATAACATGTGTTGAAAAAATAGCAGGTCATCACCCTGAAGCTATAGATTATAATAATATTCCTGGATGTACTTACTGTAGCCCTGAAATTGCTTCAGTGGGTATGACAGAAAGAGCTGCCAAAGAAGCTGGTTATGAGCTAAAAGTAGGTAAATTTCCTTTTTCAGCATCTGGTAAAGCAAGTGCTGCAGGACACAATGATGGTTTCATTAAACTAATTTTCGATGCTAAATATGGAGAACTTCTAGGTGGACATATGATTGGAGCTAACGTAACTGAAATGATTGCTGAAATTGTAGCGCTTAGAAAATTAGAGACTACTGGACAAGAACTTATAAAAACTATTCATCCTCACCCCACAATGAGTGAGGCTATAATGGAAGCTGCTGCTGCTGCATATGGAGAAGTAATTCATATGTAAAATCAATTAATTAAGTCCAATAACTCTTGGTCTGATTTTCCAAATGCATTATCTAAATAAAGTTGAGCATTTATGCTTAATTGGTGCTGAGGATACAACTCTATAAGTTCTTCAAAAGCTAATCTAGCATTGTTTTTATCTTCTAATATGTTATCTAATATTCTTGCTCTGTTATGTAAGTAAATTGGTGCATTCTTACTATTAGGAAACTTTCTTTGTGCTTTTAAAAAATAATCAGTTGCATCTTTATATTTTTGGGCTGCTTCAGAACCTGTTGCAGCACATTGCAATAAAAATTCGTTTTCCTCATCAGAGTAGCTTTTGTGATATCTAACATATAAATTAAGAGCTGTATTTTTAATTTTTGATCCTAATTTAAATACTGTTTTTATTTCTTTGGGGCTAGTATTAATTAATTCATTATTAATTTCTCTAAGATTTTTTATTTCTGTTTCAAAAGATGGGACATCTTCCTCATTACTTAGCTGATTGGAGCAAGAAATAAAAAAAATAACTGATATAAATAGTGCAATTTTTCTCATCGTTTTAAGTTTTGAAATTTCATTTTATAATTAACATCAACTTTTCCTTTTGAAACATCATCAAGTTTACCTTTTAAAAGTCTTCTTTTTAGGGGATTCAAGTGATCTGTAAAAAGTACTCCTTCAATATGATCATATTCGTGTTGAATAATTCTTGCGGCAATACCTTGATAAGACTCTTCTAAAAATTGCCAATTTTCATTGTAATAACTGATTTTAATATTTGATTTTCTTTCAACATCTTCTCTAATTCCAGGAATGCTTAAACACCCTTCAGCAAATGGCCATAAATCACCAGACTCCTCTTCTATAATCGGGTTTATAAATACTTTTTTAAATTTTTTAAGTGCTAAAAGCTGTTCATCAGGTTGCTCCCCTTCTTCAAGATCAGCAAAAGGGGAACCATCTACAATAAATATTCTTTTACCAATACCTATTTGTGGTCCAGCTAACCCAACGCCACTTGCTGCATACATGGTTTCAAACATATCCCTTATTAGGTTTTCTAAAGGAGTATTTTCATCAAAATCTTCACATTCTTTTCTCAGTATGGGAGCTCCGAAGGATAATATAGGTAAAATCATTTTGCAAAATTAAAAGATTTATTAAGAATGAAAATGATTAATATTCAATATCTAAATCAAATACTTCTTTAAAATTATGCAAATCAGGATTTTCTTCAGCCATCTGAAAAAAGCGCTCTCTGCTAGTTAATTGAGTCAATTTAGGACTTTTAGATTCTGTTATTTGTAAATTCAGTTGTATTAGATCATTTTTAAGTTCAGATCTCAAATAGTCTAGAAGAAGCTGACTTTCAGTTTGAAATTCTATTTTTTGTACCTCACTGTCAATTATAAACTCAATAGAAAAGTCATCATTTAAGATAGGTCTTGTTTTCGTCATAGTAGTATGTAAACCCATTTTACCCTCTTTTTTTCTTAGTTCAGCAAATTGGTTCCATTTTTCTTCTAGTAAAGTTTGAGAAAACCTTGTTGAAGATACATCTTGTTTTTTATCAACTTCAACTTGAGAATTAGAATCGTCATTAATTTTTTTTCTTATTCCTGTAATTGATGCAGTTGTAAATCTCTTTTTACTACTTAAACTACTTTTAGGCCTTATAATTTCTGTTTTAACATCCTCTTGAATAGTGTTAATACTTTTATCAGGAATTGAAATAACTTGTTTTTCGATATTTTCTTTATTAACTCTTTGAGAATTATCTGATTTTTTTTTATCTGAAATAGGAGCTAAAATAGCAGCTTCTAAATATTTAGACTTTTTTTTTTGAACTCCAATAGAGCATAATTTCATAATTAAAATCTCAACATGAAGTCGTGGATTTTGACTTGTTTTATACAAAGAGTCTGCTTCGTTAGTAAAAGTTAGTAATTCAGTTAAATAATCATTATTTAACTCTGAGGCTTGAGATCTAAACTTTTCAATAGTTTCTTCGCTGTGTTCTAAAATTTTAATAGTTCTATCATCTTTAGAAACCATTAAATTCCTGAAGTGAGAAGCCAAGCCTACTAAAAATAATCTTCCGTCAAATCCTTTACTTGAAATTTCATTGTAAAGTAATAGACTATCATGAATTAAATTTTTAATGATAAAGTTTGTGAATTTAAAGTAATAGTCATGATCTAGTATATTTAAGTTCTTTACAACTTCCTTATAAGTAACATTTCCGTTAGTAAAATTTACCATTAGGTCAAAACAAGAGAGAGCATCTCGCAAAGCACCATCTGCTTTGTCAGCAATTACATGCAAGGCTTCTTTCTCCGTTTTGAAACCTTCTTTTTTAGCAATTTCTTCTAAGTGTAATACCATATTTGGTATAGATATTCTATGAAAATCATATACCTGACATCTTGATAAAATGGTAGGTATTATTTTATGTTTTTCTGTTGTAGCTAGAATAAAAACAGCATGTTGAGGTGGTTCTTCTAATGTTTTTAAAAATGCATTAAAAGCACTTTGTGAAAGCATATGAACTTCATCTATGATATACACCTTATACTTTCCTAACTGAGGAGGTATTCTAACTTGATCATTAAGATTTCTTATATCATCTACCTGATTATTTGAAGCAGCATCTAATTCATAAATATTATAGGTAAAATCTTCAAGTTTAGGATCGTGCTTGAGGTTAATTTCTTTTGCAAAAAGTCTTGCAGTAGAAGTTTTTCCAACTCCTCTTGGACCACAAAATAAATAAGCTTGAGCAAGCTGATTACTTTCAATAGCCTGTCTAAGAGTTGTTGATATATTATCTTGACCAATAATGGTGTCCCAACTCGATGGTCTATATTTTAAGGCAGATACCGTGTAATTCTGTTGGGTCATATCAACAAATATAAAATAAGCATTAAAGAATTTTAGATAATATTGAATAAATAATAATAATTAAGCTCATAATAGGTTTTATTGTAGAAAAAATTTTATTTATCGGGCAAAATTATATCTTTGCACTCCAAATTTTAACCAATCAATATGAATCATTACGAAACTGTTTTCATTTTAACTCCCGTTTTGTCTGAAAAACAGACAAAGGAAGCAGTAGATAAATTCAAAAAGTCATTGAAAGATAGCAGTGCTAAAATCAATAACGATGAATCTTGGGGGCTAAAAAAGTTAGCCTATCCAATTCAGAAAAAATCTACTGGATTTTATTTTCTAATCGAATTCCAAGGTGAAGGAGATGCTGTTAAAAATTTCGAACTCGAACTTAAAAGAGATGAAAGAGTGATGAGGTTTTTAACTACGAGAATGGATAAAGATCATTTAGAGTATTCAGTAAAAAGAAGAGAAAAACTCTCTAAAACTGCTTAATTTATAAACTTAATAAACTATTACAATGGCTGACAATTCAGAAATAAGATACCTCAACCCTATAGATATTGAGGTTAAAAAATCAAAATATTGTAGATTTAAAAAATCTGGAATCAAATTTATTGACTATAAAGATCCCGATTTTTTAATGAAATTTATAAACGAACAAGGTAAGTTACTTCCTAGAAGAATTACTGGAACTTCTGCAAAATATCAGAAGAAAGTTTCACAGGCAGTAAAAAGAGCAAGACACCTTGCTATTTTGCCGTATTTAGCTGACCAATTAAAATAATTATCATGGAGGTTTTACTAAAAAAAGACATCGACACGCTAGGAAGTAAAGATGAAATTGTTTCTGTAAAGAATGGTTTTGGAAGAAACTATTTAATTCCGAAAGGCATGGCTATTTTAGCAACTGATTCTGTTAAAAAAATGCATGCTGAAACTTTAAAACAGAGAGCCCATAAAGACAACCAATTGAAAGAAGAGGCTACAAAAGTTTTTGAGAAATTATCTAAAAAAACAATCAAAGTTCCTGCTAAAGTTGGTGAAAATGGTAAAATATTTGGTTCTATAACCAATATTCAACTTGCTGATGCTTTAGATAAAGCTGGTTTCAAAATAGAAAGAAAAAATATTACACTTCCAACAGGAAACTTAAAAACAGTGGGCAAGTTCGAAGCAGATATTTTATTTCACAAAGAAGTTAAAGGAAAAATTTCTTTTGAGATAGTGGAAGAATAATTCCTCACTACTTTATAAAAATTTTCAAGGGTTCAATGAACCCTTTTTTTTGTGTAAAAATTTAAAATGCTTCTCCAATAAAAAAATACACCCCACTACCTTCTTGAGTGAGGGCAAAATCTAACCTAGTATAAATATCTTTTTCCGGAAAAAGTAAAAATCTTAACCCAGCTCCTGCTGTTGGTAATAGGTTTTTAATTTCAAATTTATCTAATGAACTAAAAACTTCACCAGCTGCAAAAAATATACTTGCTCCCCATCTCTTTGCAAAAGAAAAAGGTAGTATTCGATATTCAATTTGACTAGCAATCATATGATTATCTCTATAACGACCAAGATAATACCCTCTCATTAAACTTTCTCCACCCATCAAAGATAACAAGTTAAATGGTGGGTTACCACTGGTAAATTGACCTAAAAATTGAAATGCTAATACATTATTTTCTCTTATTGGAATGTAAAATCTATTGTCTGAAAGAAAGGTAGTTAGTTTGTAATCACTCCCAATTTTGTCAGTATAATTCAAAAATGCCCACTCACTGAAAATACCTTTTCTTGGATTGAGTACATTATGAATATTATTGTAAACTAAGCCCCATCCTAAACCAATATTAGTTGATCCATTTCCACCATTAGGCTTTAAAAAACTATTTACTGTATTTTTATATGAAACACCATTCATTATTTGAATATCGAACTCTATTCCGGTGTAAAAATCAGAGAAAACTTCTCTTAAAATTCTTTCTTTAAAGTAAGTGAAATTTCCATCAATTCTAGCAATAGGTTCCAAAGTAGATTTAGATCCAATTCCATGATACATTAATGGGAAAGATTGATATCTGGCTCTTCCAAATAAAAACCAAGCATTTTTATCAGTGTAAATAGCATGATCTAACCAAATACCATATTGCTTTTCTAAGGTATAGAAGGTAAATGCTTTTAACTCACTTAATCTATTTTTTAAATCTCTTTTAGCTGAGTAAATATATAAACTTGAAACACCTATTTCCCAGCTTGTTTCGGGTGAAAATGCTAAAGTTGGATAATTCATCAACTTTGGGGCACTTAAATCATTAGTGTCATTTATTATTTTATTAATATATTTTAAGATGACATTAGAACTGGAACTTGGTTTTTGAGAATAAATTCCAAAATTCAAAAGGGATAATAAAAAATAAATAATGAATTTTTTCATGAATTTTTTAATACTTTCTTCAAATCTCTAATAATTTGACACAGATTTTATAATATTAAT